>Ga0307509_10010766_pt1 | contig 11154 bp, 9 predicted proteins | sample 10_EM_MG_FD_202245 | JGI IMG/M metagenome (GOLD analysis project Ga0307509, IMG submission 202245) | Populus trichocarpa ectomycorrhiza microbial communities from riparian zone in the Pacific Northwest, United States - 10_EM | ecosystem: Host-associated > Plants > Roots > Unclassified | place... | reverse complement strand
GCGATCTCTCCCGAGCTGGAGCTCAACGGTGGGGCGGTCGGCGGGGCCTGGCTACCGCTGCAGAACAAGGCGATCGTCGAGGTCGGCCCGCAGGTCAACCTCGAGGTCGTCAAGCTCAAGGTCGTGCTCGAGCTCGGCGTCGTGTACCACTACGAGCCCGAGACCATACATCGCTGGGGTCAGAACTGGTACGACGGCATGTTCGGCCCGCACGGCCTGCCGCCGGGCGTGCTGCCGATGACCGAGAAGTGAGCCGCCGGCCGCAACGACTGGCCGCGGCGCGATCCGAGGAAACGCACGCGGCCGGCCGAGTATTCCATGCCTGACAATGCCGGCGAGAAGTCACTGCGTCGGCCGACGGCGTGGTCGAGCGAGTGATACAACGCTCGCACCCTGGGTGGGCGCCGCTTCATGAGGATCCTCGTGCTGTGTTTCGTCCTCGGGCCGGCCCTCGGCATCGCGAGCGTGCGGGCGCAGGGCCAGGCGCCGGCGGAGCTGCCGGCGCATCGCGCGACCGGGGCGATCCAGATCGACGGCCGGCTCGACGAGGACGCGTGGCGAGGGGCGGACGCGGCGGGGCAGTTCGTGCAGGAGGCGCCGCACCGCGGGGAGGCGGCGACATCGCCGACCGAGGTGCGCGTGCTGTACGACGATCAATATCTGTACGTCGGGGCGCGGATGCGCCATCCGGCGGCGGCAGGGCGGGTGACCGCGCTGGTGCACCGGCGCGACCGCGACAGCGCGAGCGACTGGTTCGGCGTCGCGATCGATCCCGTGCACGACCGGCGCACGGCGCACGAGTTCCGGGTGAACGCGGCGGGGGTGCAGCGCGATGTCCTGCTGTTTGCGGACACGAGCAGCGACGATACGTGGGATGCGGTGTGGGACAGCAGCGTGTCGGTCGACGGCGATGGCTGGGTCGCGGAGCTGCGGATTCCGCTGTCGCTGCTGCGGATCCGCGGCGGCGAGGGCGAGCAGCGCTGGGGGATCAACTTCGTGCGCGTCGATCAGGATCCGCAGGAGACCGATCGCTGGCACGTGGTGGCGCGCAGCGAGAATGCGTTCGTCAGCGGCTTTCCGTCGCTGGTCGGGCTATCGGGGCTGAAGCCGCAAGGGCGTCGCGAGATCATTCCGTATGTGACGGTGGACGGCAAGCTCGCGACGTCGCAGTCGTTCGACGACCGCGGGCTCGACGCGCGCGCCGGGGTCGATGCGCACCTGGGGCTCGGGTCGTCGAGCTTGCTCGATCTGACGTTCTTGCCCGACTTCGGGCAGACCGAGGTCGATGAGGTGATCCTGAACCTGTCGACGATCGAGACCTTGTTCCCGGAGAAGCGGACGTTCTTCCTCGAGGGCAGCGAGCTGTTCCAGGTCAACGGCGTGCAGCTGTTCTACAGCCGGCGGATCGGCGGAGCGGCGCCGGAGCCGGTGCTCGCGGCGGGCGAGACGCTGGTCGATCGGCCGCGGGCGCTCGATATCCTCGGAGCGGCGAAGTTCACCGGGAAGTACGAGAGCGGGCTGAACGTCGGCCTGCTGGCGGCGGAGACCGAGCCGGTGTATGCGCGGGTGCGTGCGGCCGACGGGACGGTGGTGACGCGGCAGGCGGCGCCGCGCGCGGACGCCGGTGTCGCGCGGGTGCTGCAGCAGATCGGCAGTCACGGTAGCTATGTCGGGGCGTTCTCGAGCCTGTTCGTGGAGCGCGACGGCGGCCGGCGCGGCTACGTCGGCGCGGTCGACGGGACGTGGAAGTCGGACGACGGCAGTGCGCAGGTCGATGGCCTGGCCGGCGGCAGCGTGCTCGACGGTGACCGCGGCACCGGGGAGACCGGCAACGCGCGGGCGATCAAGCGCTGGAACGGGGGCTGGTACGTGGTGTCCAGCGCCGACGTTGCCTCGCGTCGGTTCAATCCCAATGACCTGGGATACATCGTGAGTCCGGATCATATCCTGCTGAGCGGCCAGCTCGGCCGGCAGTGGGACCGCACGCTGGGGATGTTCCGCAACTGGAGCGTCGTGGCCGCCCACGACTACGGGCAGGAGCACTCGGGCCGCGCGTTCATCGACAATCCGAGCGTCAAGCTCACGACCGGCTTCACCAACGACTGGACGGCCTATGTGCTCGCCGGCGTCGGGCTACCGTTCTACGACGACCGCGAGCTGCGCACGTTTGCCGACCCGGAAAAGAAATACCTGCATCACGGCAGCGAGCCGTATCTCGCGACCGGCTTCACGACCTCGCGGCAGAGCGCGTGGTACGTCGAGCTCGACGTGTCGGCGCAGCACAATGCGCGGCCGACGTACACCGCGACGCTGACCCAGACGGTGCATCCATCGAGCCGGCTCGAGCTGCAGTCGGTCACCGACTACACCGATGCCCACGGCGAGGTCCACTGGCTCGAGACCCAGGGCGACACGCCGATCGTCGGGCTGCGGCGGCTGCGCCAGCTGACGCAGACGGTGCGCGCGTCGTACGCATTCACGCCGACCCTGACGCTGCAGGCGTATGCCCAGCTGTTGCTGGCGAGCTGGCACTACAGCGACCTGGCGAGCTACGTCGACAACGAGACGCTCGCGCCGGGCGCGATGGCCGAGACCACGAGCTTCACGGCCAACACGTTCAACATCAACGGCGTGCTGCGCTGGGAGCTCAGCCCCGGCTCGACGCTGTACGCGGTGTACACCCACGGTGCATTCAACAGCGAGGTGTTCCACCGCGACGCGTCGATCAGCCACCAGACGCTGCCGGCGCTGCTGCGCGGCCCGGCGGACGACGTGGTACAGGTCAAGCTGTCCTGGATGTTTCGCTGACGCATGCAGCGACGGTGGCTCGTCGCAGGTGCGACGGCCGGTGGTCGCATATGACGCGGCTCGCAGCGTCGAACTCCGCTTCGAGGATCCGTACGCTGCGTGTTAGCGTGAAACGCGATGCGCTGGTCAATTGCCGTTGTCGTCGTCGCCGTCGTCGCTGGCTGTTCGGGTCCTGCGCGGACGGCGCCACCGCCGGTGGAGACGCCGGCGCCGGCGACGCCGCCTGTGTCTGCGTCGGCGCCGAGCGCGCCGGCGGGCGAGAAGACGACACTGGCGGCGATGGGCGTCGATGCGACGTGGCTGGATCGCAATAGCGATCCATGTGACGACTTCTATCGCTTTGCATGCGGCGGGTTCCTCGATCACGCGGAGATCCCCGCGGACCTGCCGAGCTGGCGGCCGGCGACGCAGATCCGGAAGGCGAACGAGGACTTCCTGCACGACACGCTGGAGCAGGCGCGGTCGGCGCCGGCGTCGGATCCGGTGCTCGGCCGGCTCGGCGCGTTCTACAACGCGTGCATGGACGAGCCGGCGATCGAGAAGGCCGGGCTCGCGCCGGTTGCGCCGCTGCTCGATGCGGCGGCGAAGGTCCACGATGATCGGTCGCTGGCCGATGCGGTGATCGCGCTGCACCAGGCGTCGGTGCGGGTGTACTTCGGCCTGTACGGTCTGCAGGACCGCAAGGACTCGCAGCGGATCATCGGCTGGATCTTCGAGTCGGGACTGGGGCTGCCGGAGCGCGAGTACTATCTCGCCGGTGATGCGCGGTCGCAGGAGCTGCGCGAGAAGTACCAGGCCCACGTGGCGCGGATGTTCGAGCTCGCCGGCGACAAGCCGGCGGCGGCGGCGCAGGGCGCGAAGGAGGTGATCCGGCTCGAGACCGAGCTGGCGCGGATCACGCGGCCGATCGTCGAGCGCCGCGATTCGATCAGGAGCTATCACAAGATCGATCGCGCCGGCGTGATCGCCGCGGCGAAGCGGTTTCCCTGGACGCGCTACTTCGCGGCGCTCGGCGTACCGGATCTCCAGGACATCAACGTGACCAGCCCGGAGTTCCTGACGGCGTCGGTCGCGCTCATGGCCAGGGAGAAGCCGGCGGCGTGGCGGCCGTATCTACGCTGGCAGGTGCTGTCGGCGTTCGCGCCCGACCTCGGCAGGGCATTCGTCGACGAGGACTTCGCGATGCGCAAGGTGCTGACCGGGCAGAGCGAGCTCGAGCCGCGGTGGAAGACCTGCGTGCGGGCGACCAACGGAGCGCTGGCGGAGCTGCTGGCGCAGCCGTTCACCGCGGCGCGCTACTCGGAGAAGGCGCGGGCGATGACCCTGGATCTGATCGAGCATGTCCGCGCGGCGATGCGCGATGACGTCGCGCACCTCGCGTGGATGGACGATGCGACGCGCGCCGGGGCGCTGGCCAAGCTCGAGAAGATGCGCAATGTGATCGGGTATCCGGCGAAGCCGAAGTCGTACGACTTCGCGATCAGCCGCACCGAGTTCGGCAAGAACATGCTGGCGTCGACGCGCTACGAGGTGCAGCGCGTGCTGAAGAAGATCGGGCGCCCGGTCGATCCGGAGGACTGGCAGCTGAGCCCGATCACGGTCGATGCGTTCTACGATCCGTCGCGCAACTCGATGAACTTCCCGGCCGGGATCCTGCAGCCGCCGCTGTTCAGCGAGAACTACGCGCCGGCGGTGAACTACGGGGATATCGCAGCAACGATCGGCCATGAGCTGACGCACGGATTCGACGACCAGGGCGCGAAGTACGACGCCGACGGCAACCTGCACGACTGGTGGAGCGCCGACGCGCAGCGCGAGTTCAAGGCGCGCACGACCTGCGTGATCGAGCAGTACAACGGGTACGAGCCGCTGCCCGGGATCAAGGTCAATGGCGCCCTGACGGTGGGGGAGAACATCGCGGACATCGGCGGGACCAAGCTGGCGTTCGCGGCGTACCGCGCGGTGCGCGCCGGCCAGACACCGATGGTGGCCGACGGGTTCACCGAGGACCAGGTGTTCTTCATCGCCCACGCCCAGGGCTGGTGCGACAAGACGCGGCCCGAGATCGTCGAGCTGAACCTCCGGAGCGATCCGCACACGCCGCGCAAGTTCCGGGTCAACGGCGTGATGTCGGACCTCGCGGCGTTCTCGGCGGCGTTCTCGTGCGCGCCCGGTAAGCCGATGAATCCCAGGAATCGCTGCGAAGTGTGGTAGTGCCGCGGCGGCGTCGGCGGTAAGCTCGCCCGGCGTGGGCTGGGATTGCACGCTGCACGTCTTCGATCGCACGTCGCTGGCGCGGTTCTCGGCGCGGTTTCTCCGCGGGATGCACCGCGGCGCGGCGTTCGATCGCGAGTACGACGCCGACGCGATGGTCGGCGCGGTCAAGCAGCTGATCGCGACCGACCCCGGGACTGGAGCCCGGGCGCTCGGGGAGCTGGCGCTGCTCTACGTCTCGACGGAGACGCCGCACGCGTACTGCCGCGGCTTTGCGCTGTCGCTGTGGGACGAGGCGGTGATGAAGGTGCCGCTGCCGAGGAAGTGGCTCGGCACGGTGGAGACATACCTGGTGGACGTGGTGGCTGCGTACCCCAAGGTGGCGGGGCGGATCCCGCGGGTGTTCGACGGCCATGGCTGCGTCGGGCCGGTGGTGCCGGCGCGCGACGTGCCGGCGGTGCTGGCGCACATCGACAAGGTCGTCGAGGCGATGCCGCCCGACGACCGCGTGCGCTACCGGCCGCTCGTCGAGGTGCTGCGGGTCGCCGCGGCGCGCGGGCTCGGCTACTGGGAGGGCACCGACATCGACGTGATCCAGACGCACGACAGCTGGCTGGCGGCGCTGCACCGGCCGCGCTGGGTGGCCGAGCCGAGCCCACTGGGGAGCTCGCATGCGCGGCCGCTCGCGGTGTCGGGGCCGCGCATGCTGGTCGGCGAGCACTTCGTGCTGCACGAGCTCGACACCGCGACGTTTCCGCCGCAGGCGATCACGCGCGACAACACGCAGGTCACCGCCGCGGCGTTCACGCCGTGGGGGACCGAGTTCGTGCGGATGGTGACCGACCGCGAGGTGCGGCCGTTCAAGTTCGGGTACTTCGAGCTACCGGATCGCGCGCCGCTGCCGATCGAGCCCGAGTTCGCGGTCGGGCTGGCGCGCCCGGCGCCGGGCGGTGTGTTGCTGTTTCCGCAGGCGACGACGCAGCCGCGCGCCGGGCGGACGCCGGTGATCCTGCGGCCACCGGCAACGCTCGAGCCGCTGGTGCTGCCCGAGCCGGCGACGCCGGAGCGCATCGATGGCGATGCGGTGGCGTTCGGCGACGGTACGCTGCTGATCGTGTGGGACGGCGTGCCGTATCGCTGGGACGGCGCGGCGCCGCCCGTGTCGCTCGGCGGGACGCTCGAGGCGCCCGAGGAGGTGTGCGGGGCGGTGGCGCTGTCCGACGGTGCGATCGCCGGCGGCTTCGGCCGCAAGCTGGTGCGGATCGATCGCGATGGCCAGCAGCGCACGGTGCTGCCGCTCGACAACGTGGTCGCGGTGGCGCGCGGCCCCGACGATGCGCTGATCATCGGCGAGGGCGATAATCCCGAGGGCGACGCGCTCAAGCTGTGGTGGCCGGCGACGCGCGAGGTGACGCAGGTCGCGCCCGCGGCGCTCGGGCTCGACGAGCGGCCGATGTTCGTGTACTTCGACCCGATCGCGCGGCTGGTGGTGGCGGCGCAGCCGCGCGCGTGGCACGCGATCGCCTGGGCCGAGCTCGAGGCGATGCGGCGCGTGTCCGAGGCGGAGTTCGCGGCGCGGCGCGCCGAGCTCGTCGAGCGCGCGGGACACGGCGAGTGACGGGTTCGCGCACGACCGGCGCGGCCCCAAGCTAGGTCGCGGCGAACAGCACCAGCGCGCCGCCGGCCATGCACACCACGCCGGCCAGCAGCGCGATCACGGCGAGCCCGAGCGACGCCGGCTTCAGGTACGCGTCGGCCGGATCGCGCGGGTTGTAGCGGACGTCGACGGCATCGGGCAGCTTGTCGGCGACGCGCCTGGCGTGGTCCTCGCCGTACGCCGCGGTCACCGGGCTGAGCCGCGTGCCGGTGTACGACTTGCCGTCGACGCTGTACGCGTAGCGCACCCGCGGCTCGAAGTAGCGACCCGGCCGCGATGCGCCGGTCGTCGTCGACGGGCCGACGCCGCGCTCGGTGATCCGGCCGGGAGCCACCGGCCAGCCGCGCACCCGCGCGCTGTTCACGAGGAGGAGGATGCCGCCGAGCGCGGCCACGCCTCCGATCAGCATCACGACGATCGCCGCCATGTCCGCCTCCTAGTCCTTGCGGACTTCGATCCGCACCGAGCGCGGCTTGAGCTCCGGCGGGTTGAGCACGCGGTAGGTGTAGCCGAACGCCTGGTGCGGTTCGCTCCAGTCGTCCTCCATCCACACCACGGAGTCCTCTTTGCCGCCGTGCTCGAGGATCAGCACCACCGAGCCCTTGGGCGGCTTGCCCTCGCCGTAGTGCACCGGCACGCCGCCGTTGAACGTGATCTTCAATCCCAGCGCGTCGCCCGACTCGCCCCACGCGAGATCGAGCACCACCGGAGCACCCTGGTCAGCCATGTGTCACCTCCGCGAGTAGTTGTCGTGCGAGCGCGGCGAGCTCGCCGTCGCCGCGGGTCGCCGCCAGCACGCGCTGCAGATCGCTGCGCGCCTCGCCGATGCGCCCGGCGCGATGGAAGTACACCGCCTCGTTGAACAGGAGCTGCGGCGCGAGCCCCTTGGTCTCCGGCGGGATCTGGTCGAGCAGCCTGCCGGCGCGCGCCAGCGACTCCGGGTCGCCGCGCTCGAGCAGCAGCGTCATCGCGTTGCAGCACGCGTCCCACCGCCGCGGATCGGCGGCGACGGCTGCCTCGTACGCCGCGAGCGCGCGCTCGGCGTCGCCGGCGTGCTGCGCGAGCAGGCCGCGCACGTATTCGGCGTTGCCGCGCTCGACCGGCGCCAGGTCCTCGCCGTCGAGCCCGCCGAGGATCCGGCGCGCGTCATCGTGCCGGCGGCAGTCGATCAGCGCGCGCGCGACGCCGAGCCGGACCCGCGCCGGGCGCCCGGCCGAGCTGCGCAGCACCGCGGCCACTGCCTCGTCGGCGTCGGGCACGGCGTGCGGCGCCGGATAGCCGCCCATCAGGATGTGGTTGAGGTGGAGCACCATGACGTCGAGCGCCAGGCTCGACTCGGCATCGGCGGCGTGGCGGTCGCGCGTCAGGTTGGCCAGCGCGATCGCGCCCAGCACGCGGCCGGCATCGCCGTACATGTTCATCAGGCTGCGGAGCGGCGCCGGGTCGGTCGGGTCGCGGTCGAATGCGCGGGCGAGCCAGGTCACCGCCTCGTCGAGATCCTGCTGCTTGTAGCGGCACGCGCCGAGGCCGTTGAGCGCCTGCAGGTTGCTCGGGTCGAGCGCGAGCATCCGGCGATAGCTGTCCTCGGCCTCGCGCAGCTTGCCGGCGCCGAGCTGAAGGTTCGCGAGCCAGCCCAGGCTGCGCAGCCCGCCGCCGCGCTCGACCGCTGCGCGCGCGTGGTCCTCGGCGGCGTCGCGCTCGCCGCGCATCAGCGCCGCCACCGCCAGGTAGTGCAGCACGATCGGCTCGTCGGGCCGCAGCGCGTGGGCGCGCTCGGCGTGCCGGGCGCAGGCTGCGGCGTCGCGGTCGTGCGCCGCCAGCGCCGCCAGCCCGATGGCGTGGCGCACCGAGTCGCGCGAGTCGCAGGCGCGCACCGCGGCGGCGGCCTCGCCGCGATCGCCGGCGGCGAACAGACGGTCGAGTCGATCGATGAGGTCTTCCATGGCTAGCTCTTGAAGCTGGCGATCAGCACGCCGCCGGCGATCAGCGCCGCGAGCGCGCCGCCGATCAGCACGGCGATCGACACGCCGATCGCCGATGGCTGCAGCACGGCATCGCCGGGGTCGCTCGGGTTGTAGTGGACATCGACGTGCGCGGGCAGGTCATTGGCGACCCGGCGCGCCTTGTCCTCGTCGTACGCGGCGGTGGCGAGGCCGATGCGATGGCCGCTGTAGCGCTTGCCGTCGACCGTGTATTGATAGGTCACGCGCGGCTCGAAGTAGCGCCCGGGGCGCGATGCCCCGCTGGTCGTCGACGGGCCGACGCCGCGCTCCAGGACCTGCCCGGGCACCACGGGCCAGCCGCGCGCCGCCGAGCTCGCCGACATCATCGTGACGCCGGCGACGATCGCCGCGGCGCCGATCACCAGCACGACGATCGCAACCAGGCGCTGCTTCACTTGCTAGGTATACCCGAGGCCAGGCCTCACCAGCTCGTGACCCAGCGGCCGAAGTCGCTCGCCTTCTTCGCGATCGCGCTGCCGGCATTCTTCGCAGCCTCGATCGCGGCCTTGCCCAGGTTCCTGGCCTTGTCGATCGTGCGCTTGATCGAGTCGAACAGCGACTTCATCTTCTCGCCCCACTCGAAGCCGAGCTTGTCGCTGCGGAATCCGGTCTGGTCGAAGTAGACGCCGGTGAGCTTGCAGACCTCGATGCTGCCGAGCTCGAACGCCTGATCGACGATGCCGCCGGCGAGGCTGACGCCGACCTTGACCGCGGCCTTGAGGCCGATTGCCCCGACCAGGCTCCACGTGCTCGCCGGGCCCTTGCTCTCGCCGCCGTGCTCGCCACCACCGTGCTCGGCGCCGCCGTGCTCGCCACCGCCGTGCTCGCCACCCTTGTGCTCTTCCTTGTGCTCGGCGTGCTTGGTGAGCGTGAACGCGCCCTCGATGCCGGGGTTGACCGTGCCGTAGATCTCGGCGACGTCGGGGATGCCGCCCGACAGACCGATGCCGCACTCGCCAAACACGCCGAGCTGCGCCGAGATGTCACCCTTGGCCTCGCCGCCCCACTTCGCCTGTCCCTTGCCGGAGACCTTGACGTTGGGATCGATGACGAAGTTGATGCCGGGGATGCCGATCGGCCACGCGTAGTGGCCTTTCCAGATCGTGTAGTCGTACGACTTCTCGAACCCCTCGAGCGAGAACGTCATCCCCATCCCGAACTTGCTGCCGCCGCCCTCGCCGCCCTCGAGCGCCGGGCCGCGCTTGCGCAGCGCCGGGCCGGCCCCGATCTTCTTGAGCCCCGGGCCACCACTGGTCGATACGCTGCGCAGCGCGGTGTGCGCCGGTCGCCCCGCGGCGACGGCAGACTCGACAGCGTTGGCCTCGGCCTCGCCCGAGGTATCGACGCCGCCGTCGGATTTGTACGACGGACCCTGGGTCTGCTGCACGACGTGGGTCAGCTCGTGCGCGACCAGCGACGGCGACGGCGACGCGGACTTGAACGCGACCTGGTTGCCCATCGCATAGGCGTGCGAGCCGAGCGTGTCGTTGGCCTTCGCCGCGCCGGCGTCGCTGTGGGCGCGGACGTTGCCGAAGTCCATGCCGAACGACTGCTCCATCTGGGCGCGGTGCGGGATCTCGTGGCCGCCGCCGGCGAAGCCGCCATCGGCGACGTCCGCGGCCGACTTGCGCTGCACCGTCGGAAGGCTGCTGCCGACGTCGCCCGCGACGCTTGCGCCCGACGACGCGAACGACTCGGCGACCGTGCCGGCCGAAACCGCGCTCAGCGCCGGCGAGCCGATCGACTCGGTCAGCGTGCGCTTGCCAGGCGAGAAATCTGCGGCGGCCGGCGCGCGGCTGTGGTTGTCCGAGCCACCGCTCAAGCCACTGTTCTTCATGGAGTTGTTCATTGGGCCTCGTCCGTGCTCCGAGCCACCGCGACCGCCCACACCCCGTGCTCGGCACTACATACGTACGCGGCAGTGATTGCATCCCCGCGATCGCCAAAAGCTGGACTGGCAGCCAACAACAGCAAGCGCGGTCATCGGGCGCCGGTGGGGACCGCCGTCTCCGTCGGAAGATCACGTAGCGGCTTCATCCGGCTTCATGCGGTATTAATGCCGTGCACGCTTGACCGCTGCGATCGACGAGTGTCAGTGCAGCTCGGCGAGAATCGCTTTCTTCATCAGATCTGGCGGCAACAGGCCCTGCGCCAGGATCAGGTCGTGGAACTTGCGCGCGTCGAACCGCGCGCCGAGCTGCTTCTGTGCCGCCTCGCGCAGCTCGAGCAGCTTGGTGTAGCCGTAGAAGTAGGCGGTCGCCTGGGCCGGCGAGCGGAACGTGAAGCGATCGACCTCCTCGGTGGCGAACGCCGGAGACAGCCCGACCTCCTTCTGCAGGAATGCGCGCGCGGCCTCGGGCGTCCACTTGCCGGGGATCTGCAGCTCGGGATCGAGGAAGGCGCGCGCGGCGCGCTGCAGCCGCAGCTGCAGGCTGATCAGCTGGCCATCGAGCGGCATGTACGGCAGCGTGA
>Ga0307509_10010765_pt1 | contig 11154 bp, 12 predicted proteins | sample 10_EM_MG_FD_202245 | JGI IMG/M metagenome (GOLD analysis project Ga0307509, IMG submission 202245) | Populus trichocarpa ectomycorrhiza microbial communities from riparian zone in the Pacific Northwest, United States - 10_EM | ecosystem: Host-associated > Plants > Roots > Unclassified | place... | reverse complement strand
TCCGAGGCCCAGGGCCGCGTGCGGATCGAGGAGACCGAGAAGACCAAGAAGATCGTCGTCACCCCGGACGACGGCAGCGACGAGACGGCGTTCCCGATCTCGAAGCGTGCCCGTCTCCTGGTCAGCGAGGGCGAGCACGTCGAGGTGGGCCAGAAGCTCACCGTGGGTGCCACCAACCCGCACGACGTGCTGCGCATCCTGGGTCAGCGTGCCGTCCAGGTCCACCTGGTCGGCGAGGTCCAGAAGGTCTACAACTCGCAGGGTGTGTCGATCCACGACAAGCACATCGAGATCATCATCCGGCAGATGCTCCGCCGTGTGACGATCATCGAGTCCGGCGACGCCGAGCTGCTGCCCGGCGAGCTGGTCGAGCGTTCGCGCTTCGAGCAGGAGAACCGTCGTGTGGTGCAGGAGGGCGGTCACCCGGCCTCCGGTCGTCCGCAGCTCATGGGTATCACCAAGGCCTCGCTGGCCACGGAGTCCTGGCTGTCGGCGGCGTCCTTCCAGGAGACGACCAGGGTGCTGACGGACGCGGCGATCAACGCCAAGTCCGACTCCCTGATCGGCCTCAAGGAGAACGTCATCATCGGTAAGCTCATCCCGGCCGGTACGGGTCTGTCCCGCTACCGCAACATCCGGGTCGAGCCGACCGAGGAAGCCAAGGCCGCGATGTACTCGGCCGTCGGCTACGACGACATCGACTACTCGCCGTTCGGCACGGGCTCCGGCCAGGCCGTCCCGCTGGAGGACTACGACTACGGTCCGTACAACCAGTAAGCGAGCAGCCTGAGTTGAACTGAAGGGCGGTCACTCCGTTTCGTACGGGGTGGCCGCCCTTCGGCGTTGTCTCAGCGCGCGGTGATTTCGAGCCCGGTGACCACGACCGTCGCTACGGCGGCCAGTGCGCCGATGCTCGCCAGCGGCCAGCGGGACCGTTCCAGGGTGTCCAACCGCCGTTCGTGATCGGCGAGTTGCTTGTCGGTCTGGTCGCTGCGCTGGACCAGCAGCGCGAGCGAGCCGTCGACCCGGGCGAACCCGGCCTCCAACGAGCCGCGCAGCCGCTCCAGTTCGAGGGCGACGGTGATCGCGTCGTTCGGATCAGTGTCGTTCATCCGCGCCTCCCGACCGCAGCCACACGGGCAGCAGCGCCTCTACGGCGGGCAGCGCCATGACCCTGGCGACCCCGGCGGCGACGGCCAGGGCGCCGGCCACCCATGGGATCGTCTCGGAGACACCGGCGGCGTCGACGACCGTGGGCAGGAGGACACACAGGCCGACAGCGGTCTGGACGACGGTGCGGAGGGTTCGCTTGGCGGCCTCTGACATGAGGGCCTCCTTTCTCAGGAGCTGTACGGGACCTTCAGCGCGGCCCAGGACTTCGCGCCCGGCCAACCGTCCGCTGCTGTGCCGGTGTAGCCGAGCCGGCGCTGCCACTTGGCGTAGGAGGCCTTGTCGGCGGCGGTCCACTGGGGGCCGGGACCGGAGGCGTACGCCGAGCAGCCGACGGCGACGAGGCGCTTGCCCATCGCGGTGACGATCGCGGACTTGGGGTTCTTCTTGAACCAGTCGGAGCCCGGGAAGGGCTGGTAGGTGGGCTTGGCGGGGGTCGTGGACGGAGGTGCGGTGACCTTTGTGCCGAGGCGGCTGGCGACCCGGATGCGGAAGTCGGACATGGTGAAGCCGCGCGGGTCGATCTTGGTGTTCGTCCACTCCTTGTGGCCGATGACGGAGTGGGCGTTCCAGCCGTGCGCGCGGCACAGGGCGGCGGACGCTCGCACCATCGCCTCCAGCTGGACGGCGGGCCAGGGGTCCTTGCCGTCGCCGAGGTTGACGCACTCGAAGCCGTAGAAGTGGACGTTGCCGTCGGTGTTGTTCTGGTTCGGGGCGGGGAGGGTGGCGCTCTGTGCGACGACGGCCTTCAGTACGTCGCCGTCGCCGCTGCCGGCGTGGTTGGCGCGGCCGTTGCCGACCAGGTGGACCGTGCCGTCCTTGGCGATGACGCCGTGGCAGAGCGGGCCGGGGAGGGCGGAGTGGCCGTTGAAGCAGAGGCTGACGGAACCGGTGGTCCCGGAGGTCACGGTGTGGTGGATGACCACGCCGTTGACCGGGCCCCAACTGCCCTTGCTGTTGCGGTTGTTGGTGCGCCAGCCGGAATGTTCTACGACGGTGACGCCCTCGGCGCGCAGCGCGGCGACGAGGGCGTCGGCGGACAGGGGTGTGGACATGTGGTGGCTCCTTCGGCTTCGGGCGGATGCGGGTGAGGACAGACGAAAGCCCCGCGCCACCGCCTGGGGGAGGGCGGCGGCGCGGGGCTCGGGGAGGGGGAGCGGGGGCGGGGTTACAGCACCGGGTCGACCCGGACGAACATCGTGTCGAAGGTGGCGGTGCTGGTCGCGTTGGCCGTCCAGAAGCAGGGCACGGCGTTGTAGACCGTGCCCGCGGTGAGTCCCGTCACCAGGAACTGGGTCGAACAGGACGCCCGGTTGGTGCTGTTGACGACGGCGGCCCGGTCCTGGGACGAGGCCAGGAAGACCGACTTGTCGGAGGCCTTGTAGATGGTCGCGGACATGTAGGAGCCGTACGCCGCCGAGCTGTACATGTACGCGCCCAGGCTCACGATCACCTGACCGGTCGGCGGTGCGGTGAACGCGGCCGTGACCGCGGTGGTCGAGGAGTCGGTGAGCACCTCCACCGCCGTGGTGGAGACCGTCGTACCCGCGTCGTTGTTGAACTTGAAGACGGGGACGGGCGCGACCGGAGCCCACAACGTGCCCGTGTAATGCGTGAGTTGGCCGGGACTGGAGAGCCAGGCGACCATGCCGGCCACGGGCGTGGTGATCGCGGTGTCGCGGGCGGCGGCGGTGGCGTAGCGCAGGACCGTGCGGCCGTCGATCGCCTCGGCCATCGACTGGAAGTGCAGCGGCAGGTTGGCGGTGTCGGTGGGCTGGGGGTAGGGGAGCGAGCTGAGGGGGGTGTAGCCGGTCATGCGGTCTCCGTTTCTGATCCACCCGCGTCGGTGTCCGCGGCCGATTCCTCCGTGCTGCTGACGGAGACGGCGGGCACGGTCTCCTGCGTGCCGTCGTCCGGCTCCTGCGGCTCCTCGGGTGGCTCCGCCACCGGCTCCGTCGGCACCTCCGTCACCGCGGCGGGCGCGGCGGTGACCGGCTCCGGGACCAGGTACTCGGCGAGCCCGCTGGTGACGGCGGCGGCGAGCTGGGCCAGCTGCTCGTCGTCCAGGGTGACCGGCACCGGCTCCGTCGCGTTCTCAGACATACGCCGACTCCTTGATCTCGCCCCAGGTGAACCCGGAGGCGGTGAGCGCGGACAGGGTGGGGAAGGCCGAGGTCACCTCGGAGTAGCGGGACAGGGTCACGACGGCCGGGTCGGACGCGGCGTCGGGGGTCAGTCCGGTGTCGGCCGGTGTGCCGTTGGTGCGCGTGCCGCGCAGGGTCAGGGTCTGCCGTACGCCGCCGTCGGCGGACTCCGCCGTGCTGATGCCGACCACCCAGGCCAGGGTGTTCAGCAGCGTGCCCGAGGTGTCGGTCAGCCGCACCACGTCCCCGAGCTGGATGCGGGGGTCGTACAGCACCTCCACGTCGCCGATGACCGGCACCGGGTACAGCCCGGCGTTGTACATCGAGTCCGCGAGGGCCTTGGCGGAGGCCAGGTCCTGGATCCAGTCCGTGCTCTCGCCGGTGTGCTCCTGGCGGCCGTAGTACCTCTCGCTCGCGGTCCCCGCGACATACGCGGTCGCCGACCGCTCCACGGGATCCGCCTTCGGCTTCAGCGTCATCAGGTAGACGGACGGGGTGCCGTCCTTCTTCGCCGTGTAGAGGGTCTGCGCGGTGCGGTTGGTGAACCGCACCACCAGATAGCCGTCCTCACGGCGGGTCAGCACGTCGACCGCGCCCTTGACCGCCGTGGTGCCGGCCGCGGTGGTGGCGAAGCGGACCTGGGAGCCGGCGGTGGTGACCGAGTCGTCGTCGGTGGCCGGCGGTCCGATGTCGAACTCCTCGTCCGCCATGACGTACGACACCGTCAGCGTGCCGTTCGCGGGGACGGACCGCACCGCCGTGTCGTTGTAGGTCGTGCCCTCGTCGACGCCGAAGTTCTCGAAGACCTTCGCGGGCTGGACGACGTAGTTGCGGCAGGCGTCGATCTCCTCGGTGAGGGTGAGCGAGGCGATCTCCCGCACCGAGGTCAGGGTGAGGTCCGCCTCCGTGGGTGTGGTGCGGAAGCGGGTGTGGTTGCGCCAGCGGAAGACACCGCGTTCGTCGAACTCGGCGGTCGACATGGCCGCCTTGGCGATCTGCCCGATGACCTCCCACTGCGATCCGGAGACCCGGGGCACCGCGTGCAGCGGCAGGATCGCGTCGTCGAGTTCGGCGCCCTTGGTCCAGGTGCCGGTCTGCGCGAAGACCGACGCCGACGGGAAGGCGCTCAGCCCGCTGGTGAGCTGGACGCCCTCCACGGCCACGCCGGTGACGAGCTTCAGCTCGCGCAACTCGGCGACGGGCTGGATGCCGTACGGATGGGTGACCAGGTACGGCGCCCACTCCAGGACCGTGCCGTCGGGGCCGGTCAGCCGGGGCTGCACGGTGGGGTAGACGGTGTTGCCGGTGCTCACGCAGTCGAAGTAGGCGCCGATGTGCCAGACGCCCTTGAGCGCCTGGACGGCGGGCCAGTCGAAGTAGGCGTTCACGAAGTCGCCGTTGGTCGTGCCGGAGCCCATCTGGACCCGGCCGGTGGCGAAGTCGACGTCCATCGAGAGGGTGCCGGTGGTGCCGCCGGTGCGGTCCAGGACCAGTTCCAGGCGGAACGTGTCGTCCGAGCCGACGGCGCAGTTCACCCAGGCCTCGACGAACAGCCGGCTGCCCGGCACGGTCACCCGGGAGCGCGGGAACCAGCTCGCCGAGACCGTGGTGACGTCGGTGGGCTCGGCGGGCTGCGGCAGCAGGGCCATCTCGTGCGGGGCACCGTCCCGTGTCCACGTGTAGTCGACCGGGGCCGGCAGGGTCTCCGGCTGGCCGTACGCGGTGGCGAAACCGCCGTGCAGGGAGGCGTGGACGAGGGTGAGCGGCTGGCCCGCGACGAACTCCGGGTAGCGGGGCGGCGGCGCGGAGTGGATGCCGGCCTGCCGCAGCAGCTCGTCCACGCACCAGGTGGCGGAGGCGACCGGCCGGCCGAGGCGGAATCCGGCGTACGGCTTCGGCAGCAGCGCCGGGCCGCGCAGCCGTTCGGCGCCGTCCAGGGCGGTGATCTGCACGGTGTCCGTACCGGCCTGCGCCGACCGGGACCTGACGGTGCCGCGGAACGCGGGCAGGGTCGTCGTACCGACCCCGCCCTGGTGCACCACGGACTGCCCGGGGCGAGCGACGTCGCCGGTGGCGCGCGGCGCCCAGGGGGCGTACAGCTCGGGCGCCGACACCCCTCCGGTACCGGAGAGTTGGACCTGGAGCTGGGCCGCGGACGAACCGGAGAACGCCCGCATCGCGGCGGGCAGATCGGTCGCGTACGACCGCTCGATCTGCCAGGACTGCACCTGCGCGGAGACGTCCTTGCCGCCGAGCCGGGTGGTGTGCGCGGTGGTCCGTTCGCCCGCCGCGAGTGCGGCTTCGGTGGTGTCGTCAGCCTGTTGCACTGGATACCTCCACGAGGTCGAGGCCGATGGTGCGGTAGGGGAGCGGCCGGCCCGGGGTGTCGGTGTACCCGGTGACGGACATCGGGGGCAGGCCGTCGCCGGGGACGCCGTTCTCGGCCGTGCCGCCGTAGGCGAGGCAGGCACCGGCGAGGGAGTACGTGCCGATCGCGCCGGGCATGGAGTACGGCGTCAGGTAACAGGCCCCGGCGGGCGCGGTGGCGGTGAGGACGCTGCCGGTCACGCCGGAGGTCGACAGCGCGGCGCCGGTGCCGTCCCGCCAGGTGATCTGCACGGTCTGGGCGCCGACCCCGGTGAAGGAGGGCGGCGGCCTGAACGAGACCACGATGCCGGGGGTGACGGGGAAGAGCCCGCTGGTCCAACGCGCGCTGCGCCAGGCGGCCTTGCCCGCCGCGTCGGTGGAGTTCAGCACGTAGTCACCGGCTGTCGTCGCGGCGATGGATCCGGTGCCGTTGCCGAGATACCACTGCGTGAGCGGCGTTCCGGGGTCGCTGCGGCCCAGTGCCTGCTGGGGGTCGAGCACGTTGCCCGCGGTGGGGTCGACCACGGCGAAGGGCTTGGCGCTGTCGACGCGGCGGGCGATGCGGTCCAGGGCGCGGGCGTGTGCGGGAGCGAGCAGGTCCCAGGCCAGCTTGAGCCGGCGGACGGGGGTGAGGTTGCGGGTGAGGGTGACCCGGCCGCCGAGAGACTTGAACTCACTGGTGCCGAGGTCGGCGGTGCGGTCGAAGGACTTGGCGGCCTGGTCGATCTCGGCCATGGCACCGGGCGGGCCGATCCAGAGGTTTCCCATGAGGACTCCTGGGGTGGGCGGCGGTGTGCGGGCATGCGGGCGGGTTGGCATGCGGGCATGCGGGCGGGTTGGCATGTGAACGGGTTGGCATGCGGGCGTGCGGGCACGAAAAAAGCCGACAGCGGGTGGGCTGTCGACTGCGGGGTGGGGCTGGGGTGGGGCTCAACTACCGCCTGGCGAGCTGCCGTTGCCCCAGGAACACGGCGCGGGCGATCTGCTGCGAGTCGACCTGTACGACGACGGGCCGGTCGGCGAGTTTCTCGACGGCGGCGGTGAGGGTGCGCAGGCCGCCGCCGGAGCCGAGCATCCGTTCCAGCTTGCTGAGCGGGATCACGGCCTCGTGTTCGCCGGCCTCGCCGAGGAGGGCGAGGGTGCCGCCCGTGCGGGCCTGGACGACACCGCCGGCCGCGAGGCGGGGCACCGGGACGCTCAGGCGAGGGAAGGAGAAACCGCGTCCGCCGTACTTCGGCACCCAGTCGGGGATGCTGATGTGGATGCCGGCCAGGATGCCGAACAGGGCGTTCAGCGCCATGGCGAGACCGGTCCACGGGGTGAGCATCGCGTTGCCGAGGCCCTTCAGCATCGGCCCCGCGCTCTTGACCAGCGAGCCGACCGCGCTGCCGATGTGCTTCATCGCGTACTCGACGCCCTTGCGCAGCACCGCGGTGACCTTGTCCATGTTGATGAACTGCGCGATGAGCGGCGCCAGCAGCGTCATCACCAGTCCGAACGGGCTCGCGGACATGGCCAGGTTGAGGCCCTTCTGCGCGAGCGAGGCACCCTTGAGGCCCTTGCCCAGGCTGCCCATCGACTTGCCGCCCTTGTCGGCGTTCTTGGCGGCCTTGCCCACGGAGGTCTCGACGGCGTCGGCCTGCCTCTTGACGGTCTGCAGCTCGCCGTGGGCGCCCTTGGCGGCGGACTTGAGCTTGTCGAGGGAGGACTTGAGCTTGTCGGTGCCGGTGCGGGCTTTGGTGAGGCCGCCGTCGGCGTTGGTCGCGGATGTCTTGATCTTGCTGATGCCGTCGCCGCTCTGGGTGGCGGTGGTCTTGAGTTTGCCGAGAGCGGTGTTGAGCTGGCCGGAGCCGGTCTTCATCTTGATGAGTGCGGGGTCTGCCTGACCGGCGGTTGTCTTTATCCTTTCGACGGATGCGGTGGCACCGCCGGCCGTCTGTTGCATGTTCTTGAGACTGTTCGCCACCTGGCCCAGTGACCGCTGCATTCCACCGAGGCTTGCGGTCACGGAGTTTACCGACTGCTTGAGATTCATCGAGTACCTCTTATCCTTGTGGAATTTCTCTGCTCGACCCCGAAAACCGAAAGTGCCTGGATCAGCCGCTCAGCCGACCGGCGAGTTCCGTGGCAGTCTCAATCACGGATTCCAAAGCCGACTTCGCCTGGTCGGCGGCGCGGGTCGCGGCCGCTATTTCGTTGGTCGAGGGTGCCTGTCCGTCCGGGCCTCGGCCGCCCTGCGCTCCCGCGCGTCCGTCCGGCCCGCGGGCACCTTGCGGCCCGGGGCGTCCGTCCGGCCCCCGGCGGCCCTGGTCGCCGTTCGGGCCCTTCTCGCCGCGGGGGCCGCGTCGACCGTCCCGCCCGCGCTGTCCCGCAGCACCGGCCGGCCCTCTCGGACCGGCTCCCTCGACGCTTGCGGGAACTCGGCTGATCAATCCCCATTCGTTGTGACCGATCCGCAGTTTCGATTCGAGCAGCTTCTCCAGATTGAAAATTGAGGGAAGTGCCAGATCGAAGGCCGTGAATGCGACCGCCAGCCCCACCACTTCGCCTTTGAGGGCGGTGTGATCGCTGGCGATTCCCGTTATTTCCTTCTTCAGACTCGAGTAGTCGTGCCCTAGCTGCTTCTCTTTCTGCGCGTCGTCTTCGAGCGCCTTGACTCTGGAATCCAGCGATGCCATGATCTCTCCAGTTGCCGAGGTGGGGGTTACGGATGAGCTTCATTTTCTTTGTTCGGATATTCCTCGGAATATTCCTTTTCGCATCTTCCGTGGTTATTTCAACCAACATTTATGCACTGCTTCGAGCGAGGCGCCTGGAAGCGACCGGAGGGCGGGTCGAGGGGGTTTGCATTTCTCACTACTGGCCGTCGGGGGGATATGTGGGAATCGTCGTCGAATTCTCGATGCCCACTGGTGAGAAGATTTCCGTGAAGTCCTCGAGGTACCAGACGGCTCCAGTGGAGGTGGGCTCGCCGGTCACCGTCTTCTTTGATGAGGGAAAACCGGGTCGATCCTTGATCGGTTTCGAGGCGGAGAAGAGGATTGGATACGACACCCTCATCGTGTTGCTCATGGTCGTCGTGGCAGTCGTGGCGGGACCGGTCGGAGGTGTCGAGTATGGAATTCTTCAGTAGATCTGGGCGCGGGGAGTCGGAAGTCGCGCTCCCTGACGGGCTGTTGGGTAAACCGCTCCTTGTCGAGGCGTGGGGGGGCCTGTTGAGCAGAACCTTCCACGTCGAAGGCGATCGGGAAGTCGGTGGAATTTTTGACAGGGTGGATATCGGGTCTTCCGGATGGGGCAGAAATAAGGCTCATATCATTGTTCCGGCCCAGTACTCCAGCCTGCACATCTCCGGGGACGTGACTCGTAAGCCGGGAAAGTGGAATTTGTCGATAACGAAGCTTTCGACGGCTCCGAAGCTGGAGGATGAAATCAGCGGAGAAGCGTCGAGGGTGTTTTCCTGCCATGGTGGAGAGGCGGACGCTTCAGTCGACTTCGAAGGGCAGGGGTGCCTGGCGATGTATAACTTTGACGGCAGCGGGCGGCGCGAGTTGGTCCAGCGGGATTCGAAGTTTCACGGCGTGGTGAGTATTCCTGGACCTGGCCTTATCGCGGTTCAGTCGGGTGTGGGTCGACACTGGGGTTCGCTTCCGCCGTGGCGTATTTCCCTGGGGTAGGTCCAGGGAGGTGGTTCCCTGGTGACGTATCCCTGCTGCGGAAGTCGCAGGGTGCCCTCCACGGGGCGCGGAATGCGTGGGCCGATCGGTGTCAGCCCGTCGCGCTGGACACCTCGACGAGGTCGAGGCTGATCGTGCGGTAGGGGAGGGGGCGGCCGGGGCTGTCGGTGTAGTTGGTGACCGACATCGGGGGGAGGCCGTCGCCGGGGATTCCGTTCTCCGCCGTGCCGCCGTAGGTCAGACACGCGCCCGCGAGCGAGTAGGCGCCGGCTGTGCCCGGCTTGGCTGTCGGGGTGAGGTACGCGGCGTTCGCCGGGACGGTGCCGGAGACGAGGCCGCCGGTCGCCGACAGCGTGCTGAGGTAGGTGCCGTCGGCCTTCTTGAAGTCGATGCCCACGCTGACGGTGCCGATCGCGGCGATCGCGGTGGGGGCGCGGAAGGACACCTGGAGGCCGGGGGTGGCGGGGAAGTTGCCGACGGTGTCGACGCAGCGCCAGGCCACCAGGCTGGTGGTGTCGGCGGCGGTGAAGAGGTAGGTGCCGGGTGTGCCGGTGTTCTCGGTGACCGTCCCGGTCGTCACCTTGAACCACTGGGTGAGGCCGGTGATCCCGGTGGCCCCGGCGACGCCGAGCCCGGCGGCCTGAGCCGGGGCCAGGACGTTGCCGGCGGCCGGGTCGACGACGAACACCGGACCCGGGCGGTCGACGCGGCGGGCGAGGCGGTCCAGGGCGCGCGCGTGCGCGGGGGCCAGGAGGTCCCAGGCCAGCTTCAGCCGGCGTACCGGACTGAGATTGCGGGTGAGGGTGGCGCGACCGCCGATGGACTTGTACTCGCTGATACCGAGGTCGGCGGTGCGGTCGAAGGACCTGGCGGCCTGGTCGATCTCGACCATGGCGCCGGGCGGGCCGATCCACAGGTTTCCCATGAAGTTCCCTTGTCGGTAGGCCTGTTGGGCACGTTCGAGCGTGCCGAGGGCAGGAAGAAGGGCCGACGGCGTGCGCCGTCGGCCGAGCCGCTACGACGGCTCGTCACCCGGCGGTGCGGGGCACCGGGCCGGGGCGGGCGGTGAGGTCTGCTTCTGGCGGGGGAAGGCCAGGACCTTCGCCTGACGGTCCCGGGCGGCGCGGGCTTCCTCGGTGCGGCGCCGCTCGTGCTCCACACGGTCGCGCCACCCCCGCCCGTACGCCGTGAACTCGCGGGCCTCGATCTCCGCCCGCGTCGTGATCACCAGGTCCGCCGGCAGGGCGTACCCCAGTTGTCCGGTCAGCACCCGCCGTACCTCGGCGGTACCGAGCTGTTCGCCGCCGCCCCGCGCCATGCCGTCGTCGTCCTTCGTCACGCGACCCCCACCCCTCCACGCCGGCCGAGCTCCCGGTCGGCGACCGCACTGCCGTCTCTCTGTCGAACCCCTCAATCGAACACATGAGCGATAACTCTTCGAGAGGATACATGAGCCGCCTGTGAGCACCAGAGGGGAGAACGGCCCGGTCAGGCCACCTCGTACGTCCCGTTGACCCGGATGAAGTGGCCGCTCGCGAAGGCCGCGCCGAACAGTCCGCCGCTGCCGATCTGGGCGATCGCGGAGGACGTGGTCGAGCTCGGACCCCACAGGGTGTACGTCGTGGCGCCGCTGCTCGACGAGGGCTGGCAGGTGATCTGCGCCCGGCCGCCGCCGCTGTTCGCCATGCCGGTGAACTGGATCAGACCGCCGGTCGGCCCGGTGGCGACGGGCAGGCTCAGGCCGTAACCACCGCTCCCGTACGTCGTCGTGGAACCGAACGCGGCGAACGCGGGGA
>Ga0307509_10010764_pt1 | contig 11154 bp, 15 predicted proteins | sample 10_EM_MG_FD_202245 | JGI IMG/M metagenome (GOLD analysis project Ga0307509, IMG submission 202245) | Populus trichocarpa ectomycorrhiza microbial communities from riparian zone in the Pacific Northwest, United States - 10_EM | ecosystem: Host-associated > Plants > Roots > Unclassified | place... | reverse complement strand
TGGTTTTTGGCTCCCCTCTTGATATCGTCCACGACCTCAACTCTCCAGTGGTCCTGCACGTCACCAACCGTATCGTTTCCGTAACAAGAAACCTCGTGGTTGAGTTTAGTGACGGGGGCCGGGACTGGGTGGGAGTGCAAGTTTCTCGATGTGGGTGAATGACGCAGACGAACGACATCGCCATCCTTGAGAAACCTCAGAGGAGCGTTGGGATCGTAGGCCGGCTCATCCCACCTCGGCAGGATCATCCAGTCGTTGTTCTCGTCCTTGTAATGGTAACAAGTGACCTGCTGTTGCATCGATCCAACAGGGAATGTTTGCACGTGGGAATGAAGTAGACCCCCTCCCCATCCCATGTTCTTGAGCGTAACCTTTGACCCAAACGCAACCTCTAGAACCACGGGGGAAATGTCAGCAACGATCGGGTTAGTTTATGGAGATATGCTGACCGAGGGGATTCCTGGCGAAGTCGTTTCCGACAAGATTCGCTTGGAAGAGGGAACTCATCTGCGCGTCTCCCGGCCCGGAATGATTCAAGATGAGGAAGTGGATCTTGAACGTTATCATGTAAACGATGATCGGGGTGATGATGAGACAAGCGACACGGGCACCCCAGTGCCAAAGTTGGTCCCGCTGTTTCCGTTAAGTTCAGAACGGTTGTGGAGTGGGATGCGGAACGAACTGACCAGAGACATCTTCAGGTCACCAAACTTGTGCCACAGGTCTTCCACCGTGTATACGCCGACCAAGGCTGTCACGAACAGACCAACGAGTTTCACGCTGCGAATGTACTCAGTACAGGAACCAGAATGACCACCAGACTCGGGAACAGATACCTTGTTACACAGCCGATAGAAATACCAGTAAATAGCAACCACATCCACCAGTCAAAATGGAAAGGACTGAAAACCACGTTAGCTCAATAAGAGTAGGATCAATCGACCGACTCACTAGTATCGTTGATTGTGGAATTTTGTGAGGAAGAAAACGGTAGTAAAGGTGAAGAACAATAACATAGAGTCTAAAAGAATGAAACGGGAAATGCATAACCAGCCAACGTCTTTCAACAGTATGTGAGCCTTCCGCGCCGTCAATTAAAGCAGAGTAGACTGACCTAACAACACCATGAGAGCCACCAGATGGCAAGCCTTCCATGACATCCCCAATTCGACAGCGGTGTACCATGCAAGCGGGACCATCGCAACACCAAACGTAGCAATCATGACCCGCATGGCGACGTACGGTACGTTATCAGGGTACTTCTCCCCACTCTTGAACTCGAAGCTGCCATCATACCCAGATAACAGTCCTGCGAGCCCAACAAGCATCTTCCCCAAGGGCGGATGGACATCAAAGTAGAACTCGCGTTTCAGGTAATGCGAACCGAACTTTCCAAAGTGCGCTTCATCCCAGACGACGACGTCTGACCCGCCAATACCATGGAAACGAGTCCAGCACGAGAGGAGGGTGTAGAAAACGGGGGGTATGTGTTCGAGGTTCTGCGAGATGAACTCGCGCTTCGTAGCGAGACACGTCAGGATATGCGATGCAAACGGACGGAACAAAAGAGAGATCACGGAAGCGAGGGGACATACCACAGATGTAGGCGGTGGTGGAGGTAACCTCCTCGGCCGTCCTCCTCCAAGTCCGCCATGACTCTGCCTCATCTTCGCGTACACATCCTTCCCACCGTCATCCTGCTCAGCGGGACTGCCGGGGTAACTAGCGTACCCTCCCTGCCCTTGTGGTGTGTGTTGCTGCTCGGGGTGCTGGTGCACGCGACGACGAGTGGTGTCCTCGCTCATGTAGTGTAGCGGAAGCTCTTCCGGGTGACCTTGTGACGAAGTCCAGTGGTGTGGGTAAGGGATCTCCTCAAAATCGGATGAAGTACGTGGCGAGTGTTGTGGCGTCCCAAAATTGAGGGCGACTTCAGACGGTCGCATGTAGCGCTGTCCTCGGTTCTCGGTTCCGGAACCTCAAACTTGTCGTTTCAACAGCGGAGGAGGTGGCGATGTTGTGTCGTTTCTGTCACTGGGGCGCGCGCAGCAGATGTGGGATTGAGTGGATGATCCCGACGACGTGTCACTCCTCCCGTAAATAGATCACTTCGCGCTTCGCTCAAGTAAGGGGCAACACAGGGGAAACACGGATGGTCGGTACACGAGCATACACAGGGATTAAATTATCTATATACCATACACTTATGCAGCAAACCGGGAGCGGAAATCATGGCGCCCGGAGGTATTGGGCTGGAGGAGACTTCAGAAATTTATCACAACCCGCTCAACGAAACTTACCGGAAACCATGGCGTGGTCTCGCTCGTACGGCTCCAATGTGACTTGCTCAATGGGTTTGAAGTTATCTTTTCGTAGCGCCTCGACTTCGCGGGCGAACACCTGGGCAGGTGGGGCAACCGAGTCGATGCAACTCGCTTTGATAGAAATCACGGCATGGCCACCGTTTTTGAGGAAGTTATGAGCGTTAACAGCAACGATACGAGCTTGATCCGGTTGAGCGACATCGGCGAATATCACATCTACTGTTGAAAGCAGCATGCGGTATCGTTGAGGTAGCCGTGCGTCTTCCACAATCGCTACAAGGAGATCATGAAACCAACACGGGGCACAATGAAACACAAGGACTCACGAATAACGTTCGTTCTCCGTTTGGCCATGTTGATAAGATCACGGCCCGACCTCAGCGAGAATTCAACAGCATAGACAACTCCCTCCTGGAATCCGAACAAGACTTAGCCAGATACGTTGGAGATAACTGAAGCGAACATGAAAGACGCACCGGTCCGACAATGTCAGCAACGTGGCTAACACTTGTGCCACTTGCAGCGCCAAGGTACAACACCTTCTTGCCAGGGGCGATAAAGATGTTGTCCAAACCGCCGAGAACACCAGCAGCAAGCTTGCTACGGAAAGGATTCCACACCCGGTATTCGACCTTGGTATCGGGCTCGGTACCCTCGACAGTAATTCGTTTTTCGCCGTAGACGGACTCCCCAGGGACGAGGTTTTTGGTGACCAACATGCTCTCCTTGGCTTTCGCGATGAAAATACCAGGATGCCTGTGAGGTTCGATGATAGTTTTTGCGCCTCCTCTGGCACCTCCACGTCCTCCACCACGACCACCCCTGCCCGGACCGCCCCATCCCCTTGGGGGACCACCGCGTCCTTGGATGCCTCCACCTGGTAAACGATCGAGTGTGAAAGAGAATGGAGGATTGACGAACAAGAGAAAATACCTCGTACTCCCCCTCGCCCACCAGGACCACCACCACGGCCCCCACCACGTCCTCCACGATCTCCTCCGCCTGATTGACAATGACAAAGGTGAAAAGCGCGTGAGATCACCGGGCTGAAGAAACAAGAGAAAATTGAGACATGCCTCGACCGCCGCCTCTTCCTCCCCTACCCCCGAAACCGCCACGGCCACCTGAAGTACCTGGGGAGGAGCGAGTTAACGAGATAGAGTGTCGGGATAATTTTGCACGGACCGAAGGCCATTTTTGTTGCTGCTTAATTTTTTGCTGGGATGGGAGTGCGTCGGCAACGACCGAAGGAGTCCGGTGCGGGAGGCGGGACCGAAAATTTTTGCCGATTGTACTCAGCTGAACTCATCCCACATACGTATCATACAAAACAGAGGAATTCCTCCCTTTCTCTTCTCAACCACATACAACCATGTCTGCACAGTAAGACCCAGCGATTTCTCACCTCACACCCGATTATTGACCCTGATGCCACAGAGAATCTCTTCAAGATATCCAGGACAGCGAAATCGAGTCCAACTGGGACCAAATTGTCGACAAGTCCGTCTTTTACACCCCTTGCTAGGTCCCGGACACCACTGACGGATCCTTTTTTAATAGCTTCGACAACATGGATCTAACGCCAGAACTTCTCCGCGGTATCTACGCTTACGGGTGCGCTAGGCTGGGTGACACCAACGATCATCTCTGACGTTTTCTCCCCTCTAGTTTCGAGCGTCCTTCCGCCATCCAGCAACGTGCCATTGTCCCCGTCATCAAGGGCCACGATGTCATCGCTCAAGCCCAGTCCGGTACCGGAAAGACCGCAACTTTCTCGATCTCTATCCTCCAAAAGCTCGACCTCTCTACCAAAGGGACTCAGGCCCTCATCCTCGCACCGACTCGTGAGCTTGCTCAGCAGATCCAAAAGGTCGTCGTCGCTCTCGGCGACTACATGAACATCGAATGCCATGCGTGTGTCGGTGGGACCAACGTCCGTGAGGACATGAGCAAGTTGCAGGAGGGTGTTCATGTCGTCGTCGGTACTCCCGGTCGTGTCTACGACATGATCAACCGTAGGGCCCTCAGGACCGACACCATCAAGATCTTCTGTCTCGATGAGGCTGATGAAATGTTGTCCCGCGGTTTCAAGGACCAGATCTACGAGGTCTTCCAGCTCCTCCCTCAGGACACCCAGGTCGTCCTTCTCTCCGCCACCATGCCCGCGGACGTGCTCGAGGTGACCAAGAAGTTCATGCGAGAGCCGGTTAGGATTCTCGTCAAGAGGGACGAATTGACCTTGGAAGGTATCAAGCAGTTCTACATCGCGGTCGAAAAGGAGGAATGGAAATTGGACACCTTGTGCGATCTGTACGAGACGGTCACGATCACACAGGCCGTCATCTTCTGCAACACTCGCCGGAAGGTGGATTGGTTGACGGAGAAGATGCACTCGAGAGAATTTACGGTGTCTGCCATGGTACGTTCCGCGTGATACCCAGAAAAGCGTTCGGGAAGAGGGCTGATCGCATTTGTCCGACAGCACGGAGATATGGATCAGAAACAGCGGGAGGTTTTGATGAAGGAGTTTCGTTCCGGCTCTTCGCGTGTTCTGATCACTACCGATCTGCTTGCTCGTGGTATCGACGTACAGCAGGTGTCATTGGTGATCAACTACGATTTGCCGACGAACAGGGAGAACTATATTCACCGTATCGGCCGTGGTGGACGATTCGGACGAAAGGGAGTCGCCATTAACTTTGTGACGACGGATGACATCAGGATGCTGAGGGATATTGAACGTGAGTGTGGCTGATGCGCCCTTGGGATGGAAGAGGGGACTGACTGTGTGGCCACCAGAATTTTACAACACGCAAATCGATGAGATGCCATTGAACGTTGCGTAAGTGACCTTTGTGTTTTGAGTTGAAGGCGGATTGCTGATGGAAAGAGGGAAATATAGCGACCTCATCTAGATCATTCGCCGCTGTCATCCATTCTCCGCACTACTCTCTTTCGCTTTCTCTCGCCATTGTCCGCAGTTCGCCTTCGCCCTGAGTCTAACCGTTCACGGAACAACCTCCGCTTGCAGATCAACCATCGCTTACGCACATAACAACGCCCAAAGAGGGTCCAACCCCAACTCAACCCACTCCGCGTCCTGGACGCAAACCGCAACCCGGAAATCAGCAGCAAGGAGACAAAACCGTATTCTGGCCTTGGATTCTCGTTTTTCCTTTTCGCTCTAGTCCGTCACTCGCGTCATCGTTTTCTCTCTTTCTCACTCATAGATCACTGTATTTGATTGGAATGTGTACCACGTGCAGCGATAATATGAAACGATTTGAATTTTCGTGCAGGCCTGGACAGCGCGGGAAGGCCACGGGGAAATCCAACGGCTTCTTGATCGAGAGGGGGGCGATGCGGTGGTGGGATGGCAGGACTGCATTTGTTTTAGTCTGATCATTTCGGTCGAGAGGAGAGGCCGAGGCAATCAAGAATCATCAGATTTATGTGTGCCGCGAGTTTGACCAGGAAGCTGAAAAACAAGTACAAGACTCGGTGGATATAAGTATAACCGTCCGTAACGCTCACTTACCCCCTCATCCCTCCCCCGCGCCCTCCTCCGTGCCTGACAATGTCCGTCGCCTCCCTCCGTCCCAAACAACCCCCCAAGCTGCGGCTCGCCTCTCTATCCCTCAAACCCCCATCCCAGTCCCAGTTCTCCCCAATCGCATACCCCTCCTCTTCTTCCTCCTCCTCTTCCTCCACAACCGCTTCCGAGGTATCCACCCAGTCAGAACTGACGGAAATCCTCCCAAATCTCTACATCTCGGACATCAACGTCGCAGAGTGCCACTCCACCCTCTCCTCCCTTGGCATCACCCACGTTCTCTCCGCAATGAGCGGCACAGTCCACATCCCCCCAACACTACCAATCCACACACTACAAATACCCCTCCTCGACACGCCGTTCGCGGAACTCGCGGCATTTTTGCCAAGCACGACAGACTTCCTCACCGACGCGTTACGGGACAAGAATGCCAGAGTGCTCGTTCATTGCGTCAAGGGCGTCAGCAGGAGCGCGAGCGTCATTTCGGCATACCTCATAGCCAGGCACGGTTGGACGACAGACCAGGCTGTGAACTACGTTCAGTCGAAACGGATGAATGCTCAGCCAAATCGTGGCTTCATCAGTCAACTGGATGAGTATGCCAGATCCCTAAAGCAACCACCATCATAGCACACCCCCCCAGAGGTTCGCGCCTCTTTCGTGACACAGCCATCCGGCCCGTCTTCTTTCTCTCTTTCTCCTTATCCACCCCACGCACATCACAGACTTTTCGCTTCCCACACGCTGTTTTCTCCCCCCTACCCTACACGCGACCACCTGCCCGCGCTCATTCGTACAGTTCATTGTACCACACCACCACCCCCTATCTCCGACACCCCTCGCACACCAAAAATCATAGCGTAGAAGCGGTGTATTTATCCATCACCAATTAGTTGTACACATAGAACCATTCCTACTAATGTTCATCAATCATTCATCCTCTATAACATAATCGAACGAGACTGAATCAAGCCGGGGATTACAATCGGAAGCGGAACACTCGGAGGGTTTGCAGAGCGGGGAGGCGATACGGAAATGATCCCGTCCAGAACGAGCGTGGCCCAACTGACAGCTTGACAGGTGGCGTGGGATAGCGCGGCCCCAACGTTTGAAACAGGTCGGATGGGGCGGATGGTCTATCAGCAGCATCCGCTTTTGGCGGACTGTTCTAGTGCGAGCTTTGTCCCAGACGGTTTCGAGGTCTTCACCCCCGGCGACTGCGACCGGGCCAAGTCAGCGCTTAGATATCTCGGGTGGGATCCGTCCTCGCAACCCCGCCGCCTGTGGGACATCGCGCGGCTCAACTCACCCGATCATCATCAAACACACCGTCGCGGATCTTGAGCAGGATGTCCCTGGTCGCTTGCTCGAACGCCAACTCCACATTCTCACCTGAACGCGCGCTAGCCTCTACGAACAACAAGCCTTCTTCCTTGGCCCACAACTCAGCTTCTTCGGTTGTTACTTCTCGGTTTCGTTTAGCCGGGCCGGCGTCATCCGAGCACAGGTCGATTTTGTTGCCGACCAGGATGCACGTCAGATGTGGGTCCGCGTGCTGACGAACATCCTTCAACCACGTCCGGGCATTCAAGAAGCCTGGGAAACCCTGGGTCAGCACTGCGTCGGGTGGGGCGGTGGGGGATAGGGCGGGCCAACGGACTCTGCCGTGAACAGACGTCATAGACGAGCAAACAACCAGCCGCCCCCCGATAATATGATCTAGTTATGGATCTGAAGGATTCCGTGCCGGCAGTATCCCAACCTACACACCGGTGTTTAATGGAGCCGTTAGGGTGGACGAACAGAGCGGGGGAGAAGCGGGACGCACATTGAAGTTTGACCACCTTCCCTTGCTCCGCTATCGTAATTAGCTTCGACCCGAATTCGACTCCGAGCTACGTCCAACAGCGATTGATGAGAAACGAGAGACAATGGGACATTCAGCACTGACAGTTGGGTCCGGATTGGCTAGGAAACGTTGGTCGGTAAGGCGTACGAGCAACGACGATTTGCCCACCGCGGCATCGCCTACAGAACGGTCGCATACTACACCGTCAGCGCCGCTGAAACGACCGAGGCACACAGATTGAACCGACTCGCCAGTGATGATGAACTTGAGAACATAATGCCATGTTACACCGGCCATGGTACGGTTGTGAGGTCGAATGGCAATTGCCGAGAGAAGACCGAGCACCGCTCCGCACCCACCCGCAACCCGTCTCCGAGTCGAGCGTAAATCCCACCCCGTTTGTTCGCTTACCAAATGGCGGACTTGACGGTACAATGGCATTTGGACAGTTTCATGTTGTTGATGCTGTTCATTTCATTCAGGAAGGCTAAACTTTGCCGTGGGGCCGAGTGTGCCCGCCTCCCCCTATCGGATCTGAAAGAAGCCGGAAGACAACAACGGCCGCGACATAACAAAAAAACTGTGCCGGCTGGTTCCCCGGGGACCGTACGCTTCGCCCCCCACCCCCACCGGCCCCGCGGCGATGGGTGGCAGTTGGTCAGGACAGGCACACCCCCGCATTGTACGCGTCCATGCGCATGCAAGACCGCCCGGTGCACTTTTTCTGCCGTCTCGACCCTTGCACATTGCTATGTCGTGCAGTGTAGATCTATATCTCTGTGGTACCCGTCTCCGGATCTCAAGTCTAACGCACATACGATCCTGTGACACGGCACAACCGACTTTCTCAAGCTTTCTTGACGATCCGATCGCCACGCTTCCATTCGTTCAGCACTCACGCCTACTCACCCGGCCTCGAGATCCGGAAAAATCTCCGCCATCTGTCACCCTCACTCGAACAAAAGGGTTTCATCACAATTTTGCTCCAAACACGGTCGGCTCTCCTTTGGTCAATCCGAAAACGACTGGAACCCGATCACGGTCGTTTATCAGATATATTTTTTCCCTGCTTCTTTTGATTGAGCACTTTGGACACGCCCAGCGGGCGGTAAAAGTATGTCGCCCTGGATCTGATCCTCAGTCCCTCGACCTCGTATTGATGCGGGCTGAATGTGCCAAGTCTGGTGGGTGTACATCATAGCCCTGCCAGCAGGCGGTCACGTATCTCCACTCGCCCGACCAAGCCGACCACCACGGTCACCTCCCATCTCCTGGACATAGGATGAGTATATGATCGGACCGACCACCATCCATCATGTGCGACGTCACAGGGACCGCTTGTCAACCCCCGTTCTCTTCCTTTCAAGAGGTGGTACTGTTCCTCATCAATCGCTCGTCTCCCACTTGCCAAGCAAAGCGGTCCTCGATACCCGTTATTTCTGGCTCCCCGGTCCCATTCTTCAGGTCCGGGAGGCTCCCCAATTCTGTCCTCGCTGTCTGTCACGGATCGGCGGGCCTTTCCCCTAGCGGTGATCATGACCGAAGACAGTTGGGATCATGGGTCGGGGACATCCATTGAGGCGCAGCCCGTCTCCCCGCATTTCTCTTACCTATTGTGGCTGGGCATCTACCCGGAGATCCACGGTCTTGTTGGGTTCCGCCAATTTAACCAAAAACCCCAAGGCCGGGCCACCCACCGGCGGCATTGCGCACGGCTTCGCCCGGTGTTCTGCTCCTGACAACTATCTCCCCGCGCTTGACGACATGCGGACACCATGGAAACCGTTATTTGGATTGCACACATCGAGTCGGCGCTGGCCCTTTGAAGAATGCGGCTCCCGATCGAGGGAAGTCACAAAAACTCATACCTCACACGTTGATGGGAAAGGAGGGCCGGATTGATAGAAGCAAGTGAAATAGAGATACACTACGCTGGGTTTTCCTGGGACGACTACGCGAACCACCAAAGTGATGCGAATTCAACCATCGAAGTTCTCGATCGTGCTGGTCTAGTAGTAATAGTCGGAGGAATCCCCGTCTGAGACCAGGGAAGAATGAGTATACGAAACTCGGGAGACATGCAAATGGGAGCATAAACAGACCGTCATACTCTCCATAATCGTCATCATCATAGTCATCCCAATCACCATAGGAGCCCCCATACGAATCGTAATCCTCTCGGTCGTGTGTTGATCCTGATTCGTACCCTTCTGGGATATCCCGGTCCGAATAATCGTCTGTCTCCGTCTCACTCTCGCTGTCAGGTACGTCTCCTTCTGAAGGGGACTCAGAGTCCGGAATGTGGGGTACCCCTCGATTGTCCGTGGCGTAGTATCCGAGACCGGGGCCCCTTTCTCTGTAGTCCTCAGACTCGGACTCTGTTTCATCCGGACTTTCGGAGGAATAATACCTCCCATCGCTCCTATCCTCGTCACTGTAATACGGGGGCTGATAACGCCTCACGGAACCATCTGGGCCATAATAATCTGCGCTACCATCGCGGTGCCTGTCGTACACGCCACCATCTCTAGTGTTTCACTTCAGCGAATAACGTCGGAATGGAACATCAAGAAGAATTGACACTCGCTGGTTACGGTACCGGTATGATCTAGTCCCGTCTGGGTAGCTTTTCGCGATATACTCGTTTCCCTGAGTACCAAAGAGGGGGAGGAGGGGGATGGGTCAGAAACTGTGGCGCCGTGGAGCCGGATCTCGGGAAAATGGAAAACTTGCTTGTTCGTTTATACCGCTGATGGTTCGCGTGGCATATGGGGAACCCCTAGGGCGGTGGTATATCAGATTTGACATCCTTTCGACGGGTTTTGGAGGTTGGAGGGTTGGGGGATTGGAGGATTGGAGGGGATATAGGGTTATCGAAAACGATCGCCGGCTTGGAAATGTGGAATGTTCCTGGATGATCGGCGCGGAAGTGGAGTCTCGATTGGAAGGTCAATGTGGCTGGGAGCCTGAGGACCCTTGGTTGGCTGGAAGTCGACAGGCGTACGCGCTTTTTGAAGCCTTGGAGGGTCGAGTAGGATTCCGTTGGCAGACCAGGTGGGTTATCTGTTACGTGTGTCACCAAGAGTCGACACGTGTGATCCACGCCGCAGCAAGATGAATAACATACGGTGGATCCGTAATCCTGAGCAGGCGCGCGGTTCCACAGGCGACGCATATACGTCAAACAAACTGGTTCTCTGTGAATGGGGGTGGAATCTGCGCCGTGTTTGCTGGGACATACATTGACGATCTTGAGGCTTTTTACCCTGTGCGGGGGTTGGCTTGTTTTCTGTCTCCGGTCAGTTCTATTGGCAAAAACGAACGGATCCAAGTTAGTTCCGCGAATATCCCATCTGGGGTCTCCCCTTCATTGTGGATGTCGCCGTGTAGTTTTTGGACAGTCTTGTCGGGCTACCCACCTGACCTCTGAC
>Ga0307509_10010763_pt1 | contig 11154 bp, 5 predicted proteins | sample 10_EM_MG_FD_202245 | JGI IMG/M metagenome (GOLD analysis project Ga0307509, IMG submission 202245) | Populus trichocarpa ectomycorrhiza microbial communities from riparian zone in the Pacific Northwest, United States - 10_EM | ecosystem: Host-associated > Plants > Roots > Unclassified | place... | reverse complement strand
TATCCGTGAAGGATTTTACCAGACGAAACACGTGGAGCATAAAGGCCAGGTACCCATCTTGCTTTTTTTGGATTCTTTTTTTCTTTCCTTGTTGATCTTGAATGTAGAATGAGTTTGTGCAGTACTGTGCTTAGCAATTATTTTTTTCTAAAGAAAGGAAATGTGCTGATCAAATGCTGCTAAATATTCTTGAATTCATATCAGTGATTGATTATATCTAACTGGCAATTGAATCTAGCATGCAAAGGGGAGCTTTAAAATCCCAGTTTGTAAAGCTAATGGAAATAAAGTCTTAATCTTGGCACTGGGGTAAACGAGTTTTGTAACAATTTCTAACATGCCAGGGGAGCTTTAAAATGGCAATTAAATTTAGTATCCAGGTTTGTAAAGCTAATAGCAGTTGAATTCGGCATGCCGGTTTATAAAACTTATGGCAACAAAGTTTTGATCTTTGCGTTGAGGTCATCGAGTTGGTAAGGAAATCAGCCATTGTTGATGCTGCTCCTTCGATTTTCTATAGCTGGCATATTTTCTTGAACATGTAGCAACAGTACTATGGAAATAGAGGAGAAATTTAGCACTTGAAAGTTTCCTACTCATTTGTGTTAATTTAGCCAGGATAAAAATTTTGTGATGAAACAAACTTGACTATATCATGTAATTACTGACAATTGCTTGTTTTATTTCTAAATTGCAGGTGGATTTAGTTACAGAGACTGACAAGGCTTGTGAAGCTCTCATTTTTAATCATCTCAAGCAACAGTATCCCTCACATAAGGTTAACTCATTTTTTCTACTTACCGCTCCCTGTAGCTAATGAATTCATGGAATATAGTTCTCTGTGGGTATATTGTCTCCTCACAAATGGCTGTGTTACTCTCGTAAAAATTTTCTTTTACTTTTGTTTCTTAGCTCATTGGGGAAGAAACTACTGCTGCCTATGGTGCTACAGAACTGACTGATGAACCAACTTGGATTGTTGATCCTCTTGATGGAACAACCAACTTTGTCCATGGGTAAATCTTGTTTTCTAATGTTGTTTGGTGAAGGCAATTTCTTCTTGTTTTTATACATGTACATCACTTCATATTGCAACATGTTTGGATGTAGGTTCCCCTTTGTGTGTATCTCTATTGGTCTCACGATTGGAAAAGTTCCCACAGTAGGTGTTGTTTACAACCCAATAATGGATGAGGTGAGATTTCGTGGTTCACATGTTAGCTCAGGTGGCCAGATACCATTTAGAACTTTGAATGATTAGAAATTTTATGTAGAACATGCAGAGTTGACCTACTTTGATATAGCTTGGTGATCTCCTACATGTAAAGCCTTATGTGAGTGCACCTTTCTGCATGAAACGAACACCAACCTCTAGTTTTCAGCTTTATGGTCTTTTACTTGGATAAATGTCTGCTTTGTGATGTTGAGCCTGTCAATATTCTAATATTGGGGAAAAATGTATCTGGATATCTTAAGCAGTTTGCCTATCAAATTTGTATCTGCCTTCATTTAGACGTTTTGCTTTCATTTCAGATATGCAGTCATATATTGGCCTACTTAACATCAAAGTTACTATAAGATTGATATGTCAAAATGTTTTAGAACTTGAAATGTGTCCCAATAATTGCTAAAAATTTCTGATTTATAAATGCAGCTTTTCACAGGCATCCATGGAAAAGGTGCTTTTCTGAATGGAAAACCCATAAAAGGTGTGTCTCTGGGTTGACTATTATCAATCTTCAGATTCTGATACTTTGTTTTTTGCTAATCTTTCCATGATACTCAAGCAACAGCATACTCATGTTTCAATGGCAGTATCATCTCAAAGTGAGCTTGTGAAATCTCTTCTTGCAACAGAGGTATGCTTTTCAGTACTGTCTTTATCAGCCCAAAGTTGTAATTAGAGTCACTGAGAGTTCCTTAAAAAACACAAGGGAACTTGAAGTCAAATTTAATAAATTGATGACAATGACTAGCTGAAAGGATTCAGGTAGCATAAACCAAAATGAGAAGTTGGAATTGTATTTTAAACCAGGGATCAAATCATACCTCCTGATCTTATATTCTTTGTAATGATTTGATCTTACAAAGTATACATTACAAATTGGTTTCTTGTTGGATTTGTTTCTTAAGGCTTCTGGTAGTGCCTTGCAACGCAATGGATTTCAGCTTTGACCCCAGATGGTGTTGGACATCTTCTATGTCCAAAACTTAGGCTAGTCTTCTTTTACCCATAAATCGATTTTGCCGGCATGCTACTTAACCCCTTCCTATTATGTTGTAATATTGATCTTAGTCACTAGGAATCTGGCTCCCTGTATCTGAGAAATGCAGATCAATGGTTTCTGAAAGTAATTAGATTTTACCATGTTGCACTTTCTAAAAAATACATTATAAAGGAGTGCTTCAAGTTCATTCCTGGTGTGCTTCATATGGAATCTTGTTAAAGCTCTGTTCTGCTTCAATTCTACTTCTTTATGTTTCATTTCAAATCATGTTGAAAACTGATCAAATTAAATTCTGGTGACATCAGGCTGGAACAAAACGTGACAAGTCCACTGTAGATGCCACTACTGGCAAAATTAACAGCTTACTTTTCAAGGTATGACCAGAATCTGTCATGGAAACCATGTGCTTTGGTGAAATGTGTTGGTGTACATAAAACATATCTGATTCTCTTGTTATCAGGTGAGATCCCTTAGAATGAGTGGCTCCTGTGCTTTGAATCTATGCGGAATTGCCTGTGGAAGGATTGATTTGTTTTATGAAACTGGATATGGAGGCCCATGGTACGCATTTGTGATTGATTTCAGCAAGTTTTGGCAGGATGCATAAATGATATAATTTACTCTTGAACTCAGGGATGTAGCAGGTGGTGCTGTGATTGTCAAAGAAGCTGGAGGACTTGTTTATGATCCGTGAGTGATGCACATTATTTATCTTTTCTTCCTCAACTTGACTGGGGGGATATAAGATGAGTAGGGAATAGCCCCGTGACACTATTCTTTAAAATGCAAGAACAGTGTTTATCAAAGGTCAAATTGCCTCGGTCATTGTCTAGTGACACCCACAAATCTGTCATTTGTGCATGCATCAAGTCCATGATTTTAAAAATAAAAATATGCTCAGATTTTTTTGAGAATATAATGTCTTTATTAAAATTTTCATGTTTGTTGTTTTGCATCAGATCTGGTAAAGATTTTGACATCACTTCTCAGAGAGTTGCAGCTTCAAACCCTCTCCTGAAGGATGCATTTGTTGAGGTTTTGCAGCAGTCGGAATGAGAAAGCAACTATTATAATCAAGGAAATCACATATTAGTTGTTCAAGACAATCTAGTTTCCCTTCTTATTGTCAGCATCTAACGATGAGCGGTCGTCGATATCATTCACCATTAAAGTTCAATCAATGCCAGCTGAGAGTCTTCCAATTGCTTTGTGGTTTTTAAACAGTGCCAACTTATATGTAGACTCCAATTGAAATGACAAGTACCATTGTTGGTCATTCAAAACTACCATGTTAGACAATGTTATTCTTCACTTTTCATTGCGCAGAAAGCATGCCTGGTTGATCCATGGGCTGTCTTATTTTTGTCTCTCCCAGTATTACCTGAACCTCTTAGCTTGATTCTCTAACAAACAGAACAGGATACCGAATGAGAGTTTTGGGTCTTCCCCAATTGATGAAAGTGTTTCACAGCAATAAATATTTAATAGCAGCGAAGGCAATGACTATGGTTGACATGCAGAAAAATATAGGCAAGAAATTCCTGATTGAATCTGTGGAGTACTTGCTGGTTTCATGGGGATATCAAATATCAAACGTTCAGGTAGTTTGATCTTCTTTCCTTTGCTGCATGTGAAAACTTGTGAGGAAATTGGACATCAAGAAATGGGTAGCAAAGAATTGAGATGAAAACCATCAAGGAAACAAGGGGGAAAACGGAAATATATAATAAATAAACAGAGATAGGCAAATACATGTGATCTCAAGGACCATGTTCACGCAGAAACCTCCTAAAGACTAACCAGTGAAAGAATCACTTCTAACCCTAACCTCCCTCTGCATATGGGGCCTCCATAAATATACATGAGGGTGCACAAACTCTGCAAAAGCGAAGGATGAAAGAGGGAAAAACAAACAGAAATTCACAACTGATATCCCATAGTTTAATTTACACCCCTTGGTGTGGTCTACCACCATACCCATTAGCCCCATTTGATCCATTGGTGAAATGAGGCATCTTTCCAGCAGTCTCTGAACTTTTCCTTTTCACCACAACATACCATGTATAACCTTCCAGCCAGACAGCGTTTAAGGCCAAAGCAACAATGACACCAATGTATGCATTCTTCCACTTCTCATCAGGGTTCAAAATGTTGAATCCTTTGAATATGTTGATGATGCTAAGGATGATAACAGTGTATCCAACTATATGGTGGTAGATGTTCCAGTAAAATCTATACTTGTGATCAGCTTTTGGCCTTAGAAGCAAAGCAAACACCTAAAATCCAAACCACAAACCTATCATTTAATACGCTATTGCAGGTATAACACGCTCAAAAACTATGTGACACGGAGAATTTTTGCTTACCTGAAGGGTTCCGAGGCAGAAAAGGATGATGCCAATTGTTCTATGAGCATCATATTGAATGCCAGCTGATTCACTGCCAAGTTTTAGACCAGTAGCCCACCCAGCAACACCAACAATATACGCTATGGATTGGCAACTGGCATGGAGATAAAACCATGCAGGATCTGCAGATTTGAATACCTTCAAGTACCTTGCTATCAAAGCACCAATAGGCATCAGAATACCCCAACTGACAGCATTTAGCACCCCATGAATCTGAAGTTTTTTCAAGAATTGATCAGAATTAGTTCTTCGTTCATAAAGAAAAGAATTTTTTTGATTCACTAACAGTCATAAACAGATTAAAAAACAGAACAAATGGAAACAGAAAGAACCATATATGGAGAACAAAATACTGATTCTAGGGCTTACATTTCTCTTTCTAATTTTTCCATTCCCTCCTGTAGAACTAGATTCTCCAGAAAGAAGGTTTAAAGTCCCCATGGATTGGACATTAGACCCACTAGTGGAATGAATCTGAGGAGCATTACCAGAGAGTGGACCATCTTGCCAAACCTGGTTAACAGTGGTACTAGTGTTTGAAAGTTCTAAAGTAGCAAACATGATCAACTCATTATTTGCTAAGGTAGCTGATAAATCTGAAACATCAAAACTAAGTTTCCCTTCTTGCAATGAGGTTTGGTAACTACTGATAGGTGATGTGTAAGCTTTCATAGTTCCATCATTTTGTCGGTATGCAACAAGGGCTTGTGAACCAGCCATGCCAGTTGAACTAGGGTTGATAGCCCATGCAACCCATTTAGAGGAAGTGATTCCTGTGTGTCTATATGCAATTTGGAGCTTGTTTGATGATGAATCATAGTTCCAATGAAGATATGAGTTCAAGACTGGAAGATCATTGCATGCCCTAAAGATCTTGTTGCTAGAGAAAGCATAGCTCTTACATGATTGAGCAGTTGAAGAGAAAATCAGAGACATGAGAATTGCGAGAGAGAACACAAGATTTAGCGTTCTAGCCATGATGGCTAAAGAAGAACCAAGACAAGAAAAAAAAGAAACCAAGGACTTGCTTTCTTATGTGACAAGGTCTAGACACGATCAAGAAATTGTAAGAAACCTAACAATGAGATATTTGTGAAGGGGAGAACAGAGTTTAATGTATAAAGAGTTTAGGTGGGTTAGGTTGTTGGCTTGTCCGTTGGGAATGCCTCAATTTATTAAGAGTAGTTACATATTTTCACACTCTTCCAAAAATCAATAAAATTCAAAGTATTTGTTGGATAATGTGATGTTATGTACAGTTTTTTGTTTTTTAAAAAATTCAATTAAAAATATATTAAAATAATTTTTTTATATTAAAATTATTGAAAAATATAGCAAAAAATATTTTTAAAAGTAGATTATAAATAATAATTGATTATTTTCTTGATATAAACAAAAAAAAAAAAACAATAGATAAGAGAGATAAATGAGACATATTTCCGTATTCTTCATGTTTTGAAAAAATAAATAAATTATTTTATATTTATTTTATATTATTATTTTTATCTCTCCAACAAAATACATTTTTATTATTTTTTTTATAGTAAAACACTAATTAAACACAACCTCTTTTTTTCTTTTTCTTTGTTTTTAATACAAGAATATAAACACCATCAATGCTGTAATATTATCATGAGAAATGTGTTGTTTGTATGTAACCAATTAATCTTTTTATATATATGTATATAATCAATATCTTTATATATGTCACACGTATCCATAATGTTAACATAAAGTCATGACATTAATGTCAGTCCACATTATCTTTTTTTTTTAAAATAAACATGCTATTTTTATTTTTATTTTTATTTTCTTTGTTAGTTCGTAACCATCACTCCTTCTCACACCTACACATGCCCAACTCCAACAACATGGTAGTAATGGAGCCATCGAAGCAACTCTCGTAGGTGATTGTTGGTTAGTGAGATAGTTGTTGGTCGACCATGGCAAAATTCTCTCCAAGGATAAATTTTAAGGAGCCTTCAATTTATTTATTTAATTTCTGATCAACAAAAAAATGAATTTCTTTTAAAATATTATGATACCAAATAAATCGTTCACCTAAATTTTAATGATTGAAAATAGAGTAGATTAGATACTTGTTGATTTTATGATTATGCAACCCACAAGCCAAATATCAAATTTTATTTGTTATTTTTAACAATAGTGTGGTAACCACATAATTTATTTTTTCACGTATATTAGTTGAATGAAATATACACTAAGAGATTATTGATTTATATTTATTTAACTATTAGACAATATATTGTTATTATTTTAGAATATAACAGAAAAGACGGTGATATTTAAGATAAACAAGATATATTTTTATGTTTTTTTATTTTAAAATAATAAAAATTTATTTAAAAAATATATATTTCAGTCATCATGATAATAGATTTTTAATTAGATTTTATGTTTCACAAAATCATCATGATTTTGAGATTGATTGTCCTATCAAATGACTATAAACGATTCATGCATGCATGCATGATAATCCAACTATTTGCCAATAATAAATTTTATTCTAAAATACTAATTGAACATAACAGCGATAATTGCGGCAAATCCAGATGGGAAAAAAAAATATTTTGAGAAAAAGAGGAAAAGAACTGATTTGGTCAAAGTGGGAAATGAGTTAAGTTGTTAAAGCTTGTCAACGAAGTTGGACAACAAAAACTCGTAATACTAACCATCTAGGTGATAACCCAGTGATAAAAGCTTGAGATCAAGAGATTTGTTCTCTCTGTAATCTCAGGTTCGAGCCTTGTGGTTGCTCATATGATGGCCACTGGAGGCTTACATGGTCATTAACTTCAGAGCTCGTGGGATTAGTCGAGGTGCGCGCAAGCTGGCCCGGACACCCACATTAAACTAAAAAAAACTCATAATACTACTTAATTAGAAATTAAAATTCGCTAAACGAATCGTTTTAGCTGCAAAAGACCAAAATGGGAAAGGATAGGTTGGGGTTAGGTATATGGTTAATCAAATAAGGGACCAATTTCCTGGTCAAACCAAATCTCTGGTGGCCTCGTGTCTAAAATCTGATGGCCACATGCAGCTTTTCTACGAGGTCAAACGGCTGGTGATCTAATCAGGGGCCCACTATTTGTAGCCCTCAAGGCATACCTGCTCCACCACGGCACCACCACCATTTGTCCTCGAGCACCGCTGGTTTATCGTCCTTTCTCCGCGCATTCCATTACAATTATATTTTTCTTTTTCTTGTTTGAAAAATCTCAAAAATGACCCAAACTACGAGATAGTTTCAATCCCACTCCTATAAAAAAAATTTGTATCAATTTTATCTCTTAAGTTTCAGTTTTTCTCAATTGCATCTTTTTTTCTAATAAAAGATATTGTTTTATAAAAATAAACTTAATGTTTTTTTACTTTAAAGGATTCAATTAAGAAATTTTGATTATTTTGAGATAAAATTGATGGGGCCTCAATAATTAGGATTTAATTAATCATATATGATAATAAGATAAGTTAATCCCATGCATGACATGATCAAAAACAAGAAGACAACGCATTAGCGCGCGGATCTTGCTTGTTTTGTGTTATTTGTTTTGCTAATTTGATTAAGAATATAAGATTATTTTTAATTTCACCAAAGAAAACAAGAGAAATCTTATGATCATGATTCAATAGAAGAAGACAACAATGAAGAAAATCTTTGCATATGTTTTTTGTTATTTGTGAGCAAAGCAAATCCAAATAATTGTCCTTATACAGTAACATATCTTATGCGTGTCACTAATTTAAGGACCATTTTTTTTATTTAATATAATTAACTTAATTTTATATATATATATATATATATAAGGATCTTTAGGTGTATGTGTGTGTGTGTGTTAAGACTGGATCTCTTTTCAATCGTGTGTTTTAACCAATATATTATTTACAAAAAATTTCTTTAATTTTCACACTTTATTTTAATTCAAATTTTAGATAATAACATGGAAATAAATTCAACTAAGGCGAGCTACAAGAAATTTTTCCTCCCAAGGTTCTACTTCTGCCTAGAAAAAAAATAAAATTAGGATTTTCAAACCCAAAGATTACAAACTTAATTGTAGAGAAATCTAAAGAGATTTATTTTATGCTTTTAATTAATATGAATAGTATTTTGAATAATAAAAAACAATCCAATTGTTTATATAGATGTTCTTAAAAACGATCTAAATAAGAAATATAAACTAAATCAGAAACAAATAACTAAAATTCAAAAATATATATATAAATAACTAAAATAGTCAAAACAGCAACTTCTATGCTTAATTCAGAAAAAAACTAAAAGTTTGATAAGAAATAAAATCATTCTTCGTAAAAAAAATAACCTCAAAATCCTTTGTAAAAATTGAAATCCGATCTAATAATCGAATTTCCTGTTATTATTTTTTTAAATTATGTTGTCAGATCTTCTTAAGACCATTTTTCTTATTAATTTAATTCATAAAATCATGGAATAATTGTTCTTCATGTATAGAAATATGGTAATGTGAGCATGATGTTAACCTTGCGTCACAAATTAAGCATGGAGAGGTCACCATTAAAGCAAGGAAAAGCTACTATAAATTGTTTCCATATTTAATAACATAGCTAGCAATCCTGCCAAGATACTTTAATTTTACATGTTTAAATAAATTTCAACCGAATGAGAACAATTAATTGCATGACTTTGCCTTCAACAAACACTTTGATCATTCTTTATAATTTGCTAGACTATATATTAATTTTGGGAGAGGGACATATATCGATCAATCATCCATGGAATTCTTTAATTACTTGAAGGTGTGAAGTTTGAAAAGAGATGCATACAATCATCTCTTAATTTAAAGTTTTATATCATGTAGTCACAATCACTTTCCTTATAATTTATTACTTGTCAAATCGGTGCATGGACCTTCTAGGGTTTTCAAGAACAATTAAAGTTTAAATAAACAATAGAAGAGACATATAACACTTTTTTTTTTATATATAGAAAAACAAAGATAAATTATGGTTTACTTTTTTACATGAAATTTCAATGTACATTATGTTTATCAGAAAACTCTATTTATAAGTTTCAGAAATTTTTTATAAATCCTCTTAAATATAAATTCTAAAATTTGAATTTAAAAAATTAAAAACTAATTCATCACTTAAGATTGGCTAAAATTGTTTGAGTGGTCCACCACATTAATTCTAGTGGTTGGCATGGGTTGAGAATTGTTGTACAAAGAAGGGATTCGTAGTATGTATTTAATATGCTGGTTGTTCTTGTAATTGTGATTCAAATAAAGTAGATTTTACTTACAGTTTTTTTAAAAAATATATTTAAAAAAATATGTGTTTTATTGAAACTTTTATAAGACAGATTTTTCATATAAAATAAATAAAAAATAGTTCTTCATGAATAAAAAAACATGTTATTTTAGCTTTTTAAAAATTAAGATTTGAAACACAATTGTATGTAAAGTCTTTGTACAAAAAATAATAATTAGCTAACCAAATAATATTTTCTTTTTAATTAGATAAAATATAAAAATTATCAAAATATCAACAGTGAATCATTACGGGGACAAGCGGTTTAAATGTCAACGGTTTTTTCTACCTCTGTTTTCTCTTTAGTATTTTCTAAATAACAACAGATTATGATGCTTTTTTTCCCTTATTGGTGCCAAGGAATTAAGACATAGAGTTCAAATCATTGTAGTTTTTATAGTAAAATGAATTGATTGTATTTAATGTTTATCGTAGTATATTTATTGAATTTGGCTTCTTTTCTGTTCCAAGAAGTATGATACTTAATTTGAAGTTTGCAAATCTAAATTTTTAATTAAAAATCAACTAATCAAATTTTAATTCTTTAAATTAGTAGGATATATATATACAGGTGGCTGGAACATTTGGTTATTCTATATTCACAGCCGATTAATTTGAATTTCATAAATATGATATAATGTCTCAATACAGATAAATCCACTTTAAAATTTTAATTTTAAGAACAATTATAATTGTATGAGTTATATATATATATATATATATATTCCTTTCTTTCTTTAAAAAGAAACAAGTTGTTGTGGTTAGATAAAATTGGAGCATGTTAGTAGTTCGGTTTAGTACGTAGTGTAGCTATGTTATTTTAATACATGAAGTTTGAAGGATCAAATAGAGTTTTTACACTTTTTATGAAAAAGACCTTTATTTCTTTTGGTCATATCATTTTTAGTCCTTCATTTCTCAATTTTCTTTTAAAAAGTTAAAATTCTATTTTTATATTTAACGCTAAAATTAATATTTAACGATACATCAGGTTGTAAGCAACGAGAAAAAATAGACCAAACATATTTAAGCTTATAAAATCATGAAAACACTACATTAAAGGATAAAACTAAAATTCAAATTGGTGATCGAATTGTAAGCTTTGCAAATTACAAGAACCAAAAGGTAAAAATAGGCAAAAATGCACTCTCAATAGCATGATTGTAATTAATGATCATTTATTTAATTATTTATTTAAAAAGAAT
>Ga0307509_10010762_pt1 | contig 11155 bp, 6 predicted proteins | sample 10_EM_MG_FD_202245 | JGI IMG/M metagenome (GOLD analysis project Ga0307509, IMG submission 202245) | Populus trichocarpa ectomycorrhiza microbial communities from riparian zone in the Pacific Northwest, United States - 10_EM | ecosystem: Host-associated > Plants > Roots > Unclassified | place... | reverse complement strand
TATTTCATTGTATATTATTTTACTGTTTACTTTTTCATGTTTTATTATGAATTATAATAATAAGATTTAAAACAAAAAATCAAGTTGGTCTAGAACTTTATTTAGGTAATGGAATGGGTGGCGCTCATGCCATTAAAAAGTTGCATGTGATGTTTTGTGGTGGTCAAATCTGGTTATATGTCGTCTTACTAAATGCCTAATCGTGCTCTTTTACATATGATATGGTGCGTGTAAATAAATAATAGTTGAATTGCAATTGGTAATTGATTGTTTGTCTTTTTTTTATCTTTTCTCTCTCCCGACAATTAAAGTACATAATTATCTTCTTTGTTTGTTATTTATCAAATCAGATATTTTTGTCATACCCAAATCATTTGGACCTTCATTATTATTTTTTGTTTGATAATGGTGCACATGACATGTCGTCTACCCCGACTGAAGTTAATAAAAAGATGTGTCAGACAACGCGTCACTCTTCATACCTAAATTCCGGCTACCAAAGTTGGGTCTGACATGGGTATCAAACCTGAGTTTCTTGGATCTAGCAACCACGTCAAATTCAAGGTTTGACAACAATGTCAAACCCAAGTATTAGTGGGTGAGATGAGAGAGAATATGGCCGGAATCTAGCTTAAAGAGAGAAAAATGTTATTTTTTCGATTCCGACTCAAGGTACTTGGGTTTGGTAACAATTATAGACCCAAACGACTTGGATCTATAACCATGGTAGCCCCAAGCGACTTGAGTTTAACAACTATATTAGATCCAAGCGGCTTGAGTTGACAACCAACATAGTGACAAATAAAAAAAAAAAAATACCGCGGTGGAGTATGGCCATGTATCTAGTATATACACACACACCTTTAATAAGGTAGACATAAATAATAGCATCCAAAAGATATAAATAAAGATAATTTATGTTTCTTTAAAAAGAAAATATACAAGGAGTACAGATTTTCTTTAAAAAAACTGCATAGTAAAAACAAAAAATAGAGAAAATGACACCCTATTTTTTTTTTTTATTATTTGAGCATTCATTTTTTAGTTTTCAGTTATATTTTAATATATATCTTTCATGTTTTCATATTCACCAATACTAAATTTCGTTATTCTCTTGAATATTTTATGTACTTTATATTTTTTAAAATATCCAAAAAAAACTCAAGTATACCAAAGATATAAATAATAATTTTTTAAAAAAGTGTCTTGAAATATTTCAAAATCCTCTCTTTATCATTATTTTCAAATCTCAAGTATTGTGATGTAAATACATTTTAAAAGTATTTTTTATTTAAAAATATATGAAAATATTTTTTTAACATCAGCACATTAAAATTATCATAAAACACTAAAAAAAATCAATTTAATATTTTTCATGTCAAATATTTTTTTAAAATGCATTCAAACAAAACTAGAAACACAATATTAAATAGCCAGTCTCCATCATTTAACTTAAAATACTAATATATATATATAAACACCAAAATCTGATGAGAATATTGCCAGCAGATGAGAGCCGGCAAAATATAATGAGCTGTGTCTAAACAATGGGCATGTTGAATGTTGTTTAGTCATGGGAATCAATGGGTGAATTCATGATGATGATGAATTTTAATTAAATATTAATCAATATATATATATTAATTAAATATTTATCAATGTATATAGACACACACACATGTGCATGCATGCCTGCCTGCCTGCCTCCCTGCAGGTCCACCTCATGGCCTCATCCACAAGGTAGGCTGCTACAAAGCAGTAGTCAACAACAACCACTCTATTATTTTTTTGCAATTTGCAAATCTCCTTCTAGATTAGTAGATACCACACTTGATCACGTAGACTGTTAGAATAACATATCAGGCTGTTTTCAAAAAAAAAAAAAAAGTTTAACAATATATTTATTTTTATATATTGTTTTTGTTTTTTATATCAAGCAAGTTCCTTTCATTTTTCTATTTATTTTTTTATTTTAAGATATTAACCAAACAGATCTTAATAGATTGTTTGGTATTGTATTTTTAAGTGCATTTTAAAAATATATTTGACATGAAAAAGTGTTAAATTGATACTTGTTTTTAGTATTTTTTAATAATTTTAATATATTGATATAAAAAATTAAAAAAAATAATTTAATATATTTTCAAATAAAAATTATTTTGAAAATTAATTTAAACTTAATAAATCAAAACATGAAGTAAACCTCTTTGATCCACAAGCCCAGCCATTGAAGATTTGACATAGAATTAAAAGTTTCTTTATTTTTGTGTTTTAAAATTATTATTTTTCTGCAGAATAAAAATGAAAGAATACCAGTTTCTGACGATAAATGCAGAGAGAGAGAGAGAGAGAGAGAGATGAGATGTACAGTTAGCAAGAACCGACAAATCATTGTCTAACCAGAAAACAAGAAAAAACGACAACCGCTGTTTAGCCTTTGTTATTCCTCGCAGCAGACCAACACCAGAGTGCTCTCCACTCGTGAATGAAGAATATACAATGTTAGGCCCTAGCCCTAGCCAGTAGCCAGTAGCCACCCTCCCTTTCACCCACCTTTTACTATTTTCAAATTATTTTAATATATTAATATTAAAAATATTTAAAAAATAACAACTATTATAATAAAAATTAAGAAAGTGATATTTTAATTTTAATAAAAATTTAAGTTTTAAAGTTTTAAATAAATTATGCTAAACTAGATCTAGCTTCACGTTTTTGTATCTGATAACCTTATTTAATAATGCTTGTTGGAGTTCTAATTACTATAATTTCTTTGATTATTATAATATGAAATATTTATATTTTATAATTAGTGTCTTAGAATAAAACTATAAATATAAAAGAAATTAAAACATATTTGGTTAAGGAAATAGAAAATACAACATAAAATTAATATGTTAAAAAAACTCAAGATTCAAAAACCATAAAAAAAAATATTTATTACATCGGTGAGAAAATCTTAGTTATTAACATTCAAATCTTAAGTTTTATAAGTTGTTTTAACAAAAATAAAATTATTTATCTAAAATTCAAATGAAAACTCGAAAATAGGTAACAATTATATTTAAAATTTTAAAATAACACATTTTTAACTCTATGATGAAAAACATTTACCCTCTTTAAACATCCAATATATAGCTAAAATCAATATCTTAAGTTTTTAATATATTAATATTAAAAAATATAATTTTAATCACGTTTCTAAATACATCCTTAGTTATTATGCTTTTCATTTCTCTATATGTGTAACAGAGGTAACTCCTATTTTTTACTACCATAATGATATAAATAAATAATAAAAAATACCTAAATTACATGTAGTTTTTGTTGTATTATTATTTTTATTTACCTTATATATATATATATATATATATATATTAGAGTGAATCTTCTCCAATAAAACCACATTCTTTATTATAATAATAATATTTTTAATACCTATCAGAAAAAAAAAACATTTCAACTCCTTTGTCACTCACTCTCTCTCTCTCTCTTCTTATAAACTGATTGGAATCTTAATCAGTTCTTCATTAGTGTTAAATCAACTTTTTTCAATAGATAAGACTGGTGGTTGAGTCACTCATTACCCTTTTTTTCTTTCCTCTCTTACTTTCCTTCTTTTGAAGATTACAGGTAAGAAAATTTAGGAAAGGTCTTATCTTTTTCTTCTTTTTGAATTTCAAGATAGATGCTTTTGGTCCCTTTTGTTTTTATCGATTTCTGGGTTTTGATTGTTTTTCTGATATATATGTTCATCTGGGTGGTCCTTGATCAGTTGTTTTCTGATTGTGTACCAACTTGAATTTTGAGTACAGCTGGATTTACGGTGGTTTATTTCATCTGGGGTTGTGTTTTTTCTTTCAAAGGTGTGATCTTTTTTAGCTGTGTACTTAAATGATTTTGGATTAGATTATCAGATTCATTTGCAGAATCTTAAGATATGTTATTAGTCCACAATTTTTTTTTTTTTTTAATTCTGATGGTTTTCTTTGTTTATTGTTCTTTTGATCAACAAAGATGTAAACTTTACTCCTTTGTTGTGTTTTATCTTGAATTGAGGCTATTGGTTCTGTCAGTATAGTACTTGGATTGTCAATTTCTCCATATAAAGTCGTGAAATTTTGTTTCATCAAGAGTAGAATTGCTCAGGTTCCAGTCATTTAGTGTTTCTATTATTGAAATTCATTGCCATGATAGCTAAATTATGTCTGCAGATGTATTTTCAGTAATTTTTAAGCCAAATTTGATAGGATTTTAGGTTTAAGGAGTGAGTTTGTTTTTGTTTTCTCACTGACTATAACATGGTATAAGGGCATTGTAATTTGTTTTAGAATGTTAATGATTGGAAATGTAGTAGTTCTATGTTCTATTATCGCTAGCTGATTCTAATTGCGTGGCTGATGAGCCTGATTTTTTGTTGAATCATGCAGGTGCTTGGATTTCAATCTAATTTTCATGCTATAGTACCTTTTCGATCAAGTAAATCTTGAAAAAGTGAATTGTTAATGGGGTCTGAAGGGCCTCCAGCTGTAACAATCCATGTGACTGGATTCAAGAAATTCCATGGAGTTGCTGAGAATCCAACTGAGACAATTGTTGGTAATCTAAAAGAGTACATGAAGAAGAAGGGCATGCCAAAAGGCGTGATTCTGGGGAGTTGCAGTGTTCTCGAGTCTGCAGGACAAGGAGCGGTTGCTCCACTTTACCAAATATTTCAATCTTCCATAAACTCGAAGGATTCTGAATCCTCAAGTCCTGGAAGAATCATTTGGGTAACATCCATAGATCTTTTCTTTCATATCTCAGCTTCGTGTATATTGCTTGTCTGACTCCTTCCAACATCTTATGTTTTCTGCTTACCACTTGATACTGTTTTTGCAAATGATTCATTCAGCTACACTTTGGGGTCAATAGTGGGGCAACAAGATTTGCCATTGAGCATCAAGCTGTCAATGAAGCTACTTTTCGCTGTCCAGATGAGTTGGGATGGAAGCCACAGGTTAGACAAATCATTAAGGTCTTTTCTTTTAGTGATTTTGAGTTTTTAAATTTTTTTGTGTTTTTAGAGTTCCATTATTTTGGTTTGCAGAAAGTACCCATCATTCCTTCAGATGGTGGAATTTCACGAGTTCGAGAGGTATATTTGGGTTTGAATTTACCTTTTCTTTTCCTCTATCTTTCAAAAAGTTGATGCTATGTCGGCTGGCAAATAGAATTAATCAATTTGTTAGTGCTTTTTTTATTGCATCTTATTATGATTTAGGTTTTTTTAAATCATTAAGGTATTAGGTGGCGTAAAGCCTCTATGCTATTGATTTGGTGCTCAATAGAAGCTGCCTTTTCTTCTTTCATTGGAAGCCTCTGTGCTACTTTCTTCAGTTTGAAAGCTGACATGACTTGAAACCACACAATTTATGCTAACAGGAAGTATCTGAACTATGCGATTGATTTTTTAGGTGCACTTTTTTGTTGTCCATCTGTTTCTTGGGACCATCACATCTAAAACTTTTCAGATGCTAATTCACCGTCCAATTGTCAAAGGCAAAGTAAACATCAAGAAATTTCGTGACAGTAATTTGGATTATGTCACCCATTAATGGTTATGGATCCCAATATTTCTTTCTTTGCAACTTCTTTGCCATTAAGAAGAGAAATTGGATCAGGGGAAGCTAATAACTATACCATTTAGACTATGTAAACTAGAATCTATTTTATTATGTGGGAGTTACCCTTTCAGAGCCAGGCTAAGCAAATGAAATGAAGAGAAAACTATCCTCTCTGCTTGTAGCGTCTTTTGCTTTTCTTTGTCCAGAACATTTTGTTGTGAAAAATACTGTACTAGGTTCTAATTCTGTTTTTTAGGTAGGATGTAGAGATATCTTTGGATGCATTTTGTTTTTGTTACCTTTGTTCTGTTGCACTTTATAAAAGGGTTTCTTCTTCTCAATGCACACAGACCACTCTTCCCGTCCAGGAGCTCACAAAGATCTTGACAAAGAAAGGCTATGAGGTGATGACATCTGATGATGCAGGCCGATTTGTATGCAATTATGTTTACTACCATTCACTTCGGTTTGCAGAGCAAAATGGGACAAAGTCTCTCTTTGTGCATGTACCTCTGTTCTTGACCATAGATGAGGAGACGCAAATGCAATTTGCTGCTTCCTTGTTGGAGGTACTTGCTTCTTTGTATTAGTAATATCTATTAGCATCCATCTTGCTCTTAATCTCCACAAGCATTTAAGCTTGTACAGTTATGGATGACTATTGTTAAGGTGGATGCTTGTATTGAAATGTTCTAATAAACGAATGGGTGTATGGTGAATGAAAAAAAGTGTGTTAATTGGTTGCTCAAAGACTTCTCATGTACTTTCTTCGACCTTTCCCAAAAGGTTTGGCAACTGACTGAAAGGTTCTTGAATATCAGTTTACTATGTGAATGAGTAAGATTTCAGTTCGCTATTATCTTTATTCATTGTACACATTACATGTCTTCTACCTCCACCAATTTGTGCTTTCAATATTGCTCCTGAAAGGGTTTTTGTGGACAACTCGGTTGAATTTTACCCTTCTCAAATTGGAATATGAAATCCTATCTCATAATAAAAAGGGTAAATTTACATGTGAAGACTCTCAAAAGGTAGCAAGGCACAATCATGGAATACAATATGCCATTCTATTTACTTCGCGATCCACTCTGGCTTGCTGATTTCCCTTGGATTCCTGTTTCTGGTAACCAAATGGACCATCAGTTCTTGACAACTCGTGCATTGTATGCTCGATCCCTTGCTCCGAATAACTTCAACTTTCTTAAATTGACACTTGAATTTTCAAATTTGAGCCATTTGATGGATTGTTAAGGCTTGAAATCTGAACTAGAAATCTAGAATGCTACATGCATTGCCACCCGCTCTGTCCAGTTTCAACGCCAAAGCTGTGGCTTTGTGATGAAAGCTAAAAAGAGAGAGGAGGTTCAGAAAAGTTTAAAGGTGTTAGATATTTTATATTTCTTATTGCTTGATAAATGCTCAATACACCTTCTATTCGTAGCCTTAAAATTGCAACGCTAATAAAAATAATCCTAATCCGAGACATAATCTAAGATAGATGATTATAATCAGAATTCAGAACTGTCCTTGATCATGTCAGATTATGTTTCTGACTTACAATGCTCAACATCAGTTACCAATAGTCCCCACAGGAGCAAACCCCATCACGAAAATGGTGAAAACGATGAGTATCTCTAATGATGATCTCTCGTTCAGCGATCTTGGATATAAGCTTGGTAGCAACATGGCAATCCCCACAAACACGAATATTCTTGGTAATTCTGATTGTGCTTCCAGGCTTTGTATTCAGAATGGCAAACACAATTGCCAGCTTCTCACTATGAACTGCTAGATGGCATTCTTTGTCCTCCTCTTCCACATCGTGAAGAGCAGAATCAGTTTCAGGCATGTAACCTAATTCTTTCATTCTTCCAACTAATACACCTAACGCCTTGTAGATCTCCTTTGATTGAGTATGAGACTGGTCACCAGCAAGAAAGGTGTAAACATGATCGTTGATCTCAACATTGCTATTGCCTGGAATTTTTTTGACTCCCTTGCTGTTCATGATTGACCTAACCGTTTCCACATCTTGCCATCTTCCAGCCTTTGCATATATGTTGGATAGCAACACATAATACCCTGACTGTTCAGGAGCTAACTGGAACAGGTGGTCAGCAGCCAAAAGTGCAATATTCATGCTAGAGTAAACCCGACAAGCACTCAACAGAGACCCCCAAACTCTTTCGTTAGGCTCCATTGGCATCTGTCTGGTCAAATGATAGGCCTCGTCTATTTTCCCAGCACGTCCCAATAGATCTACCATGCAATTATAGTGTTCTATCCCTGGAGTTATCCCATATTCAGCCATTAGATTAAAGCAATACCTCCCCTCGTCAACCAATCCTGCGTGACTGCAGGCTGCTAGAACAGAAACAAAAGCAATCCAATCTGGAGTAAAACCTGAGTCCCTCATCTTTTTAAAGAGAGCCACAGCATCCTTACCTTGGCCACTCATGCCATAAGCAGAGATCATAGAAGTCCATGACACAACATCCCGAAACATCATTTGATCAAATACTGCCCTTGCTTCCTTTAAGCATCCACATTTTGCATACATATCAATTAATGCATTCTCCAATAATAAATTTGGCCGAAGCTTCTTCCTTTCAACATATTCATGGATTCGTCTTCCTAACACCGCAGCTGAAAGGTCCCCACAAGCAGGAAGCACACTAGAAATAGAGACAGCATCGGGTTCAACCCCATGCACTTGCATCTGCAAATACAAGTCCACTGCTTCATTAGGCATTGCATTATTCACATACACTGCTATCATCACGTTCCAAGAAATCAAACTCTTTTCTTTCAGCTTCACAAACATGTCCTTAACATACAAAACATTATCACAAGATGTGTTCGTCACAGCTGGCAAGAGACTTCCCATTGTGCCAGCATCAGGTTCTAGCTTCAAGTCCTCCATTTCCCTACAAAGTTTCAATGCATCGTTAAACCTCCCATTTTGTGCATACCCAGCAACCATCGAATTCCAAGAAACCATATCCCTCCCTGGCATCTCATCAAGAACTCGCCTTGCCGCATCCAACCACTTACATTTCCCATACATGGAAACTAACCCATTCCCAATATAAAGATTCATATCAAGCCCAAGTTTCACAACAGCACCATGAATTTGCAAGCCAACCCACAAATTCCCAGACACCGAACACGCCTTTAACACACAAGGATAAGTATAATTATCAGGATAAAACCCCTGATTAGCCATGGTTTTGAAAACAAGTAAAGCATCTTGGTATAAACCATTGTTAACATAGCTTCTAATCATGACATTAAAGAACACAACATTTTTGTCAGTAATTTCATCAAATATGTGGCGTGTGTAACATGGTTCACCACAAGCGGCATAAGCCCTCATTAATTTGATGCCAAGTGAAGGGTTTGGGTGAAGGTTTTGGTCAATTAAAATCTTGGAATGGAGCTTTTTAAGTGTTTTGGCATCTGGGTTTACGTCCAAAATTTTATTACACAAGTCTTCTGTTAGGGCTGTGAATTTTGGGGAAAGTTGAGGTTTTTGGGTTGTTAAAGAAAAGGGTTTTGTCTGTTTAGCAGTTGAAAATTGGCGGGAAAGAGAAGAAATTGTTTTCATGAATTAATCTTTGTGCCTGTGATTTTGATTGTAGTATCACTTCAACTGTGAAACAGAGTTATATATAGTTTGATAAAGATCACAGACCCAGTTGACAAAACTACAAATTATATATTTAATAGCATTTAATTAGTTATCTGTAAAGATTTATTCGTGGTTTCTTCTTCTATGTGTTACATTGAGGTTACATGGTGTTTTATGTTTTTAGTCCCTTTTGTTTATATGATCAATCATGTGTTTTGCCATAAAAAAAACATAAAAAATAATGTGTTTTTTTTTCCAGAGAAAAAGAGTGCCATTAGGATATGATTTTTATTCTCTAGGCAAGGTGTTGAAGACAACTAACAAGGGAGCTTCTATTCTTTTCTTTGGCGCTATCTTGCAGTACGAAATGAAACTCCACATTGAATCCTAGAGCCAATTCTTTCAGAGAGACTATGATGCTATATATCCCATGCGCAGCCTCGATTTTGAGATTTAACATGTTCATACTGAGGATTTTCGGTACAATGTCGCGTCCTGAATTGGAATCTTGTGCCAGCGAGAAATGCTGCTTTTCCTCAAGATGGAGTAGCAGTCCTCGTTTCATCAACTTTACGATTTCCTGAACTCCATTCTTACCTTCATGTTTCTGGTAACCAAATGAGCCATCAGTTCCTGGAGGGCTCTTTTTTCTTTGCAGCTCAATGGATTGTTAGGCTTGACAGTTGAACTGGATACAATTCTAGAATGATGAATGCATCACCTCTAAATCTTTCCAGTTTCAAAGCCTTAAGTCATGGCTTTCTAATAATTAGCCTATATATCTTGTGACTTAACATGATGAGCAAGGCAACGTATCACAACAGAGTAGTCACTCAGAATCAGTCACCATTAATAGCCTGCACAACAGCGAATTCCACCATGAAAATGGCGAAAACAACGATTATCTCTAACAATGAGAAGAGTGATTTCTTTGGAAACAATCAAGATTGCAAAGATTACTTCTATTCATATTGTAGGTTAAATAGTGGTGAAGCAGCTGATGCAGTGACGATAAAAGAATAGGTAAAGCTGCACTTTCTAGGCTGAGATACATGCACTTTCTAGCTAATCTTCCTTAAATTACTAACATGACAATTCTCTGGATTCTAAAATTAGATATTGCTGCATGTAAAATTACAATGTTGACAAGTTACTCAAACAATTCTTCTTCTTCCTCCTTTTCTTTTTCTTCTTATGTTATTTTGTGACAAGAAATCGAGCACACGTACGCCATTTGGATGTAGGTCAGATACATTTCGATATAACCTTCTTCCACAGTAATTATCTTCCACAGTAATTAGCATCTCATGCTCTTTAGCCAATTGCCTGATAAGATTTGTACCAGAGACAATTACCCCATTTCACTTTTCTGACCTCCGGTGCGGTTACTTTGTTGTTCGGGGAAAGAATTGTTCCAATTCCATTGCCCTTGGGAACCTGAAGCAGCCGGTTCTGTGTCATCTATGGCTGCCGCTGTTGCAACAATGTGCATCAGCTCAGCTTCATCAGATGGAGCCATGCATGTGATATCAAATGCTCCACAATAGGCGAGTCTATCTGCTCCAACCAAACCAGCTCTATCCATGGCAAAAAGGGTTGGTAACTACTCTTGAAGATCAACAGATGTGAATTGAAGTTTTCAAGGGGAAAAAAGGTTTAAGTATTGTAGGAGAAGTGCATGGCGTACTACCCATGTATTTTTTTTAGAATCAATGCACTAATCAATTACAACAATAATTATTGTTACTAATTAATCAAATTATTCTACTTGAGTAAATCAGTTTGGAAACAAAAAATATGAGTATATTCCAGTTAAATAATAGATGAAATCATAATTAAAAAACTTCAAAAAATAGTAATCATTGTCACGTTTAGGTGTAAGAACTTCTTTTTCTCATTTTTGGTAGGTAAACAA
>Ga0307509_10010761_pt1 | contig 11155 bp, 11 predicted proteins | sample 10_EM_MG_FD_202245 | JGI IMG/M metagenome (GOLD analysis project Ga0307509, IMG submission 202245) | Populus trichocarpa ectomycorrhiza microbial communities from riparian zone in the Pacific Northwest, United States - 10_EM | ecosystem: Host-associated > Plants > Roots > Unclassified | place... | reverse complement strand
CGACCTGGCGGAAACCGACGATCTGCGTCCAGAAGCGGTGCGATTCCTCCATGTCGCGGACATTCAGCACCAGATGATTGATGCCGCGCGGAGTGACCGGCTTGTTCATGGCATTGCTCCGGATGTTTGTTCCCGTTCTGCGTCTATTGCTATTGCGCGGCCTGCGTGAGGGCCGGTTGGGGCGCGCTCGGGCCGATTTCCAGCTCCTCACTGAGGAACCGATCGAGAAGCCGGTTGGCGCGCGTGCGGTCGCCGTTGACCTGCAGTGTGGTCAGGTTGCGGCCGACCGAGCCGAGATAGAAGCGCTCGTACTGCTCGTTGCGGCTGCCGAGCGCGGTGGCGGCGAAGTCCCAGGCCAACCGGAAGAGCCGGCTGCGCTGCCCGGCGTCGGCACCGACGCCCCTCAGGTATTTTTCCAGCAGCGGCCGCAGCGTTTCGTCGGCCAGCGCCGCCCGCGCCGGCGTGGTCAGCAGGTTGTGCGAACCGAGCTGGCGGATGATCTCGTTGGTGCGGGGAAACCAGGTCGGAAGCGCCGCCCGCAGGGCTGCGAGCGGGCGCACGTCGCAGGCCCACATGCCGTTGCCGTATTCGCGCGCCGCCTGCTCGGCGGCGAACACCGCGGTGCGCGCGAACTCGGCAAACATGGCGACCTCGCCCAGCATCTGCTGGACCTGCGGCTGATCGATCGTGTTGATCGTCTCGGCCATGCGGCTCGCCAGGCCCCAGGCGAATTCCAGCTTGGTCTGCGCCCGGATCATGGTCTGCTGCATGATGTTGGGCCACCAGGTGGTCTTCATCACGGAGTTGTAGACGGCGAGATTGGCGTCGATGAACACACGGTCCCTGGGCACCTCGACGTCGTCGAAGATGACGAAGGCGTCCTGCTCGTCGAAGCGACTCGACAACGGATGGTCGAAACGATTGGTGTTCACCGACACGCTGTCGCGACAGATGAACGTCAGGCCCGGCGTATCGATCGGAATGCAGAAGCTCAACGCGTGCTGGGGCGCGGCATCGGGCATGGGTCCGCTGGGATAGACGGCGAGTTCGTCCGAGAACGGCGCCAGCGTCGCCAGCACGCGCGAACCCCGCACCAGAATGCCGCACGCCGTCTCGTCGACCTTGTGGAGCTGCACGGGATCATGGCCGATCGGGTTCCTGCCCTTGGCCATGTCGACGCTCGAATGGATGATCGTATGGGTGAGCGACAGATCCTCGCGGGCAAGCTTCTTCTGGAAGCGCACCAGATTCTCCGCACCCCGCTCATTGCCGTTGACCGCCCATTCGTCGGCGCGGCCGGCAAAGCCTGCGAAAGTGACGTTCATGTAGTCGGGCGTTCGGCCCATCAGGCCGACCGAGTATTCGGCGACGCATTCGAGGCCGCGATGGCGGCGCCGAAGGTCTTCCGGCGACCGCGGGATCATGTGGCTGACATTGATCGGCTCGCCGGTCTCGGGGTCGGACATCAGGCAGGTATCGGCATGCCGGTGCTGAAGGTCGAAGACCTCGGCCAGGGCCCGGGCAGCGCCCGAAAGGGCCGGGTGGTCGACGACCGAGGAAACCTTGTCGCCGCCGACCCAAAGGTCGCGCCTGCCCGCCAGACCACGCAGGAACTGTTCGCCGGTGCGCGCCGCCATGCCTCTCCTCCTGTCGATACGTGTTGGTTGGATTGAGGCTAGCGAAACTTCCAACAGACCAGAACAATCAATCCCAGCATGCGGCACATAACCAGGGCTCATGCCGGGCCGGTGACCGGCGAGCGCGCGCTGGTGGCGCGCCCGCGTGGTGAAAGCGGCGCATCACGCGGCCTCCTCCTTGACAGCAAGACGGTCGAGTGCCGCCTTCGCCTCACGCGTCATGCGCCGGACGATCTCGCCCGCCGGCAGGATCTCGTCGATGTTGCCGACGCTCTGCCCGGCCGTGAGGCAGGCTTGTTCGATATCGCCCTTGAAATCACGTGTCGGCAGAATGGCGCTGTAGCGCGGGAGGGGGATTGTCTGCCCATTGAGGATCGTCGAACCGATAATTTGGCCTTCGGCATCCTTTACGGCCTGGGCTTCCCGCCCCAGCGCCACACGTGCGCCGTCGTTGACGATCGCCCGCATGGCCTGATCGGGCCACTCGGGCCCGTAGATGGAGAGGATTGCCGTATCGCCGACGTCGGCGGACACCACGCGGTCCTTGTAGCTATCGTGAGCTTCTGCCTCGACAGAGGCGAGAAAGCGGCTGCCGCACCAGACCGCATCGGCCCCGAGAACGAGTGCGGCCGCCATGGTGGCACCGTCAACGATGCCGCCGGCGGCGAGCAACGGCAGGCGCGGGAAGTGACGGCGAATGCGCGGGAACAGCGTCATGGTCGAAGCCTCCGCCCGGTTATGACCACCGGCCTCGGCACCCTGGACGATGAGCGCATCGGCGCCGAGCGCGACCGCCTGCTCGGCTTCGGCGACGGCACCGATCTGCATCCAGACCTTGGTGCCGGCCTGCTTCAGCCGTTGGACATGCTGCTGCGTCGGCAGCGTCCAGAAGAAGATGGCGAGCGCCACCTTTTCCTCGACGAGGACCGAGACGTGTTCGTCGGTGACGAAGTTGCCGATCAGGTCGATGCCGAAGGGCCGCTTCGTCAGAGCTTTCGTCTTCCGGACGAGATCGCGCAGAACGTCGGGGGGGTTAATGTCGGAGCCGATCGTACCAAGCCCGCCGGCTTCGCAGACCGCAGCCGCAAGTGCGGGACGCGCGATCATGGCCATGCCTGCATTGACGATCGGGGTCGTGAGCCCGAAGGCCCGGGTAATTGAAGTGGAAAACATCCTAAATATCCTTTGCTTGGAATGAGCCGACCGGCGCCCTCGTGCCGGCCGGGAAATCGTCAAGACGGAATCGCGGCCGCGGCCGCCGAGGTGCTTTTCGATGCGCCTGTATCGCCCAGCGCAGCCCTTGCCATGGTCAGAACCGAGAGTTCGGCATTGACTGAGAAGGCATTTGCGATGACCCCAGTAAGCCCCATGGCTGATAGTCGGCGCTCGTGCTTCTCACGATAGCGCGCAGCGGCGGCGGCATCCAGAAACAGGTAGATGCCGCCGGCTTGCCCGGTTTCCCGGTCTTCCAGCCAGATCTTCCAGATGAGCCCGTCCTCGGTAGCGATGTCATTCGCGAGGCCGCGCGAGGCTTCCGTCAGTTGCTTTCCCCACGGGCCGGGAAACGGAAACCGAAACAGCAGTGCCGTCGTCATGCTCGTGCACCTCAGGCTGCAGGAATGTCGCCGCCAGCATATAGACTGACCGAGCGGATGGGATCATGATGGACCGATGAGTAATCGATGAGAAATTCTCTCATGGATGCGACGACGATTGCCGGCCTGATACGCCAGGGGCGTCGCACTGCTTTGGCCGGACGCGACGCCGAATTGCGCCTGCTGCGCCAGGTGACGGCAGCCGGAGGACCTGTTGTCGCCTACATTCACGGCCCCGCCGGCATCGGCAAGACAACGCTTGTTTCGGCGCTGGACGCGTGCCTTGAGGATCAGGGTGTCCGGCGATTGCATATTGCGGCGGGCGCCGTGGAGCCCACGCCGACGGCAATCCTGATGGCGCTCGGCAGCGTCCTTGGTCACGAGGCCCGAACGGTTGCTGAATTTGCAGCGGCGCTTGCGAGCGTCAAGGATATCACGGTCGTGATGGTCGACGACGTCGACACCTGGCGCCTGGCGGCGTCCTGGCTTCGGGCCGACCTTATTCCCGCTCTCCCAGCAACCACGCGTTTCGTCTTCGCCGGCTCCGTCCCTCCGCCGCCTGCCTGGTCGGTCGAATACGGGCCGTACTTCCTTGACATCAAGCTCGGTGCGCTTCCGAGGGCGCAAAGCGATGCGGCGGTCGCCGCGGCAGGTCTCTCGGCGGAAATCGCTGAACCCATCTGGCTCTTGAGTCGCGGTCATCCCCTTGGCCTGCGAATGGCGATCCACGCGGCACGCGCTGGTTCGCTTGGCACCGCGCGCGACGCCGGCGAACTCGCCAATGCGATCCTGCACGCCATCGGCGACAGCGACTTGCGCCGGGCGGTCGAAGCATGCGCCATCGTTCGGCGAGCCAACCGTGCCCTGATCTCGGTCATCCTGGAAACAGAGGAGCCGATCCCGCTTTCGCTGCTCGAGGCCGTCGAAGCGCTGCCATTCGCGAAGCGCGATCCGGAAGGAATCTATATCGCGGAACCAGTGCGGCGAGCGATCGTCGACTGGATGTCTGGCGTTGAGCCTGAACGCTACCAGCTGTGGCGCAAAACCGCCGCGGACTGGATCGTAAGCCACCTGCGCGCGGCGGGGCGCTCCGGCCGTTGGCGCCATATGGCCGATCTTCTGCACCTCTTGGAGCAGCCAGCACTTCGCAACGCGTTCTTCCCGCCGGGAGAGGAAGCACCTCCTGTCGAACCGGCCCGCGCGGACGATTTCGACCAGATCTTTGAGATCGCCGAACTCCGTGACGGCCCCGACGAGCGCGCCCGTATCGAGGTCTGGGCCCAGCGTTTGCCGCACCGCTTTTCCGTGGCAAGGGGACCAGAGGGCGAAGTGTTGGCCTTCTATCTATTCGCACGCCAGGACGATCCGCTTTCCGGGCTCGGTGCTGCCGACCCTCTGTTTGCCGCGTGGCAAGCTCATCTGGCCGCGAATCCCGTCGAGGGGGAAGTCCTGTTCATCCGCCAGATAGCGGCAAGGGCCGATGGAGCCTTTCCGCCTGGCCGTACCGCTTGCGTCCTCGACTTGAAGCGCAACTACGTTGAGCGCTGGGGGGTGGCGCGGATCTACTCCTGCGCATTCGCGGAGGACCGCGACCTGCTGCCCCGACTCGGGTTTCGTCCTCTGGAACAACCGCAAACCGGTACGCCGGACACAATGGTGCTCGAGATCCCCGGGGGTGACATGATCGCGTGGTTTGCGGCTCTGATCGATGCCGGCCCGCGTGGAATAGCCGATGGCGACAACCTGGATTTCGCACGCGATCGGCGCGAGATCGTGGTGGACGGATGCGCAGTCGAGCTCACGCCTCTGGAAGCGCAGGTCCTCGGCGATCTGGTCGATCGTGCGCCGGCAGTGGTGCGACGGGAGGACCTTATCGAGCGCGTCTGGCGACGAGCCTATGTTGGCAGCAACGTTGTCGATACGGTGGTACGGACGCTGCGCAAGAAACTTGGTCCCAGACGGGATTGCATCCAGACGGTCCCCAAGGCGGGGTATCGCTACGTCGGGCCCGGCACGTCCGCTAGCCAGCACCCTCCCGCCAGCTGAAGGCGTTCTGGGGATTGGACGCGTGTCTCGGGAGGAAGACCGGGCCGGCGCAGACAAGAGTCACGGCAGGATGGCTGCGCGAATTGCTGGCTGCGCGCTCGCGACCATTTGCCTTGCCATCATCCAGACTGACGATCACAAGCGGCGCTGGCGACGGTGATGACATCACTGCCCTGCTCGGTCGGAATCTCGATCCCGCCCCTCACGGCGTTCACCGTCACCGTGCCGTAAGGCCGTTCTTTCGCGACCGCCTGGATTGCGGCCGTGCTCATTCGCTGCGGCCGAACTCGCAGCCGGCCTTGGCATAGGAGGCGCGACGAACGCCATATTCGTCGGCCCTGAATACTGGCTTGCAGAACTCCTTCCATTTCACCTCTTCCTTCTGCCGCGCGATCGCATCCTGCCGCTCCTGTTCGGGATCACGAACAGGATCCGGAACCTCGGTCCATGTCGTCTTGCAGTTACTGTAGCCGTAGAAGTGCGAATATTTGCAGTTCCAGGTCTCGTACCCTCCCGCCAAGGCGGGCGATGTGCAGACGACAAGCACAGCAGTCAGGATGAGCTTCTTCACGGTCATTCTCCGTTGCGGTTCGGCGCGTCACAAAATCGGACATCTGGGACAGTCCGGTTCTGCTGAACGAACAGGGTGTCCCGCGGCTTCCGCGTCGTTCGTGACGAAATCACCTTGGAAATCGACCGGATGTGTCAAATGCCAACATGTTTCGTCGGATCGTCGACGACGCATGGCAATGACTGCAATAACCGCTCCACCATGATACCGCGCGCCGTGATGGTTACCGTGGATGATCTGGTTAATCGGAGCTCCGGCAGGCGCGCCATCACCGGGCGCGCTGTCGCGAGGCCCGTTGGGATGCAGACGGTCCGCTCAGTGCCGGCGACGGCCGCCGCCGTTGTCACGCGAACCGCCGCCTCCGCCGTTATGCATGCCGCCGGCCTGCGGTGCGCCGCCCATCGCCGCACGCGGCAGGCCGCCAATTCCAGATCCGCCGAGTTGCGCATGCGCCGCCATCGGCACGCCGCCGCGCATCGCGGTCGCCTGCCCGGCTGCGCGTGCTGTCACGCGCGCCTCCGGGGCTCGCATCGCCTGCACGCCGGCTGCTTGCCCGCTTGTAACTGCGGGAGCTGCATTCGGTCCCCGGCCCATCGCAGCGGCCGCCGGCGTCATGCCGCGCCCCGCCTGCGCTGGAGCAGCGGCTGGCTGCATGACCGGAGCTTGCGACGCGACGTGAGTCTGCGTGTTCCAATGCCGATTCCACCAGACGTGGCGGCGATACCAGGGGCGGCCGAAATAATAGCTCGACCAGTAGGAGGTGAGCACGAACGATGCGACGGGGACATCGACCGCGTCGACATAGCTCGGCAGGTCAACGTAGCGGCCGTCATAGAAGTAATCGAGATATTGCGCCGCCACCCAACCCCGCTCGCGCTCCCAGCTGACGTCGCACCAGAGAGCCTGCCTGATACAGCCATGGACCTCGACGGGCACGCCCCTGGGAAGGCGATTGACGACGGGAAACTCCACGCTCGGCCCTGCCCTGAGGTTGACCGAGGTGGTGATCATGCCGGGCGCCGCAAGCGCCGCCGCAGGCGTTGCCAGCAGCACTGCTGCGAGGAGACGGGCCTGAACTTTCATGGGCGATTTCCTTTCCTCAGCAGCGATCAGCGACAGCCGCCTCACCCACCGCGCATCACGCGTTCGTCCGAGGTGTCCGCGGGCGCTGGAGCGCGATGGGAAAGTCCGAACCGGTCTTGTCTCGTGGCGACAGGCGCCATGGGCGATATTGGGGGCGTTGGTGCGTGACCATCAGGCTCACGCGGGACGCGAAGATCGTGATCCGATCAAACCTCAGCCACCCACCGCTATCGCGGGAACGGCGGAACGATGGGGGTGGTCCGCCGCGGCAGCGGCAGCGGCGATGGCGCCAGTCCGGTTGTCTGCTGCTGGGTGCCGATCGGGCGCGGCGCAGGCTGCACCGCGGTCCTCGCCTGCGCGTTCAGCGGCGATGCTCGCGTCATCATGCGCATCATCTGGTCCTGACCGGCCCTGAGCTGCTCGATGCCCTGCTGAAGGCCTGCGATATCCTGCGCCATCCGCTGCACCAGCGGCGACTGCTCGATGGAAGCAGCAGCGTTATTCGCCCCGTCATTGTCCGACATGCTCCGGTACGACGCCCCCATCCGCATGCTGGAATCCGCGACCGAGCCCTGATCGACCGAAGCGTCCTGCCTGGGCGACAGCAAATCGATGACGGACTGCGGCGCCCAACGCGCGATAGTCTCGCTGCGCGGTCCCTGCCAGACGAGAAAGCCGGCAATCAGGCCGGCGATCAGCAGCAATCCAACGCCGATGCGGAACAGCCCGCCACCAAGCGGGCGCCGATACGTGACTTGGCGTGTTTCGGAAGATTGCCGGGACATCAGCTCCTCGAGTCGATCTTCGATACTGGCGATGACTTCTTTTGCGATCCGTTGGTAACCAAACAAAGATTCCCTGTTCTTGGGCGTGATTGCGACCACCCCCGGATCCATGTCTTCTGACTTCTGCGCTGACTGCATGGGCGCTCCCTATCCCGTCCAAATACCGGGGATTGAGGCAGTCCTCGGCTTGGATTAGATCGACGGAGTGCTTTGGCGAAACCAAGACCAATCGGTGACGGTGCCAAGGCCCTTTTGTCGCGCGAAAAGGCCTGAAAACGCTGCGCGGACGGGCCCAACAAGGAGGCACGAGGGCCGCGAAAGGACGAATGTCCGGTCGGTGCGATATGTCCGGAGACTTCGCCCGGCCTTGGTAGGATACGCGAAAATGATAGCGGATTTCAACGCATTCAGCGATCAACTCCGCGATACCCACCACTTGCAAGAGCGATGATGATGGGATCGCAAGGAGTTCAACCAATCCGGTCAGCTTGAACGCCAACCGCCTCGGTATCGCGCTGTCGTTTCTTCTTCACGCCTCTGTACTTGGAGGCATTCTAGTTTCGACGCGAATAGTTGTCGTGCTCACGTGCCGTGGAAGAGCCTGATCCCCCACAACACGACGACGATGGCCGATACCAGCGTAGCCACCGCCAACAGATTCTCAAAGGAAGCGAGCCTCATTGTACCCTCCGCTTCCAGCCCCATCAGCGGTCTAGTTGATTCGTTCATGTACCTGCAATCTGGGCGACACAATCGGTTGGGCGCTGTGGTTTGCGGGACACAATGGCTATGTAATACCGCCGACAGCCTGCGCGGTTGTAAGATCAGAGCCGCTCCCGCGAGTCAGCGATCCACGCCTGGTGCCTCACGCCGACGATCGGACGCTGAAGCGAGACCTGCCGCTGTGCGAACGCATGCCGGTTTCTCCGACACGGCGCGTACGAGCCACAGAATGCGAGAGCCTCGGACGCCTGCGCAGCCCGCAACGCTGTGTGCAAAGCCGGAGCATCATCGAAGCGGCACGATCTCAGGCGGCTCGTGAAGGGCATCTGAGCCGGTCAACGGGCGCGGCGTCGCGCGGGCCGGCGACGCCGCGCCCGCAATCGCGCCGATGAGCTACGTGGGACGCCGCGAAAACAATCCCTGCAGTCCCTGCCGCGGACGCGCCACACTCCCCCGCGCTGGTGGTGAGGCCGCGGTCCTGGCCTGCGGCGGGGTCCTGGTTCGCGGCGGGGTGGCCACCACAGTCTTGGGTTGCGGGTTCTGCTGCTCTGATACCCGCAGCAGCATCCGGATCAGCTGGTCCTCGCTCGCCTTGAACTGCTCGGTGGCCTTTGCGCTGTCCCGGCTCAGCTGCTCCTGGTTGGCCTTCAGCTGTTCGATCCCCTGCCCGAGGCTCGCGATGTCGCGTGACATCTTCTCGATGGTCGATGCCATGTCCGAAGACGCGGAGGCTGTCGTCTGCTGCCCGTCGGGCTCGGAGGTCGTCCGATCCAAAGGCACCGGCGCGTCACCCATGGCCGGGCGGGCATCCGAAGATACCCTGCCATCGGCGGCTGTCCCAACGGTCATCGAGCCGGCCCCCTGGGCGACCTCCTGATCGTCCTGGGTGGACAGAGCATTCGTCAAGAACCGAGGCGTAAAGCGTGCGACCATGGCCTTCGCCGTGTCGCCGTCAAATCGTTGCCAGACGAGAACCGCGCCGATCACGCCGGCCATCACCAGCAACCCGACGGACCCCCGTTTCAAGCGCTTGCGGAGCGGGGTCCGTTCGCCGGCATACCCTTTGGTCGGCTCCGTCACGGCCTGCCTCTCGATATCCGCAAGCCGCTGATCGATGCGCGCCAGCACTTCCCGGACCACCTGCTTGTAGATGCGCCCGGGTGGTTCAGTCTCAGGCGTGATCCCGACCTGCTTGGGATCGATCTCTTGGGTTTTCTCTTGGGTTTTCGGCTCCGACTGCATTGGCCCTCCTTTTGTCCGGTCCAATGCCCCGAGTGAGGGCGCTGTTCAATCAGCGGTAGATCGTCCGAGCGCTTTGACCAAAGCAAGACTATTCGGTGGAAAGTGTAAGGCCACTTGTGACCGCGACGTGACCGAACCCTCTACGGCAGATTGTCACGCAGGAAGATTTCGATCCGGATGCGTTCCTGATCCGGCACGATCGGCTCGGTCCAGCAATGCGCGAGCAGGACGCGCGCGGCGGATCGCGCCTCGTGGCCGGCATCCTGATTGATGATGGCATCGATCGTGCCATGAAGCAGGAAACGCCGCGTATGCAGCGTCAACTCATGCGCAATCCAGACGATGTCGCGGGCGCGGCCGGCGGCCTCCAGCGCGGCGGCGATGCCGCGGTTGCCAGCGCCGGCGCTATAGATGCCGAGCAGGTCGGGGGTGCGTTCCAGCAGTCCCGCCATCAGCTCGCGCGAACGCTCGTTGTCGTCGCGCCCCTCCAGCGCCGGCAAGACCTTGAGATCCAGATATTCGCTCGACAGGATCTGGTTGAAACCGAACTGGCGCTCGGCATGATCGCGCAGCGCCAGCGATCCCGCGATGACGCCGACGACGCCCTTGCGCCCCGACAGGAAGCGTCCCATCAGCGTCGCCGCGGTGCGGCCGGCGGCGGGATTGTCGATCCCGACATAATGCAGGCGGCGTGAACTCGGTGCGTCCGAGACCAGGGTCACGACCGCGACGTCGCGGCCGACCAGGTCATCGATCGCCGCGCGCACGCGTGGATGATCGAGCGCGACGGTCGCAACCCCGACATAGGCCGTTGACAATGATTCCAGCGCGCCCGCCAGCACATCCGGATCGAACACGTCGACGTGCAGGATATCGATAAACGCCCGCTGGCCCGCCAGCCAATCGGCCGTGCGCTGCACCTGATCGGTCAGGTTCAGGATGAAGCTGTTGGACCCGGTCGGCAGGATGAAAGCGAAGCGGAAGCTCTGGTTGCGCGCGAGCCGGGTCGCGACGGGATCGGTGCGGTAGCCAAGCCGCGCGATCGCGGCCTCCACCCGCGCCACCGTCTTCTCCCGCACGCCGTCGCGGCGATTGACGACGCGGTCGACGGTCGCCAGCGAAACGCCTGCCGTGCGCGCGACGTCCTGCAGCGTCACGCGTCCGGCAAGGCCGGTTTCGCCGCCAGCCATCATCGCGCCGCCCACAGCATTCCGCGCGTCAGCATGGTCCGGATCTCCGGCACGTCCAGTTCATAGGCGCGATGGCCGAGGGAGCAGTAGAACACCCGTCCCTCGCCGTAGCGCTTCTTCCACACCACCGGCATCACGACCCCCTCGATCCAGGGAGCGTGCTCTCCCGTGAAGGTGGTGGTCGCGAGAACCTCGTTGGCGGGATCGACATGCATGTAATACTGCTCGGAGCGATGCTCGAAACCGGTCAGGCCTGCCATGATCGGATCGTCCGGTTTGGTCA
>Ga0307509_10010760_pt1 | contig 11156 bp, 7 predicted proteins | sample 10_EM_MG_FD_202245 | JGI IMG/M metagenome (GOLD analysis project Ga0307509, IMG submission 202245) | Populus trichocarpa ectomycorrhiza microbial communities from riparian zone in the Pacific Northwest, United States - 10_EM | ecosystem: Host-associated > Plants > Roots > Unclassified | place... | reverse complement strand
GACGTCTTCATGGAGTTCATTCAATGAGCACCTAGCGTCAAGCGCCCGCCTGTTGGGTGCACACCTTTCCCAGGAAAATATACGATTTGTGCGCATAACTACCCTGCTCGAATGGCTGACGTACTACATCACTTTTTTGAATTCCTTGGGAAGCAGTTCTTGTTCATATATAAGCCTGGAATTAGTTGAATGATAAGACGGAACATTTGGTTTATCTAAATTCAACATACGAATTTGTCTGTAGTGGGTACGTCAGTTACATAAAGTTTTATATGTAAATCTCTTGGCGCCGGGCCCCGATGGGTTGGCGTCTTGATAAAGCCTGAATACTTGATTGGTTGTTGGCTCTACGCAGAAATCTTGCTGACGCGGCTTGAAAATATATGAGTGCAAGTCCCATCAGCAGGCTAGCGACATCTGCGAACTCGGTCTATGCCCTTGCAATGATTGCTACGGATATTTCCGGATTTCCTCCAGCAAGTACCAAAGTGGTGCCCAACCATTAAATGTCATTATGACGGCTATTCCTCTCCGTTTCGATGTCATGGATTCAGAGTTAGTGAATATAGGCATCAATCCATGACCTTGAGATCGAATTTCGTAATTTTAATGTGACCGATGTGTTGGTCCCAAGTTGGTCCTCATTTGCGTTGTACTTATTACGGTGATATATCCAATCTTTGTTAATCAATACTTCGAGTTCACCTTTGGATTCAAGACCTTGCCCAGAGGAGTAAAAAAGATTATATCCTCACGTGCCAGCTTCTTCTGTGGAATTTAATATCCATATTAAACTAGTGTTCAAGTTGTCGGTGAACATATCCGTGAAAAATCTCCATATGGACTTTTGTGGCCTTTCTATGAATTTTTCCCCGATCGGAGCTTGTAATTACTAAGTCTCGATAGGCGCTCGTGATGGTTCCCGGTACTGGTAGCAACCTGTTCCTGGCATTCTTGTCCATTTAACATTGATTCACCCAGGTTCCCTAAACCTGCATCCATTCATACTAAGGACGTATTACTCGGTGAACGAGAATATACAGTTCTAACCTTCTTCAGTACTCAGCAGGACCAATGCTGTGATGGCGATATCCTCCCAGCTTGGAAATTGTATATTATTACATTATTGAAAATTCCTTCCTTGAGAGGGATTAATGTATTAATACTTTATATTATAATATAAATTATCTTTCTTGCGTTTAGACGGGTGTGTAGCCCGAGGGCTAAATGTGTCATATACTTATAATTGTTGCTCGTTCACGTTGGGAGTGATGGCATCAGAGAAATCCGGGGGAATCCGGATAAGATGATTGGACCCTCGCTCCGAACTTGCGGTTCTAGGACACGCTATGTAAACTGCTCTCTCGGCCCCGAACGGAGTTCCCTCGAACCGACAAAACCTCTTTCTTTTTCAATCATAGACTCACCAAAATTGATCCCTGAGTTTTTGAATTTGATAGGAACCCATACCTCGCCATCCCTGAGGCCGCCCTTGCGTCCTACAGCCCTTTCGCTTTCTCTTAACTTGAACCTTCATGGCCACCCCGCGACACATACATAAACCTCAGCCTCTCTTTCTCCCAGCTCGCTGAAACCACACCCGAACCAAAAAGCGATGAATGACGAAGGGACCTTCATCCTGACCCAAAGAGCCTTCCGCACACGTCACTATTCGTCTCGTAAGCCCTCCTCCTTTCTTTGTCCCATTTCTCGTTTTCACGCATTCTATTCATTACAGTAACAGGTCTACTATTTCTGGTTTTGGATCACGCGCTGACATTCAGAGACGAGTACAACCACATATGGAGGTACGTCGGTGTTGCAGACCATTTGTCACTCAGTCTAACGGCTCCATGGACTTCCAGGGCAAAAGATGGGATTAAAGTGCGATTTATATACCTGACTGCGCGATATCTCACACTATCTGCCGAGATGTAAGGCTGATCTCACTTTTGATTCACGATAACTCCATTATTTTTAACCTCCAGTGCTCACTACGTCCTCCTGCACGTTTTCCTATCTCACGCGCCCGTCCCACAAAAAGTCTGCCAAGCCTGGTTCTTCGTATTGATGGTGATCTGTTCAAGCCAGGTGTTAATCCTAGATGCGGTACTTTTCCTCCGAAGTTCATTCTTTTTCATTTGACACACCATTCAACACTGACTGTCACCCAATAGTCCTCGCCTTGTATCAAAAAAATCGCAAAGTCTTCTTGGCATGGATCCCAATCCTCACACAGACAGGCCTAGCCGTATGTCTGGTTGTGCGAAATAATTTTAATTCCGATTCTTTCAATCGCCAGTGCGATATGAAGAGAATCCCGGCTGAGACGCCATTCATCGGGTAAGTCGAAACATGTATTAACCCTTGACTTCTTCGATGCTAAGAACATAAATTCTCTCAACCTCGTTTATATTAGCGTCGCAATTGTCCTTGCGCACGGAACTTTATGGGTAGCGACATTTGCCAAGCGGAATGTCGCCCAGGGTCGAGCAGCAGTCGTTAAACTCGTAGTACATGAAGGATCTTGGATATTCATCCTTCTTTGTGGTACGCCTGACTCTCAGCTTCTTCCTTCGAGTCGTTTGTGTCCTAGAGCTCATTCTCTCTTTTTCTTATAGCAATAGTCGCGGGTGTCCTGCCATACTCGTTTGCGTCCAGGTCATCCAATCCATCGGTTATATTCATGTATGTGCATTCTCTTATTTGACCCTCTCATTGCATAGTGCCCAAACAACCAACCTCCTTGCTTGATTCGACGTCACTAAAATTTTCTGTGTACGTTTTTTTAGATGGCCAATGTCCATGATATCAATAGCAGTAAGTACTTCTTTATTCCCTTTTTGATTGATGTCTTGACGTTCGAGCTCCGTTATTCCTCTCTACCATCTCGACTGCGATTTTCTCCTGTCACTTCCATCCGAATGACTCACAGACTTGCCGCCTCATAATGAGCCTGCGCCTCCTGGACGTTGGATCCCCAACTGACCGCAACGCCAATGCTATCTCACCAGGCGACGACGATGATTTCCAACTAACGACTTTTATATCTACCTCTCTTTCTCAATCTCACGAACAGGTAGAGCGCCCGCAGTTTCCTGAGCCACATTCAAAGTCAGATCATCGATTTAAGTCGCATCCTGGATCTCACAACTCCCCGAGTCCGTGTTAGGCGTCCAAATAATTGTATTGCATATTGGCATCGTAATTAGGTATCCCGTGGTGTAGAATGTAACTTCGAATTTCGCAATTTGACTCGTGCATCGCATTTTATATATTTCTTCATGACGGTACGATATCACACGAGCCTCGGATGATTCACACCTGTCCTTCCTCCCCTCGCCTCATCATCCCTCATGACATCTGGCTCAGAGTAAATGAGTGAACTTGTCGACCCTGATATTCCCTCGGGTTTACTGGAACTCATCGACATGTTTTTCCACGTTGACGTATCTCCGCCGGAAATACGTAGGGTTAACGTAGTCTGTATCGTAGTCCCGTACCTCTCGAAATTGCGGCCTTCCCAAGTGCTCGAGAAATATGTGCCAGGGAGGTGCATCGGCTGGACGAACGCCCCATACATTTTGAAGAATTTGGCTTTGGAGAGACTATCTTCGTAGGGTTTTAGAACGTCGCGCTCGAGTGAGACCAGGATGCCAGTGAGTGATGGTATGAGGGAGTAATCTTCGGTGATTGTGGAGGTAATATGCTGTGATTGTGGTTTTTCTTCCCATAGGCGCACGAAATATAACGTGACGCAAAAGAAGAGGAAGTCGGAGTCGGAGGATGTAGCATCTTTCTTTGAGATCGGGTGACGGACAGCAGAAAGAGAAGTTCTGATGAGTTCGAGTGTAGCGAAGATGGACAGGAGACTGGCATCTAAAATTTTGGAACCTTTGGCTGCCTTTTCAGCAGTGCGCCATGTCAGATAAGCAGCGAGCGTGAGGAAGTCATATAAGTCTGTGTGGGTATGGAAAGTGTTGATAATTGTTTCATGGTTTGTAATTGTGCTCGCCTTTTGGATGAAGCAGTTAAATACCATGAAAAACTGCTCGAAAAATGCTGAAATGCAATGTAAGGATGAATAGCGCTCACGAATGGCGTAAAATAACGAACCATCCTGTGTTTCGGGCATCCTGACTAGCGTGGCCATGTTCATGGTGTACCAGCGGAAAAAACCCGTAGAAGCTCGCGATGATCCATCCAACAACGATTTTGGCTGTTGACCGTACAAATTGGCCAATATTCGGGTATAAATCTCAAGATTGTGTTTTCCAAAGATGCTTGACGTGTGCATCGTCTTATAAAATATCCCAGGGAGGAGTAAGAAGAGGCCCGTGTGTATGTCATGAAGTAGCTCAAAGGAAGGGTCGCTCACGATATCCGCTATGTTTTCGATGGGGGAAGAGGTCGCTAGGAGATCCCGATAACACGCCTGGAGGTGATGGTTGGAAGACTCGCGCTGGTACCGAAATTCCGAGCGGAATAAATCTTGAAAACAGTGGTATACTGCAAATACCACAGCGTCGCGATGTTCATTTATGTGCACCGCTGTGGCAATTGCACGAACGGTGTCATAAAATGCTTCTGAGGTCGGGGCGAAGGATGAAGAATCTTCAGCTTTTCGCTTGCGGGTTATGTCAAAGTGCTCATTGCGAAGCTTGATCCACGTCCGGTCAAAGTTGATCCATTTTCTGTGCGCCCAATAGTAATATGCATGATCCGGGAGAAGACGATGGCTCCAAGTATCTCTGGGTTCTGGCTGGCCTAGATTCAAAACATGACGACTGAATGATGGAATTCGGACGGTGATGAAATGGAGGATCAACACAACTAGCTCATGTGTGGTATTGAAGCACCGCCGGGAAAATGTACAAAACTTTATAAGGGCTAACGACTGAGGGGACTTGTAGGGACATGGCGTTGGTAAAGGGCTATCCGAATGCGGCTGGCGAAGTGAGACTGGGAAACACTGAAGCATTGGAAGAGTGGTTGTCAAAATGAGGAAAACGGTTGCGAATCCGACGGCTGTGGCAACGAGGATGGCTATAGGATGTGAGATACCGAAGAGAAAGTCCACGATACCGAAGAAGAAGAGCATGAGGGCGGCCTCAAGAAGAAGGGGCAGCGTCGAGAATATGTTTGGCACATACCACCTTTCGAGCGCTTCCGCACGCATGTGGAAAATACCAAGAGATTGTTGTGGGGAAAGTGAATCGTTGTAGATTTGATGTTCGCGTAGCCATTGAAGGGAGACGATACCAATCAATACCGTCGTCAGACTAAGGATGAGGCTGAGGAACCAGAGCGCGTTTACTCGGTGAGCGCTAGAATTATATGAAGAAAATTCGACCAGCGATTGGGTTGTTGGACTCCTGATGTTTGCCGAGGAGTTGGTGGAAGGGAATGTCCCAAGTTGCATGGAAATACGCGCGAGAAGGGCTACGGAAATATCCCCTGAGTCCGGGAGGAGGGATTTGTATGATTCCATGATGAAACCTGTCACGACAGCAGAAAAAAGTCCAGCCTTGTAGAGTTGTCAAGTGAGCTTCATGGTTACAACAACAGGGAATACCCACGAAAATCAAGAGGTTTTGTACTTCATCCTTCCACAAATCACATTGAACCTTGTCCTTTTTCAGGAGCGCCTTCAATACAACCTCCCATGGATCTCCGTCAGGTTTCGGAATGGAGTATTGGTAAGGGTCTCCGCACTTCCATGGCTTTGGCTTCGAATTTCAGCAGCGCTAAATTTCGTGAGAAGGAAATAACAACGTACCTCACTTTTGCCACCACCGCGACCCATTTGATTTTCCATCTTAGGCGCCACCTGAGGCATTTAACTTTTAAGGGACAAATTTTCCCTTGTAAGTATCTATGGATGGTGGAAAATTTACATTAGCAGTTAGAAATCGGTGGAAGGATGGGTTACCGACGTCAACGTTGGGGTCCAACAGGATTTTCCCAAGGACACACTGAAAAACCTCGAGGCCAACTCGAGGTGACGCGTGACGCGTGACGAAGGTTGATTGCGGCTCAGTTGGCCCGATGTCATTGTCAACGCGAATGCCATTATGTAAATCTGGTCTTCAAGGGTAAATATTATTCAAAAAATATTGTAGCTAAATAAGTTGGAAATATAAATGTCGCCTTCACCTAGCCATCATTGAGTAGAAAATAGCCACGTCTGACGAGTCGCGCTGTGCGGTGTCGTCGTTTTGCACGATGAAAGTAGTTTTTAGTAGTTGAGGGATTAATAAAGACGCGATTCGTTTGATAGCGGGTTACTGAGCGCGCGATTAAATTAGTCGCCCAGATGAGATATGAGTCAGGGAAAGCTGAAATACTCACATCCAAGTCAACCTTCGTCATGAAGTGGACCAAGCGCCGTGGAAGAAGCGGCGAGTAACTAAGCATCATCTTTTTCGGCGGATATGCTCCCCTGGAGGCATTGTCCGCTGGGTTCATCTTCGAAGGAATCCACTTTGGAGACACAGACAAACCATGCGCACGGCACAGGTTCAGAATACGACTTGAAATACCATCAAGGCCGCGGTTCGCAGTCCAGGTTCCCCGTTTCAATGCTTCCACTACACCCATGTTATCAGACCAGATAGAAATGGGGACACATCGGTATCCTTCTGCGAGGACGACGAAGATACCGATCTCAACAGCGATGAGCTCTGCCCATGAAGCGTCGATCTTTCCGTCGGAACCGTATTCAATTTCTGGATGTCCATGACGAAAGGTCCAGGCCAACCAGCGGGTGCCGAGATAGAGGCCTATTCCAAATTGTGATGCGTCCACGAATAGTTCCGGGGTAGGGCGGTGGGTAGCCAAAGAAGCAGGGCTACGGCGCCAGTGGTGGAGAAGGTACAGTTGTGCCAATGTTCTCCGATCCTTGCTCGTATGTTGCGCATATTTAATGTGACGCTTCACCGAGGACAACTGGTGGAAGCTTCCAGGTTCGTGCGCCTCTTTCATTAATTCAGCAAGGCCCTCGATGGTGAGTCCCGGATTGAAATCGTCTTCCTCATCAAAGAATATGTAGCCGCATTCGAGAGCGATCTCTCCGGAGCGATTGGGGAGGAGTTGAATGTCGGCTTCGCTATCGCTGAAGGGATAGATGAAAGGGAGATTTTCATGCAAGAAAAATAGAGATACCTTGTGTCAGGTTGATCGTCGTCTGTATCCGTATCCACATGTATCATGTCGGTACGAATACCAGCTTTGTTCTCAACGCCATATCCTTCTTCGCTCTCACTAGAGATGTCGGTCTCTTCGCCTTGTTCATCAGATGGAAATTCTTCATCCTCTGCTTCTTCCGATGCACTATACTCTTCCTCTTCATCAATCCATTCATAGGACTCCACAACACCCCCTCCGTCTTCACCATCGCCTTTCTCAGCGTACTCGTTGATCTCATAATCACAGCCCGAACTCCCATGAAAAATTAGAAAACGAAAAGGAGGACATGAAATACACACATACTCTTCGGATACAAAGTCCTGTTCACTGTAGTCGCCTTCCCCAAATTCCGTCACTGAAAAAATTTCGTCCAACTCTGTCCGAAACGCAGTAATTCTGGTCAAGATATCGGCTAACATCTCATTGCGTCCCTTTAAAATCTTTTCCTTCCACGAACGCAACTGTATCCGAAGCTCTTCTATGATAATCCTGTCCTCTTCAAGTTGGAGTCGCTTGCCCACACGTATTCCATCTAGGAACGTGCGTCTTCCGTTCAGGGGTGCCTTAGGTTTCGCGGACGATGGAGAAGAAAACTCGATAGTCGAATCATCGAGATGTCTGATCCCTTCTAGACACTGAGGGCATTCACCGAGGTAAAAAGGCAAAAGGGAATGTGGAGTTGCTTTCCGACGGTGCCCGTCGCCGAGCTCAGGATGCGGACCATCGTAAAGCATTGCTGACAAACTGGATCCAAAAAAGAAGAAAAAAAAGAGGTTATCAGCTATGAAGGTGAAATACTTGGAGGACGTACGGCTTCTTGACTGAAGGTTGCTCCAACGTTGCGAGGGGCCAGTGTGGTTCAAGGAAAATGGGCGGAATCGGATTATCGGAACGCAATTGCGTGACCACGCGTTGTCATGAAATTTAAAAGCCGCTCACCGTTCCGACTTTGTCGTTACCTAAAATCTAAAGGGCGTTAATGTCGAACTTGCAAGAGAAGGTTGGTCTTTCCTGATGAATCCGAATGTACATGGCAGTCACTTCTTGTGATAGGAGGCCGAACAAACAAGTACAAATTTTCCTGCTCAGAGGCGACATTTTCGTTCAATCAACGTTCAATTCAATCATGGATTAGATAGAAGATTTTCCTAAAAGTTGCTTATTAGGCCAAAGGAAGCATAAAAAACACGACAAAATGTCAACCTTTTCTTGCCCAGCACTGGTGTTGAAATCAAATCGGCAGGCTTAGCCGCGATCGACTCGGAGATAAGCTAAATTTGAGATAAATGATAAGATTTCCGGTTGTCCCAGAGGACAAACGGATGAGCAGCTACTGTACATGGTCTCTACATATATACTATACGCTACAGAACAAAAGGAGAGGAATATAAATAGGGCCTACAGCCTGAAGAACGAAAGTCAATAAAAATGAGAAATCCGGGGATAGGGGCGCATTGCACACGCTCGCAGCCTCCGATTATTCCAACAATTGCACCCAAATATAATCGTTATTAAACCTCCAAGTCAAGAAGTGGGACTAATTTGACTCATTTTCAAAATTTATTCTTATTTGAGGCCAGGATTGGAATATGCGTGGAGCGCGATTGAGGCGGATATTTATTATTTTAAGGGACGAGTACTGTATAATTTCAAGTTAAAACTTGTTGCAATAATATCGAGCAAAAGGCCTGGAAGAATACGACAGGAGGCTCTTAATAATTCTCTGCTATTCGGAAATATAAAATAACCACCACAACCATCGGTAAACCGACAAAGAGGAAAGTATTAAATACATAAATAATTAGAGCGTGTTCACGGTTTAATAAGACTTGCACCAGGCACTTAAGATAGCGAATTAAGCCCCAGCCACCTTCAAGACGCTTTGAAGATGCGAGGGAATTGCTGGATTGTGGCCAAACATGAGATTTTTCGGTGGATATACCCCTCTGGATGGTTTATCTGCTGGATTGGTCTTCGTCGAAATCCACACGGGGACCACGTCCAGATTGTAGTCTTGGCAAATCTTCAATACCCGTTTGAGAATTTCATCGACACCAAAATTCTTCGTCCACGTTTTTTTCTTGAGGGCGTTAATCACACCCTCATTATCGGACCTGAGAATGACCTGGGTATTGCGGTACCCTGCACTGACAAATGCCAGGATTCCCATCTCAGCGGCGGTAAGTTCCGCCCAGGATATCACGACGTGGCCATCCGGACCCAATGGGATATCGGGATGTCCCTGGACAAACGTCCAAGCGAGCCAACGGTCGTTGAAGATAAATCCTATTCCAATTGCCGATGCATCGACAAATATTTCCCGTGAAGCGGGGGACTTGTTTGTAGTTGGGCCGCTGCTGGAATTTATAGACGATGTAGAGGGAGTGGAAGGTACTCTAACAGATGACGAAGAAGGAGTACGCCATTCCAGCAGGAGGCATAGCTGGGCTGGGGTCCTTTTTGACTTGTGAGTCCGTTGAGCATCGTGAATGAGAAGTCTAACTTCGTCCAACGCCTCCGTGTCTTGGCATGTGCGTGCAGCTGCCATCAGGGAAGAGACGTATTCGACCGTGAGCTCCTCCGCTTCTTCACCTTGCTGAAGTCGGGATGGTTGGGTATCGTCGCTCAAGGACGAAATTGAGGACCCCGAGCTCAGGGACAAGTCATGACTCTCGTTCTCGCTGGAAATATTATTTAATAAGCACTCCTCTCCATCAGTGGTCGCCCCGCACCTCGTGTTGCAATGCACGTCAAGGTCACTCCAAACCCCAGTATCTTGTCGTCTTTGCAGCTCCTTTATGTGAATCTGCTGTGCGCCCCCGAAAGAACCGCCGTCTTGTTCATGGTCCCCCCAGGTCCTGGATCGGAGGAATTAGTCTCAATCATAAATGCCATTGATAATGATAATACAGACTCAGCTTCCGCTGGATCTAGGCCGTGATTACTGGACGTTCCCTGTTGGCGTGCTGATGATCTCCCGATAGACGCGGTCACCTCATCGTATGCCATTTGAATTGCCAAGAGTTCGTCCCTTAAGAGGGCGACCTCTTCTTGCTTGTATTCTAACTCGCGACGGTACCTGGCCTTCGTTAGAAGAGCGTTCTCGTGTTGGTCGTGTAGCCGATGAATTTGTTCGCGATACCGAGACAAAAGATAGTAATCATCCCCTTCTTGGAGTCGTCTTCCTAGACGGATTCCATCTTCGTACGTTAGGTGGGGAATCCCTTCCGAAAACGAAGGCAACTCGGTGAAAGAACCAAGGTCGGGGGACGACTCGTCGATGTGTCGACTGTACACACGGCAGTGCATGCATCCATGCGGGTGGTGGAGGGTGCGTATTGTGGATTTATTTACGAAGTCTTCGTCCTCAAAGTTCTCTCGTTCAACGTTGTTGTCACGTTCAATATGGGGTAGGTTATGTGAAGAGTGGGAGAACGGGTAGTATTCTCTCTCCAACCGAGAGTTGTGCATCATTTTTCGTTATGACACCGAATGAGGGATTTGCCGGACGCAATGTCGAAGGTTTTCAGAAAAGAGAAAGGGAATTGAACAATTTGAACCGTATAACTTTCAGCGCCGCGTCAGTAAGTAGCCCAGAGGTTTGCAGTAACAACGCACGGTTGCATCGAGGCAACAAGCCAACTACATGCATGCGAATACGGCATGAGCACGCACGGCGGAACTTCTTGTTCTTTTCTATAGTCACACAAAGGTGATTACATGCGCAGCTTGAATTTAGTGTAACTGGTGCAAACTGGTGGGACTTCGAGCGCATCACGAGTCCATGAACATCACGTGCCTTCGTCTGGTAATTGTTTTCAGTCTTCTCCGGCGGATTTACATGCATAGTTGCTCGTTTCTGGACCTAATTCCCTGTTTTATCGCAGCCGCAGATATAGAATTTCATTGGAATAAAAATTTTCAATAATTCGTAATATCTGCGAATGATCGCTCGTAACAATAGTCTG
>Ga0307509_10010759_pt1 | contig 11156 bp, 10 predicted proteins | sample 10_EM_MG_FD_202245 | JGI IMG/M metagenome (GOLD analysis project Ga0307509, IMG submission 202245) | Populus trichocarpa ectomycorrhiza microbial communities from riparian zone in the Pacific Northwest, United States - 10_EM | ecosystem: Host-associated > Plants > Roots > Unclassified | place... | reverse complement strand
ACTGTACTTGCCTGCTTTACAAGACCTATTAAGCAATCTCATCAAATGGGTTTCTTCGAAATCATAAGATAAATTAAGGGCTGGTCTTGTTTCAGGTAAAACACTCCTTACTTTTGGTTGGTTTCCTAGGTGGTGGATAGTGGCATTATGGTTAGGGTTAATGCAGCTAACTACATTGCTTTGAAGTGAAAGTAAAGAAGGTTTTAGATGTTTGCTAGTGAAGGGAAAGCTATAATTGTGAGAGATAAGCTCAGTGGAAAATGTTGTCATGTCAATGGTTTCGTTCAATGTTCATGAATTATCATTTTGCAAAAGAACTAGCTAGGCAGAGAAGTATAGAGAGTACCTGTAAATTTACAAGGAAAAAGAGAGAAACTTGAAATTTTGGCGATTGTCTGTGAATGTGTTTCGGACATCTGAGTCTTGCACAGCAATTTTAAGGATGTAGTTTGTCAATGGGATTACAGTGCGTACGTTATGGATAAGGGACAGCATGGGTGCAAGGTCTTAGGATGATTGGTCGTAGATGTCCCAGAGCCCCAAAGGATACAGATGGTTGTTTTTGTTTATGGTATTAAAAAAAGAAAAAGAAAAAGTTACATGTTACTTGAGTTGTTATAGTTATAATTTGAATGTTTTTTAAAAATTTAAATTTTTTTATTTAAATTGTTTTGATATTTTAATGCTAAAAAAATTAATATATTTTTAAATAATTTTTTTTTTATAAAAAAAACATGATATTCTCAAATATGAACCCGTTTGGCAACGCGTTAGCGTTCGCGTTTCTTCAAAAACGCATGAAATGGTCGTTTGGTTACAAATACTGAAACAATCAAAACACATGGGTCCCGCCATTTATATACGGCAGGACCATGATTTTACAGAAGCAATAATATACTGCTTTTTGACAAGTTTCAACATGTGAAACACACACTATTCAGTGAATTGCACTGTTCACATGAACAGTGCAATTCACTTTGCACTGTTCACGTGCAGTTTTTTTTTTTTTCAATTTGTTAATTTTTTTAATATATTTTTTTAAAAAAACTAGTTTAGAGTGAATTAAATTCACTCGCATTGTGATGTGAACAATATTTTTTTTTTATGAAAAACTAGTATAGAGTAAATAAAATTCACTCGCACTGTAATATCAATTTTATACCTAATAATATTTTATCTGATTTTATTACACGCTCACAAAATTATAAAAACTGTAGTTCTTATCGGCTGAATTTTGTATGTAATGGAATTATAAATAGTTTAATGGAATAATAAAAAATATTTTATATCAAGTATTATTTATTTCATGATGTAATAGGAGTAGTTAATTCTATTCTATTTAAATTTAAAACTATCAATATTAATATATATTTTAAAAATTATTTTATAACCTCAATTTCAAAAGCATTCTTAACCAAATACATTAAACTATTTTTTCTTCAACCTCAATTTCAACCACAGTTTTAACCAAACACCTATTTTTTCAAACCAACCTCAACTAAAAATACTTTTTATAAAACAATTTTTTTCAAACCACAACTACAACAGCTACCGCAATATCAAACACACAGTCGTAAACATCATGTCATTACATTTTCTTTGGTCTCCCACCACCCCCAATCCACAATGCCCTGGCTCAGGAGATGGAAAGGTTGTGGCAAAAACAGAAACTACAATATTAAACGGTCTAAAAAAGGACTGCATTAAAAATATTTTTTTAATATTAAACAATTTATGACTTCTTAAATTTACATAACATGTGAACATATTTTTATAAAAGTAATTCTTACTTATTATATTTTTATAAAAGTAATTCTTACTTATTTTTAAGAAAAAGTTGAATAGGATGATAATATATATAGACACATCATTTTAATAAAACCAATGATATATATAAAAATATTTTGAAATAGAATTATGCAAAACCACAAGTATATTTGATGTGTAATTTAAAAAAAAATGAAAAAAGTTATTAATTTAATTAAAAAAATGAATCACATAATAGGTGATTGTGGTTTTGTCTAAAATCAAGAATACTGTTTTGTTTCAAAAGCAAAACAATTTTTCTTTTTAAATGACTTGCTTTTGTTTTAAAATAAGATAAACAGGAGTCGAACACTGATTTTCAAGAAAAAAGGGAGACGAATACACCACACATGCAACGTCTTAGTCATTGAGTTTGGATGTTAGTTTGGTAATGGCATTACGTGGTTTCCAAAATCCAATGAAAACCTCTCCCAAAGACACAGAACTCTGAAAAGATTAACAAAAAAAGAGGCATTGCGTTTGGAATGGCTTCCCGTTTAGGAGAAGGAGAAGGCATAGCAGGATTTGCCGTAGTTATGATCACATATGGAAGCTTGGAAGGCAATAGTTGGCAATCTGGCTGGGTTTTGCACTCCCGCATTTTATATAGCGTGCCGGCCTATAATAATTCAGTTTTTCCCTGGAGTTGCTAGGTCGAGAAGACAGAACACAGACTACAGTTCAAGACTTGAGGATTCACATGCTTCACGCCAGTAGACTCGTGAAGCAAAAAGGATTAGAACACTGGATTCAAGTCCCAACTCGAGCATACAACAGTTACCATCTGGGCAACGTAGAAAGAATATGGTCCAAACACTGTATAACAGATTTATCTATCGAAGTTGATATCTGTTCTCCTTCAAACCCTCGTCACACTTCCCAGTTATCCCTGTTGAGATGTCCGAAAGAAATGATCTTTCAGGACATGCCATATTCAGCACGGTCTTCAGGCTTCCAAGATTTGGCTTTTCTTGGAGCTCAATTCCCTGGGAATCGGAGATTTGCTGGTGAAAGAACAAAGTTGTGTTAGAACTCAACCAATTTGAGAAAGGCCATTTAAACAGTTGCAAAATGTGAAAGTGAAGACACACTACTTACTACCTTTGTCAGCCATAATATGTAAGTTGCGCAATATATTGCCTGTGCTTGAAAATCCTCAAACTCATTATCGGGTATTGTTGAGCAGGAATTTGCGAGATGCAACTCATTATCCATAAAGATACCAATGTCAGCATTTACGCTGGATTTACATACACGGTAGTTAGATGTGTCACCAAGATTAGTTGTGAAATGCCTTATCCAAGACAAGGAGAGGAAACGACGATGAAGCCACAAAGCCTGAAAAAGATAAAACTAAGTATAAGAAGATACAAAGTGAAGTGTGGCTGGAAGTTGACCACTGGTGTTTAGGAACCATTAAGAATTCGCAGAAATTGGATATCTTCGTTTTACTTGAGGGGAGAAAGAAAAGATAAAACATCTACGACAAGTGAATCAATAATGAATTTCTTAAACCTGTGGGGCAACGTTTTGTGAGATGTACCTCTCTTCCTACATAACACTTAATCAATGCTTCATTCCAATCAAGCTCCTCCTGTCATACACCCACAGTATAACAATCAAAATATCAAATAAAACCCGGTTAAAAGTGGAATAAAAACATTTTATGAATTGTTTGCACTAGGATTTTCCTCAAAAGAAGGATTTTGCTTCAATAATGTTATTTTGTTATCCGCATGTTGATAGGTCCCAATCAAAGCTATGGAATTGTAATAGAAAAGATTATTCTCTCAGGGTGAGAACAAACCACAGATATGACGGGCTAATAATGCTTGTTCTCTTTATTCTCATGTATGAGTTATATACAAACCCATTTTGTGACTTCAATACCGAAATTAAAGGACCTACAAAGCCTAATGCTTATCCTTGCAACACACTAACAGAAAGCTAATTAACTCTCTAACAAAGCCTAATGCTTACTCACTAACAGAAGCTAATCATCAAGCATACAAGAAATCTTAGCCTTCCCCACGTTAGAAAGCTAATCCTGATAATTGGGGTTTTGTTTCCTTGATCTCCACGGCACCATCTTCTTATCACATGTCCAATAAAAGAAAGAGAGCTTGTCTCCAACATCCTGACCCATTTTTTTGCGTAAGACTACAACAATGCAGTCAAATCACCAAGAAAATCAAAGGAAAGTGCTAGGTTTATTTGAGGCAAATGTAATCTAACATAAAAAGAAAAGGTCATAATATTCCCATTCCCATATTCATAAAACTCAGAAGAGTTGCTGATGAGCTGATGTACTTGGAAAGGTACCAAGAATTAGCTACATATGATCATAAGCGAACTAGAAACACAAAAACAGAGCAGACAAGCCTTCATAAAATGAGCAGTGATTGATGAACAGTGTGCAGAAACATTATACCTGCCAGATTCGATAAATTTCATCATTTCCATCAGATGTTCCATCTTCTAGTTTATGGCAGTGATCCTCCCTGATCCTGAGCATCAGCCGCTGCATTTAATGAAAACTCATCAATAAATTTCTACATTGTTTTTTTTTCAAAGAGGCATTGGATTTCATTAGAAGATTCCCCCCAAAAAACCCATCAATAAATTTCTATATTGTTTTTTTTTTCAAATAGGCATTGGATTTCATTAGAAGAGCTATGATAGTCCCCCCCTAAAAAAAATGTTTAATTGCTTTTTCAGGGGTTTATCTTTCTTTTGAACTCTTCAATATCAGGCTCAAAAGTTTGAAGAGGAAAACTCACAGTGCGATAATGAAAGCAAGAATTATCAGCAACATGTAATCCAGCCCAGTTTCTGGATTTCTTCAACTCATGCAGCACCTGCAGGCAAAGTGGATTCATATATAATTCAAAAAAACCATGTACAACAACTAAAAATTTATAGTTTACAAATCTAACAAAAACAACTCAGCAGGAAACCATTCAAAACCAGGAAAAAGAGCCAACATAGCTTACTCTAGTGATAATCTAAGCTATGAAGGCTAGCATACAGTATTACAATGCACATTTAAGGGGGCAAGGTTGGCCCGAAAATGTTTTGCTACAGCTACATTCTAAAGCATTGATACAAAGCAAACACTTAGTGACCTGTTCTGTTGTCATGTATGAAACTAACCAGCAACGATGATTCCATGCACGATAATTCATTTTTGATCTCTGCAAAACAAGTGGGCAGGAAATCATATTAAGACCACACCTCACTGGTGCATTCCTCGTCACATAGTTTATGGGATGTCTCATCAACTGTTATGTGCCAAAAATCATTAGTTTGACCACAATTTTATAGGAAACCCAATCAAGAGCCGTTATAGGAAGATTATTTCTGATGTCTCTGGGAAGGGTTAGAAGAAACAAACTAAAATGCAACAGAAAAGAATATAATAGTTTCTACTATTAAATATCATATAAACCTTCATCTATTAATAATATCAACATCCTGAACTGAATTTAAACCTCAGCTATTTTCTCCACTAGCTCAGATTCTTTCCCTACAATATCTTGCATAGTTGAACATTTTCCAGCAACCATCTTGATCACCCACCGCCTGCCAATTTATTTATACATCCATAAGAGTTGGGTTTTATGCTTGAAAAGAATTGTGCCTAAATACACGTCACGGTGAAACAGTTGATAACTGTTGAATTACATATAGAGCTTGGTGGAAAATCAAAAACACAAAATAAAAAGTATCATCATATTAAAAACGAAAAAGAATAGCTTATATATGTTACCTGTGGCACCATGCCTTTTCACTTTTGGGAGAGTATGAAAGGACTAGGGCCGACAAGAAAAGTTCATCCAAAAATATCAACATATGCTGCTTCTTTGACACAATTAACTTCCTGCATGACAAATACGAGGAACAAACATCATGGTTATGGGTTCATGGTAAGAATAAGCAAGACTGACAATAATTAAATGAATGGAGATACAGATGCACACACAAACATATCGATATAAACTTGAGCAGAAAGCTGGAAATACCTGAAATTCCATGCAGTCCCAAAGTCACAGCTTAACAATAAAAGCGCCTTGCTGTGCTTCATGACCTCACTTTCAAGATTACCCTCATCCCAAGATGCATCAGATAGATTCTCATGCCTCTTATATTGGCTAATTGCATGCATAAACACATCTTTGACCGCCTTATACAAAGGAAGGAGAACATCTGTCGAAATTGCAAGCTTATGATCCCTGCTCCAAAAATTTGCATCTTCATGTTCCAAGGAGCTGCTCGCTTCTTTATTTAATGTGACAAATTGGGATGGGTGAATAAATCCTACTTCATCACTATATTCAAGAATATCAACAACGTAAAAATGCATATTCATAGTGTGAAAAGGCAAGAAATAATCAAATGTTTATGGACATGCGTTTGTAAAATTCTTACATGAGAGGATCAGACTCCAGAATGAGCTCAAATTCATTCAAAAGACTCAAACTGTTTCCTTTCAAAATCATAGATTCTTTTCTCATCTCTGCTGAGTTGACAGGAAACTGCCATAAAGTAGCAGAATGGCAATTACAAATAGATGGGTATATTGATATACATTTTGTGAACTGAAGTCACTAGGTCACAGGTACAACAAGGAAATTAAAAGAAAAATCAAAGAGAAAAAATTGAAGACAACTGTTTCGAAAATAGGGGAAAAAAAATTAGTCAAAAGCCCAATAACAGTAAAACAGCTTCATGTTCAAGAAAAAAAAGAGACTTCTCTATTTATACAACTACCTAGACATGTGGAGGAAATTGACTGAGGATATAAACCTGGTTTTAGGGGCTTAGCAAAGTGGTCATGACATTCAGAACTCAGTCCCTCCCAGAGCTTCAAACAAACATGCATGAGCAAAATCCTAAAGCTAGACTTCTTTGATGATTAACATGACAGCCAAGCATTCCAGCAAAAAACTTTAGTTTCCAAAAAAAAAAACAAAGAAAGAAAAGATCGCAGACCTTAGTCAGTTGTTCCCTGCAGATTTACAGGGGACTAGCAAAACCCATGCCTCTAAAAAAAGGTGCTTATCACCCATTGATTATGCAAGATTAATCAAAACTTGGTTTCAACCTCCATACAGGGCTCAGCAGGTATTATGAGCATTCCAATCAATCCAAATCCACAGAGCCAAACCCAGCAAAACATGAATATACCACCAAACTTTTATATCAAAGTACATGACATGCAAGCTCAAGAACTAAGCAAAGCAGGGTAGGAATTATAACTTCAAGGAGAAAACTCAAGACAAACAGCCCCTATAGGGTATAGACTCCTTGCCTTTCTCTTTATTTATTTCACCCTTTTCTCAGCTCACAATGGCAGCTCCCCACACTAAACAAAAAGAAAAAAACCAGGCCTTTGAATTGCAATCTTTTCCACCAAGAGAACCACCAGGAAGCCCTCACGGAAAACGAATCCCCAATATTTTCAAAACCAGAGAGCTCCCACCCAAAACTAAAGTCAAAACCCCTATTTATACCAAAAACAAGGAAACCCTAATCCTCTCTCCTCTGACCCGTTAACTCAATCTCAACCCTTCAAATTACTAGCATTTTGCCCTTGGAATCAATAATTGTATACTAAAATTATCAAATGTCTCTCATCAATAACAAATCAATATCATTTTAAAGCAACCGTGAAAATGGAATAAGATACCATCTATGGATTCCATAAAATAAAACAGCTTTCATAGTCCATGGTGATCATAGATATCTACTTCAAATCTTTATTAAAATCATAGGCCTCTTCCAAGTTTTGAGCTTTCACGTGAAACAAAAGGAACCCACATGGAAAAGAACTGAACATTGCAAGTGGAAATAACAGTACCTGTAACTGGAGCAGAGATGATTCCTTCTATTTCTTACGCTTCACTTGTTTTGAGAAATAAAAGGCGCTTCCATCTCTAGTAGCAAAAAAGAAAATTTTGAAACTTACACTCTGGTCCCTGTTGTTATATGACGTATGGAAAAAGACCCTTTTTTTCAATAGAAAAAATATAGACACGCGTCAGGAGCTGTTACGAGTGTTTTTAGCCTGCCTCCTTCTCTTAACCATGAATTTTTTATTCTTTTTTTTTTTAGAAATCTTTTAGCCATGAATTGACAGAAAAGAAAAGGAGAGAGAGAGTTTCTTGATTTTTTGTCATCATCATCAAAAGGGATCTTTTATGGTGATTGTCCAAAAACAAAACTCTACTCTACAGAGCTCTCAATCTCTTTTTCACCTATGAGTTTTGCCCATTGTTTTTTTTTCTTTAAATTCGAAGCATGCTAGCTTTTCTTTCCAATCAAATGTTTTTGATTTCATGATCTTAGACATTGATGCTTATATATGTTTCTTTCTTCTTCTTTTTTGAGTAAATTGTTCTACATTGATTGATACATGCTAAATATTTCTTCTTTTCTTTTGGATTTATTTTATTGATTGTTTTCCAAAGTTTTGGCATTCAGAAAATTGTTGGCTTGTAGAGCATTTCTATTGGTTTTATAAATTATGGATCATATTGTTGGGGGAAAATTCAAACTGGGTAGAAAGATCGGTGGAGGATCTTTTGGGGAGATTTTTCTTGGTCAGTTCTTCTTATTCTTCTTCTTCTCGTTATATTATGTAATTGCAATTTTGTTTTGAAAGAAACTAATGAATATCGCTTATGGCTTTAATTTGTACAGGGATTGATGTGCAGAATGGAGAGGAAGTTGGCATAAAGCTGGTATTTGAATAACGTTCATTTTTTGTTTGAAATTTTACCTTATTTTCATCTTCTTTATTGGAATTTAATGTATTGGGCATTGACTGCTAAAGAGGGGTATGCAATGTAAGAAATTTAGGACTGATGATTCTCTCTGATCAATGAGATGTGCAATGTGCCTTGAATTGGAATATTTTTCCTTTTTCTTTTTCTGAAAGAGTATGCTTGGTTCAGTTTGATTTGAGTTTATTTTGGTAGTGCCATTACTACTTGAATGCAAGAATTATGTAAAAGAAAAAAATGCATACAAACGCAAGAATTCTTGCATGGAAGGTGATGTAGCTGCATAAGTTCTTGCTATGGCATGAACAAACTTTTGAACTGTGACATGCATTAATTTGGTAGAGAATTTCAGCCAGTCCTAACCTTTATAAGATTCTTCTTTACCGTCATCAAGAAGGCATTGTTTTTTAAAGGAAAAATTAAGTCACGTAATTGTATTGATGAAGTGTATGTAATTGAATATCAAGAAAACAAATTGAGATCCATCTATTGATTTATCTTAAGTTTTATCTAAGAACACATTTTTCTTTCTCAAGCTCTCAGCATATATTTCCTTTTTCCTGTTAATTTTAAGGAACCTGTAAGGAGCAAGCACCCTCAGCTTCACTATGAGTCTAAAATTTACATGCTTCTTCAAGGAGGAAGTAAGTCCTCACTGTCTTTCCTTCTTGTTATTCTTAATGTGGTACAATAAGCTATAATAAAGTGATAGATGTCATTTTTGCACTATAATTGAATGATTATCTCATTTATTTTTTATGCAGTGGGAATTCCTCAACTCAAGTGGTTTGGTGTTGATGGTGAGTACAGCATCATGGTTATTGACCTTCTTGGGCCAAGTCTTGAAGACTTATTCAACTACTGCAATCGGAAGCTTTCTTTGAAAACAGTGTTGATGCTTGCAGATCAATTGGTATGTGTCTACTTCTCTTGGAGGAAGTTATTTCCCTTGGCTCAATGAGCTTCCTCTTTGATTAGATCATTAATTTTCTTAGTTGTTTATTTTAGATTAACAGGGTTGAATATATGCACTCAAGGGGCTTTCTTCACCGTGACATAAAGCCTGATAACTTTCTTATGGGTTTGGGACGTAAAGCCAATCAGGTATATTAATATGCTGCAGTTCATGTGCATGTTTAACTTTATCTTCAGTTGCAATTTCAAATTTTAAAATTTTGGAGTGGATCTTGGTTCAGTTAAAAACATTAGAGAGTCTTATTTAAACCATAGTTTTGTAATTTAAATATCTTAGTGGGATGTTGTCAACTATGGAATTTACCTCTTTGCAATTTTCCAAGACTTTTTTTTTCATTCTTTTTTTTTCAAACTTCATTATTGTGATGCATTTGCATGCTTAGTATATTAGATATAACAGTAAAATAACAAAAAAATTGTAGTTGTAATCGAGAGATATCTATTATGAATATCCTAACTAAATGATAAATATTTTCACTTACTGTTGGGCATAGTGAAGCCATAATAATATGGTGCTACTATTAAAATAAATATAAATTAGTTGATGAGATTGTTAAAATATAATTGAACACCCTTAGATATTTGGTATTTCTCAAATTGATTTGTCTTTATTTTCTGAAGAGAATTATGAAGTCCAATTGGAATTTGGTTCCCTAGCGAAAGTCCTGATTTTATTGAGAGTGAGAACATCTTCTTTACTTATTTCTGCAGTTGGTGGTTATTTCATTGTTAGTAATTATGCCAGGTTTATATTATTGATTATGGCCTTGCAAAGAAGTATAGGGATTCTCAAACTCATAAGCACATACCATACAGGTACTTCCAGTTACTATGCTTTTCCTTTACATTGCGTGTTTTTCCTTTACATTGTGTTCCCTCTCTTTTGTAGAGAAATTTTATAGTACTCCAAAAGTAATCAATAGTTACTCCATGGGTCTATCTTGAGGAGAAACAAATACAAAGATGAAAGCAAAAGGAACATACGAGCCTACTAAAAGACCAAAAGTATTAAAGAATATTTTCACTTGGGCTAGAAAATAATACTTTTAAATCTCTCTTATTAATCACTCTTTCTCCTATAGAGTAACTATTTATAGTCATTCCTTGAGTATCTATTGTATTGTGTAGCGTATCCCCCCCCCCATCTATCTTATTTATCTATTTATTGAATTTGTGCATACAACATACTATTCAAAAGGTAGAGGGATAGGCCGGTTACTCATTTGGAAAGTGCTTAAGTGAAAATTTTGGTGAGCATTCAGATAAACTGAATGGATTGGATGTTACCATCTCTATCAAACTCTGCTCAAAATTAGTTGTACTGGGATTGATTTTTCTTATATTTAATTTTACTTTGGTGCATAACAAATTCTCGCTTTAATTAATACAACACATCACTTCAATGACAAACAGAAATCATTAGGGTTTTCATTTTCTTTTTTCAATATTGAAATGATTTACCTAAATACTGGTTTCCATTCCCATGCAAACCACCATTGGGCATTATTACTAGACTTGTAATATATTGCTTATATAATTGTGAATTTGTTGTATCTTCTCAGGGAAAATAAAAATCTTACCGGCACAGCT
>Ga0307509_10010758_pt1 | contig 11156 bp, 5 predicted proteins | sample 10_EM_MG_FD_202245 | JGI IMG/M metagenome (GOLD analysis project Ga0307509, IMG submission 202245) | Populus trichocarpa ectomycorrhiza microbial communities from riparian zone in the Pacific Northwest, United States - 10_EM | ecosystem: Host-associated > Plants > Roots > Unclassified | place... | reverse complement strand
CGATAGCCTTCCTGCAATCACGATCATTACCAGTAGCTGCGCACATACCGGAATCCTGTAATCCTGCAAGACCAAAGAAAGAAACAAACAATGCTCAGCCCTCACCAGTGTTACATGACCATTCCATGCCCGGAATCCTAAATATAAACTTCCAGCAAAGCAAACTAAACATAGCAATACGATAGCATAGCCTATTTGACTCAGAGACAGTGGCGGAGCTGAAATCCAATCAAATAAACCAAATATAAATCAACTAAACATAGGAGATCCTGCACTGCCCGCTCCTGTGTACCGTTACCGGAACATGTACACATGTTACAAAAAACATACGTAAGTATTTTTCCACACCGGGACTGAATTCCTCTACTCGAGTACAAGGGACAGGGGGGAAGTTTTCATAGGATTTGAAGTACTTAGGAGGCCCTGCAGTAAATGTTAGTGTATGCATAAGTTGGTTTCTGGGAGTTTTGGAGCTTAAACACTTAAATCAAGTGATAAGATATTAAGATTTGAATTTCCTGGCATGCTTGTTTGATTTTGATCTAGTATTTGGGGATTCAATTTCTTACATGGGGTTTAGATGCTGGATTTCATAGTAGATTAAGCTCCAATCACTACCCCATAGTATCTCCTGGGCGGTCAAGACTGTGGGAAAATTGGTCTCATGCATTAGTGTCAGTAAACTAGCTGTATATGGGTAAGCCTGACTTGGCATAAGATCTTGTGTAAATGTAAAGCCATCATCAGTCTGTTCTAAAGTGATGTGTGAAGAAATATTTTGACCACACAATGTCTTCTAAACGTTCTCGAAAGCCATTATCTGAAAAATCCACCAATAAACCATCGAAGAGGCCAAAGGTTATGGCTGCTGCTACAGGTTCCGATCGCTGTGTTGGACCGGAAGGGTTTAAACCTCTAGAGCATACTGCATCAGAGCATGCAGCTCAAGCTGTGCTACCACCCGATATCGAATTAACACCAATTGTCTTTTTCTCTCTCTTTTGGACACCGGCGATTTTGGAACCAATTGTGGAGGCTACCAACATCTACGCAGAGCTAAAGCGGTCGGCTTCAAATCGGCGGAAAGGCATACTGTCATGGAAACCACTTACTGTTTCCGAGCTTCAAAAGTTTCTTAGTATCTCTATCTTTAGAGGTATTAATAGACTGCCGAGTTTATTGAGTCAGTGGAAGTATGGCCGGAGTATGCTACCAATGGGAGGGATTGGCCTTGTACGATACATGCAAATTAAGCGGTATTTGAATATCTCGATTCCACCTTCCGGTAATAAATTACCAAAGCTACCTCGAAAAGACTGGTGGAAGAAATTAGAACCCCTTTCTTCCTATTTTCAACACCGATTCCAGGAGCTTTATCTGCCTAGCACCAATGTGGCGGTGGATGAGATGATGATCAACTTTACAGAACGAAGTACACACACTATTCGGCTACCTGGAAAACCAATTCCTGTTGGCTATAAGGTACTAGTAATTTGTGATTCCGGCTATACTCTTAATTGGCTGTTCACATCTCGTGTTGACTCCATTGCCTGCCTTGAGAAGCACCCAGATCTCTCACCTACAGGGTCGGCTGTCCTCCAGCTCTGTCATACCCTCAATCCTGAAAAACGACATGTCGTATATATGGATAATGCATTTTCAACGGTTCCCTTGTTCCGCGAACTTCGAAAGATGTCTGTTGGAGCCGTTGGTACTACCAGGATCAATAGTGCCGAGCTTCCAGATTTGTTAAAAGACAAGACCATGTCTGTCTGGAATTCCTTAACTGGATGCCAGTGTATTGCTACAACATCTAAGGCTAGCAGTAGAGAATGCGAGTCGGAAGGAGATGTTCTGTGTCTACGGTGGGAAGATAACAATATTGTTCGACTGTTAACGACTGTTTACCATTGGAACGAATATACGCTAAGTGAACGACGGAAACCCCGAACCACTAGTACCAATGCTGCTCTTGCCCGACAGGTTTTTGGCAACCAAGAACGGAAAACTCTACCGATCCCAAAGGTGGTAAACGACTACAACCACCACATGAACAGTGTTGATTTAGCTGATCAGCGTCGTGCTGGCTATACCACACATATTAGAGCATGCCGAAATTGGCTTTGTTTATTCTTCTTTTTGCTTGATATATCTCTTGTTAATTCTCATATCTTGTATGTACATGCGAGAACAGAAGCTTTTAATAGGAAACTGGATACTGGGGAGATACAGCCGGATCAGATTTTACTTCACCAACTTGCGCGGCCATACTCAGCAGAACTCTTTCGACGTCAGCTGGTTAAGCAGCTAGTATCAACTACAGCGACTCGGATCAGAACGGCGAAACGATGTCGGACACGTCACACATACAGCAAAAAATCCAACCCCCTATACTTTTCAAAGTATAATCGTACCCCCAAGCCACCCGCTCCTTCTACAGCAGGAGACCTACCCCACCAGTTACGAAAGATCAATTCTCGTCGCTCCTGTTGTATATGTAGGTTAGACTACCGGTGTGGGGAAACTGGGGGTCGACAGCGACCAAAGCTTACATCCTTCGAGTGCAGCATTTGCTCTCCTCCAATTGCACTCTGTGGGCCAGACAACAGTTCTTGTTTTATTAGATGGCATACCTCTAATAGTTAGTACTACTCGTTACAGGCAAGATGTAATCGAAAACAGGTATAGGGCAGAGATTCGCGAAATATATGGTAGAAAATCTGTGGGTGTCCAGGTGCCCAAATAAACTCGCAGTTCGTATTTTTGAATACTTCTTGCCTGGGCCAAGTAGTATGAGGTTTGGAATAATACACTCGCACTTTGCGCTTTTGATATCCATTGGCATATTAGTAATCCGGATCAGCACTAATTTGACGCTAATGCATGAGACCAATTTTCCCACTGTCTTGACCGCCCAGGAGATACTCGAGTACTGGTGTTTTACAGCCAAGATTTGCCTTCCCCATTTGTCGTAGTAAGATTTGCAAGGATTCTTGTGCCAAAGAGGAATAGTGTGTACTCGTACATGGTGCAAGACTAGTGCGCACACTAGTATCCGAAGATTAAGATTGCGTGGACTCGTTCAGAGTTGATCTAGTGAGTGGCAGTTAGCTTGGATAGTCCTAGAATCCGCTGCAGTGGATTGTTAGAGCTGCATAACACCTCTTTGGCAGAAAGATCCTCGCAAACCTCACTAGGACAAATGGGGAAGGCAGGTCTTGGCTGCGAAGCAATGTATTCCTATCCCTTAATCAGTCAATGCCTCCAAGAAATTGGCAGAATAGGTTTCTGTATGGAACGCTAGTAATTTATTTGCAAAGGATACTTTCTAGATCTTGCTATTTCCTTGGCCAGATTTCTCGGGCGTAGCACCCGATGGACTATGGGATAATAACACCGATAATCCTGAGTCTTGTGGTTCCACAACCTTTGTATGTCACTCCATAAACTCTTAATATTGAAGTAGTGTTTCCACACTTGCTTATTGGCACTAAATATACATGCTATTGGAAATATATCACGGTATAAACAGACAGTCATGGCTTGTGCTTGGTAAGGCTCTAGCTTCAAACAGAACTATGAACAGGACTTGGAGGTCGCAAGGGAGTTTAGTTTACTAATTTATTTGTATTGGAAAATATTTGGATTGTACGAATACTTATACCTCTCCTGGTTTCAACAGCCAGTTTCAAAGGTGGTGTAAAGCTAAGAGTCTTTTGTACAAGGTATCTTGCTTGGCCTACCACATTTTACTGAGGAAGTCTGTAAAAGCACTTATGCGAAATTTTGTTTTATTGCAAAAGCGTATATTTAGTGTGGAACTCGCGGGGAAATTCTTCTCGAAAGGCTAATCGCAAATGGAAAAAAGAATGCAAAGATTGATTCAACTGCTATCAGGAAGCCTCAAGCTCTCATTCGCCTTGCCTTTCTATACCTCCTAAATAGCGGCAGCAGGCTCCGCCTCAGGCTGGCCCACGGGAGTTCTCTTAGGGGTTTCGCTGGAGACAAGGCAGGAATTCCTGCTGAGTTCTACAGGGTCCCTCGGCCGAAGTTCTGATGGAATGTCTGTCGGGACTTCTGCCGGGACTTCTGCCGGGACTTCAACCAGACCCCGCGGCCAGAGTTGCGCAGGTATTTCTGCCAGGAGTTCTGCAGGGATTTCCGCAGGGATTTCCGCAGGGAGTTCTGCTAGGAGTTCCACCGGGCCCCGCGGCCAGAGTGCTGCCGGGAGTTCTACCGGGAGTTCCACTGGGCCCAACGGCCGGAGTTTCTTCGGGATTGGCCGCCAGAGCTCTGGTGGCCTCAGCAACAAGGGTTCCCGCGGGCTTGACGACCAGGGCTCCTGTGGGCTCAACAACCAGGGTTTCCGCGGCCTCTGGAAGCAGGATTCCGACGAGCTCGCCAAACAGGGTTCCGGCAACCGGGGCTCATGTGGGCCCGACAACCAGGGCTCATGCGGGCTCAGAAACCTGGATTCCTCCGGGATCAGAAACAAGGATTCTTGTGAGTCCCACCACGGTGGGGATTCCACAAATGACTGGTGTTCCGACGCGCTTGGCCAGGATACCTCCGGGCTCGATATGCTGTGTTCTGGTGGGCTCGGTGAGTCCAGAAACGAGGATTCATGCGGGCTCCATAGCCTGGGTTCGGGCGGGCTGGGCGGGCTTGGAAACCAGGATTTCGGCGGGCTCGATAGCCTGGGCTCAGGCGGGCTCGGCGGGCTGAACGCCCAGTGTTTTGGGAAGGGAGCTGGAAGGAGTTCCGGAAATAGCCTTCCCGGCTGGCGCGGCTGGTGGCTCTGCCCAAGCTCCTCTGTGAACTCCTCCGCAAGCTGCTCGGCGAGCTCCTCAACAAACCCCTCCAGAGGCTCCTCTAAAGACTCCTTAAGAAGCTCTTCCAAAACCTCTGTCTCGGCCTCTTTCAGCAATTCCTCGATATCCTTAAGAACATTCAAAATATCTCCTCGCTTGAGATTTGCTGCTAACTCTAATGGTGTTAGTTGGGCATTGTTCTTGACGGTCGTATCAGCCCCTTTCTTGAGGAGAAGCCCCACTATCTCCATGTGATCGAACTGAAAAGCGAGGTGAAGCGGGGTGTTGCCAGAGTCGTTTTTCTTGTTGATTTCACTACTGTATACTCTATGCCTTGCAGATTCTTCTACCAGGGCTTCCGGCACGGATGAATGGCCGGAAATAACACCCCCATGCGACGGCCTGTTGCCACTTTGCTCTAGATCCGTGAGGATCTCTTCGACCAGGGGTGTGAGCCCTAGACAAGCCGCAATGTGCAGTGGCGTCTGCTTCCCGGCCAAAACCTCCATTCTCGAATCGCCACAGAGCTCGATCCAGGGATTTCGTATAACGTCGCTAGTTCCGAAGAACTGATGCTGTAACCAATTATGAGCAGAGTCGTTGTAGAAGTCGTCCTTTAAGATCTCAATGCTTCGGCGAGCATGAATGAACCAGGATTCTGCTGCATACCTGAGGTATGGCAGCTTGACAGGGGCCTGCTGTGGGTTTCCCCGTGCCACTTCCCATGGTTTCCCTCCTGGCTCCTGTTCCTTGTGATCTTGGGCTAAGCTTGAGTCCCAGGACCCATCGTGTCCTTGCCTAATACTCCCCCCTGGTAATCTCTCGGGGTCTCCAAAGGCATGGTGGAGGTAGCGGAAGCACCCCCAGGAAAGGGAGAGGTCAGCTAGACCTTTAGAAAGTACCGGGAGACCACCCCTGCCGTATTCATCGAAAAGGTATTCTGTTGCAGTATGATGGACCATTGATACTGTTTCAGCGGTAGCCCGGAGGAATCCCAGTGAAGATTGGACATATATCTTGATTTCCTTGTCTGTCCTCAACCGAATTTCGTTGCTTGTCTCCTTGTAAGAGATCTGTTGTTCGGCCCGTGTCCTTTCCTCTATACAGACTAGGATATGGGCTAATTCGCTAAATGTGAGTGGGCGCAAGGCAAGCGCCACACTCCAGATCATGTTCAGAACTTCTCCCGACTCGCTACGGGAGAGGACAGTGTGTAACATCTTTCGGTATACCTCTTCAAGTCTTAACCGGGGTTTCTTTAGAAGCATGTCAAAATCAGGGCCCGAACTGAAGTATGTTATATTGTCGATAGCCAATGACGCCCAGAGGAAGATGCCGTCCGACTTTGCTAGAAGGGCTTTCACTGCTTTCTCCTTCAGATCGTCATCCCACCCCCATCCGTTCACTCTGTGTCTGATAAATGTTTCCACATCCTCCTTTACGAAACTGTTTGAATCAAGGTTGATCTTTGTACATTCATTGCAGTTATGGGGGAGGTTGTTTGAGATGTGGGGTACGTCCCGACTGGAGAGGAATATCTTGACTGTGCGGATCTTCATGAACCCTAGAATCCTTGCGAGCAATTCTTTACATGAGCTCTCCTTGAGTCCATCTACACCGTCTATGAGAATGAAGATGGGTTCTGCCTTGCAATCCTTGATTGCTTTTCCTAGAACCTTCCATAAAGAATAGGAGTTTGTGAAAAATCTGCCCCCTTGTTTTTCCAGTTCGTCTTTGCAGCCGTGGAAAAGGTTCCCATCCTGTTGGAGAATGCCATACAGCATGTCGCTGGCTACCTTGGCAAGCCTAAGTTGTGATAACTCGGCCTCATCGGTGGATATCCCGGTGGGGAGTTCGGGCGTGACGAAGTGGAAAACCAATTTAACCCCTTCAGAAGGATTGTCAATTCCCTTAAGAAATTCGGCGGCAACACGCTTGGCCAACATAGTCTTTCCTGTTCCAGGTCCACCGCAAAGCCAAAGAAGCTTGGATTCCCTGCTCTCCCACCACTCTCTATATACAACATCTTCGAAAATCCATCTTCCAGTGTCTCCTCCGGGCAGGTTATACTCGTCATGGAGGTGACCTAGGTCGATTTCTGGTGGTAACAGCCCCCAGCCGGTGCACTTTGTCATTTCTTTAAAGGTGGCTAGATAATTTCTTAGCCATACAAGTAAGTTTGAAGCAAAGATTGGCGATCGGAGGCTACCTACAGGGAACATATAAAGGTACCTGCGCACGATAATTATTTGTGATATTTGTATTGTTGCTGTTGTTATTGCCTGAGAACTGCCCGCCGATCGAACCTTGGATGGTTGTCATGTTGAATGCTTCTTAACTATGACCTATTAGCCGATCTAGACCTATGGAGAAAAACAACCTGGTGCTATACTATCTGACCTATCTTCCCACAGGCGTTCTCCCCACTGCTAGCGATGTGCGAGGTTAGGAGGGGCGAAGGGAGGATACGATTCTGGAAGAGGACGCGGCAGCGATCAGATTGACACTGTAAGCGCTTGGAGGGAGGATAAATCTAGGTGTACTAGAAGGTCGGAATCCCCTATTCTCGGCTATGGGTGGAAAACGCCGCCAACTCAGCCCTCTATTGAAGTGGAACAAAAGGAATATACGTAGCGCCTTGCTTAAAGAGGAGCCACAGCACGGTACTGTATCGGCATGTGCCAGGCTGGGCACAACTAAATAGGCGAGATGCTCAGATTTTTCGTGGGGGGAAAACGTCTGCCGAACTCCCTGTGCACTGGACGGGGCAAACACACTCCCTGAGCGGCCGAGGAAGTCGTGGAGCTAATAGCAGGAAGTTCGATAGACTTTTTTTTTACAACCCTTTTTCCATTTCACGCCCTCTTACAATATAATACATGCAGATCGTCTGCGCATGCTCCTCAAACCTTAACTCAAAATCTGAATCAACTCTCAAGTATGATACAAAAATTCGCAACCCCCACATCCACTCGCTATCCAATCCCTCCCCACCACTCTTCTCCCTCCTCCTGTCCCCCACCCTCTGCGCCCTAAAGTTTGGCCCACCCTCTGCACCCTGTACCCCTAATCTAGAGGAGTATTTAAAATAGGTTGCGGTTGCATAAGGGAGAAAAATTAGCCAGAGCCCAGAGACTTTGGAGGTATGCAATAGCAGCAAGGATCATGGGTGAGGCGCTCTTCCTGGGTATCACGATGTGGGGCTCGGCCTCTATCTCGCCTATCTCTCTTAACCAGCGGGCGGATTTCCCTTGACCCCGTTAACTCACAGCCGCCCGCAGTGGCATGCGGTTCTTGGAACTATATATCAAACCGCAGCGCTTTTCGTAGGTGTGCGGGAGAGATAAGTGAGAAGGGGAGGCTCGAGATGTTGCATACTCGTAATGGCATAAATCTAATTGTATATCACCAAAATTCTTAGCTTCTAGCTAATTTTTAGTCCGCAATAGCCATCCGTTTTACAAACGGTAGGCAATCACTACTGCATCCTCCACTCCCTCTTTCTCCAAAAAAAACTTACCCCATGGGCTAAGAGGACATTCTAATCTCCCGCCTCTTGTAACCCTATGCGGTTGATAAGAGACTTTTCCGCGAGAAAGGGAACACCTCATATTATTTCCTAACTTTGTCAGGCGAAGTGACTAGGTCATGCCCGGATCTGGGGTTCGGGAATGGGCGTGTCCCATCTACCTTTAGGACAGCGGCGACGGAAGCTCTGTGAATCAACTACACTCGTGGAAGAGTTAGAACCCATCAACCGGAACAGGCAGGGATATATATAGCTAGTTGACCTGAATAGCTCTCTCCAAATGTCATGCCAGAGTTTATAAATTATAATCAAATATCAAAAATCTCTATCAAGCGATCGGAAGCTATCAGAGACAACTTCCCTCATGCGAGAAATGTCGAAAATGGTGCTGCTCGCCATACTCTCATGATACTTCCTTTGTTGAGGTAGCTTCCGGGAGCACGCTTGTTTGTGGCTTTGGATATGCACTAAGGATCCGGGCATATGGCTCCAGCAGGATGGGTTTGTCTTCGGAGACTCGCTTTGGCTTTGGGTATACATTTCGGCTCAGGGCGTTTGGTTTGTACGTTCGGGAAAGCATTGCGAATGCAGGAATGCGTGATGGATTTGAGATCGTGCAACTTTCGGGAAAGCCGGGAGAAAGGCCGTGAGAAAAGCGGAAGTGCTGTAAAGCCAGCGTGAGAGAGCTGGAAGCCCAGCTGCAGTGGGATAGTTTGTTCTCCTTTTAGTGCTAGCCGGGAGTGCTCACGGGTGAAGGAGATACTCATCTGGAGTAGTGTAGTGCCTCATGGATGGATATGATGTCTTTGTGATTCATATATGTTGGAAATTTGCTGCTCACCACATGCATATATTCCCATGCGTCTTAGCCTGGAACGCAACAACCTGTTACACGCCATCGTGAAAAAAAACACACATTAACCAACAACGAAACACGAATACTTGCGATAGCGGAATATCAACAGCATCCGCGGTTATATACTCGATCCTCGGCTGGCCGGTTAACTACATCCTCGGTGAATGTGTCTTCACCGAGGATATGACTTGATTGAATAGGCAGAAAAGACGACTGTGGGAGAAAACCGAGGAAGGATATGGCATGCGCAGGAAGTATGCCATAAAGGAAAGGTTTGGTTACAAGAAGGATATAAGAGGTCGTGTTCTTCCCTTTGTTCGTTTGTTGTTAGTTGATCATCGCATTCACTTTCTGTTCATACGGTTATCTGTTATTCGTCAGAGTCATTCGTTTTCGCACACGATTTTATCTTTCTTTCTTGTTCTCTGGTAACTGTTTTCTATTGCTATTGTTTGTCCCAATAAAAGCTTCGTCGTATCAGGCCATTGGAAACCCCCATCTGCTGTGCATAGCCCAATAGTGTTTAAAAATATATGCTCCTGTGATCGCCCTGAGTTAGTTAGTTAGTTAGAGAGAACATCGAGTAGTCGAAAGAGTCGTTGAGCGAGAGACTGGTTGTTAAGTTAGTGAAGAGTTTTTCCCCCCTCCTGAGTGGATCGTTTTAGGTGTGAATTCCTTGGCGTTTACCGTTTCGTGGTCGCCGTAGGTCCAAAATCCAACAAGAAATTTTATTCTCGCTACTTAAATCACTACCAATCACCCCAAGTGCACAGACCATGGGGTTCTACTTCTACTACCCAGCCTAAGCCAACCCAAAAAAAGCTAGAATGATATAGGATTCAATTGTTATCAATAAATGGTTAAGTTTTTTTTAGCACCCCCTCTCGGGAAAGGCTATCACCCGCCTTCACGAGTTCTTCTCGACAAGTTCTCAAAGCTCATACTGTGCAATACCGGTCGCCTTTGTGAGCTGAGGCGTTTAGCTTTAATTTGAGAGTCTTCCGTGGCAGATTTTGAGTTACTCTATTTTGTATGCAAAATGCCGTCACACACGCTAAAACCTTTTAGCTGGAAAAAAATCGCACAAAAGTTTTTCCGCCCCGGCGCTGAATACCTGTGCTCGACCAAGGGTGTTGGTTTAGGTAGGCTCACTTGGGGTGAGATTAAATATCTGAAAGTGGAAAAAGCCGACCGCCAGCTCAACAGCTTACCGTACTATAACTCTCAAGGCGCCAGAAAAATAGCAAAGTAATTCCCGGTAGCAGAGGAGGTTCAAATACACTTACTGATAACCGAAAGGTGCACTCCAATGTCTTGGTCAACTGTTACTTGTCCCAGGCAAGAAGTACCCGAAAATTTAGGAGGAAAACAGGGATAATTCAGGGATAATTCAGGGATAGAGCAGGGGGATTTTGTATGGCCGACCGTCTGTGCACATCAGTGCGCCCATACAAAAAAGGTCAAAGTCCAATTTTCGGGTACTTCTTGCCAGGGACGAGTACTAGTCCAGCTGTTTGCAGTTAGTTCCGGACGCTTATTCTCACCACACCGGTCGCGTTGAAGGTGAAAACCTGGAATCGAGGAATACTTTCTAGACACTGCAGCTATACACCCGAACCAACTCACAATATCGCTTAGGGATGTTTAAATGCTAAATTATTGCCGCGATTCTTCGCAGTTGAAATGCAAAACTTAGGTCTATTGGCAATCTCTGAGAATCTCAATATTGTAAAACCTCTTGCGGTTCGGGCTCTCCTACGGTACCCTAGTTGAAGATCCGCCTTCCAGACGTATTGAATCCCATTAACTACTCGAGCAGTGTACCGTACAGAGAAAACCTATTCAATACCAGCGAAACTCGGACCCTCCCTACAGAATACCATCCAAGTTTTTTTATCCCAGCAAAAACGCAACGTTTCACCCACAGCTTAAAAATTAAACAAAAGATCTTCTGTTTAGG
>Ga0307509_10010757_pt1 | contig 11156 bp, 16 predicted proteins | sample 10_EM_MG_FD_202245 | JGI IMG/M metagenome (GOLD analysis project Ga0307509, IMG submission 202245) | Populus trichocarpa ectomycorrhiza microbial communities from riparian zone in the Pacific Northwest, United States - 10_EM | ecosystem: Host-associated > Plants > Roots > Unclassified | place... | reverse complement strand
CAACTGTCCCCTAGGCCTTATCCTAGGTTTACCAGCTATTTGTATAAAGTATACGAGACCATACCACCTCAGGTTACCTCTTGGTATACCATTTGGGCTAAGGTGATAGTGATTGTAGCTACCTATCGTAGGGTCGTTACAGGGAGAGTCCTGTGCGCGATTTCGTCGATCAGGAGGTGCTTGCTGATAGTAACCTGAGGTGTCTTCCACATAAGGGGTCGGTGGGCAGGGTTAAGCTTGACCAGCAAAGAGCACTGACAGAATGGGGAGCGGTAGGAGGAGCTGTTCGGGACCGATTTGTGAAGTCTGGCCGAAGCTGGGTTGATTTCAGGGGGCGAGCAGACTTTCCTCAGGGCCGCTATGCGCTGGCGGTGCTCTATCAGTAGGACAAGGGGGGGGAGGCAGGATCCAATGGCCAGAATGAGGACCGGGGTGGAGGAGAAGCGGTTAGTTACCCACCTCTGGACCCGATTCCAGAAGACTTTCAACTTATCCTGCATCTTTGTCGAGGGCGTGTAGAGGTCAGCACCATACAGGAGAACAGGGGTGAGGAGGCAGGAGGCCAGTCTGTGGCATAGGTGTGGGGGAAGGCCTTTTCCCGGGGGAGAGACCATCTTGATTGTATCTACAGCGCCCTGGGCGAGAGAAACTCTTTTGCTAAAGTGGGCATTCGGGGAGAGGGAAGGTGTGAACCAGTAGCCTAGCCACCTCAGTTCGTCCTTGGGAGGGAAGTATAGGTTGTCCAAACGAACACCTGCCCTAGAGGAGGGGGAGCGCTCCTGAGGGGTGCACCAGTGAATGAGCTCTGTCTTTGGAACGGCGAAGGTGAGAGGCCTGGGTGCCGCAATGCGGCACAGGGAGTGGAAGTGGCGCTAAAGAAGTAAAACATTGCGTCTGTGAGAGGAGGAAGAAACCGTAACCACAAAGTCATCCACGTAGGAGATTACAATGCCTTTGCGAACCTCTGGGTTTAGGGATGAAATGTAAATAACAAACAGAAGGGGAGAAATGGGAGAACCTTGGGGGGTCCCAACCAAGCCTAGTGAAAAATGCCTTGGATAGCCCTGGAAAAGTAGTTTGCACATGGGGTTGGTAAGAAAGCTCCCAACCCACGCGGTGAGGTATTTATAAGCCCCTTTAGCCAGTAGAGCCGATGTAAGCTGGCTGGGGTTGACATTGTCAAAACTGCCCTTGATGTCGAGGAACAGAGAGGAGACCTTGGAACCAAGTCCTTGCAGGAGACAGACCTCATGAGTGAGGCTGGCTGTGGTGTCAAAGGTGGAGAGGCCTGGAAGGGACCCTGTTTGGTGCGGGTGGAGCAGACCCACATGCCTGGCGAGGAGAGAGAGGCGGGAGGCGTTGACCCGTTCCAATACGTTGGAGAGAGTCTCAAGTAGGATGATGACCCTGACGGAGGTGGGAGAATCATAGGAGGCCTTACCACGCTTGTCAAGTACAATACCATTTGCCATCTTCAGGGAGGAGGGATGGTGACCATACTGTAGGAAGGGGGAAAGGAGGGCAGTGAGGAGAGCGGGGCATGATCTGTGAACACGCGTCCATACATTGTTGGAGATCTATTCGGGGCCGGCGGTCGACGCGTTGGATGACTTTGAACGGCGAGGGCGCTTTGCTCCTGACTAAGTGGAAAGTAGTCAGGGTAAGGGGAGAGGGTGAGGGGAGTGTTGATCGGAGGGGGTGGAGCGGGGAAGAAATATGTGAGTAGGGCTTTGTTGATGCCCTCGGGTGTATCCTGGTCGGGAAAGGAGAGAAACCTGGTCTGCTGTCTGCCTATGGCGAGCTTCTTGGCCTTCCAGACCGACGAAGGAGTGAGTGTCGTGAGGTAATTTGACCAGTGCATGAGCTGAGCCTTCTTAATGGCCGTGAAATCAGAGGGCCTGATCGATCGAAGGGCCGATTGGTTGTAGGGGTCTCTGGAGGACTTGTAGGAGTGGGCGACAGCGTGGAAGGCAGCTCTGAGGCAGGAGAGGCGAGGGGTCCACCAGGGCTTGGACCTGAGGTAGGGGCGCGACATAGGAGTATTGGAAAGGATCAGGGCCTTGAACCTACTGGCGTGGGTGTCGAACCATTCTTCGAAGCTGGAGGAGGAACACGTAGGGGGAGGAGGGGGGGAGAACTAATAATGGGAGGGTGGGGAGGACACTGGACTAGTCAGTCTTCGTCCAGTTAGGAGAGGGGTCTGGGGGCCTAAACCTAGGAGAATCAAACGTAATGAGCACCGGAACATGGTCCGAGCCAGTCGACGGAAGGTGAGTGTCCCATCGGGAGATTGAAGGAAACAAAAGCCTATTGGCAAATGCTAGATCCAGAACTGAGGGCCTGGCGTTATGGGTAAAGGGAAAGTATGTATAGAGACCAGGCTGGTTAAGGAGAGCAAAACCATATTCAGATGCAGGGCTCTTGTATGGGTCTGATATTGTGTACTCCTTCGGGTTTAAAGTGCGAAGGGGGTCTGCAGCGGGATGCTGAAGGTTGAAGTCGCCAACCACCAGGGTCGGGAAGGGGTTGTCTCGAAGCACATCAGTTGGTATGATAGTCCGGAAGGGTGTGGAGGCAAGAGGGAGATTATAGGCATTGGTAACTCTGAAGCGAGGAAACTGGAGCTCAAATAAACCACCGGATGTGAAGATGTCAATCGAAAAGAGGTCCCAACGAGAGGTCCTGACAGGTAACAGCGAAACTGAATTTAACAGATGGGGGTGGACGTAGAAAGCCACTCTTGGCTTGGTGGAGGGAGAATTAAAACACTTGTAGGTGGAGAAGGAAGGTAGGAGGCCTCTCCTGACAGGAGGGTCTTGGAGAGCCACTATCATCGGAGGGGAGGTCAGCTGATCAAATCTGTTCATGAGGGAAAGAAACACATCCCAGCTAGCAAGGCTGTTGTGCTGAACGATGGAGAAGGAACGGAAAGTACCCCTGGCCGGCCGGAGAGAGGAGTGTGAGCTGTTGTTGTACTGCATTATTGGGCCCTGCCCGCATTGTTCGACGGGGCCTGGGAGGGGATAGGGGCCACCTGCGGGAGCGGGCCACCACCCCCCGGGGTAGGGCGCAAAACTGAGGGAGGCGCTGAGAGGCGTGTCTGTCGTGGGGTGACAACCTCGAAGGTCGGGAGAAGTCTTCTAACAGTGGAGGGAGCGGAGGGTCTGGGGGTCTCAGCAACTGCCTCACCCTCATCTTCAGTCGTGTCCATGTCCCCCTCAGTGGGGGCATCAGGGGCGTAGTCCTAGGCGGGAGCCTCATCATCAGCAGAGGGGAGACGGCGAGGCGTAGCCAAGCAGGCTGGGTCGGTGGCAGGGTGGTCATCCCCACAGTTAGCACAGTGGGCGGGAGAGGCGGGGCAGCAGTTAGCCACCGGACGAAGATTGCCCTCCTTAGGACAGGTAGGGTTAGGGCAGCAGTGTTTTGTTTTGCGGTGGTGGAAGGTGCAAATGGGACAGACTGGATGATCGTACTTGCAAATGGGAGCCGTATGACTGTATCTCTGACATGTGCGGCAGCGGGTGGTTTTATTGGCGGAGGGAGCGGTCTTGATCTCCATTTTCCGTGAGAGAAGAAAGATGTGGGGACCCATTCTCTTGCCGTCCTCGTGGTTACTTGTGACAACCCCCGAGGAGGCCAACTTCAGGGAGTAGGCTTCTGGGTCTGGATTGAGGAAATGAGCCAAGGTGATTTCGACTCCCTTGGCATTGAGTATGGCGGCTTTGAGGTACACGAAGAGGCTCTCATTGCCTCCAGGAAGATAGCAGAGGGGGAGGCCATGTATGGCGAACTGGCTCTCTTTGGGGGCGGGCCAGAAGGGAAGCCATGGGGAAGAGCCCACCGGGAAGGATTTGTTGAGACAGGCCGCTAGGGCCCCAAAGAAGGGAGCATAATCAGAGGCAGGTGTAGAGGGGGGGAGACACCCAGGAGGGTGACCGTTCCATTTGAGTTGACTTTAGCCGTGAAGGAGCGGGGAAGGGCACAGTTGGATGAGTGTAGAACATCCGGGGCTATATCGGGGAAGGTGGCAGCGATGGCTTCCCTGTCCGGGTGTGAAAGGGGTTCCTGCCTGGGGGCGTCAAACCTCCTGACTGCAGCCGGAAGGGTAGAGGGTTTGGAAGAGGAGGAAGGAGTCGAGAGGGGTGAGGAGGAGGAGGGAGGAGAGGACAAGATGGCTACCCCCTGGGGGGAGGACTTCTTCTTTCCCTTTGTCGGGGGGACCGCAGCTTGAGTATAGGTGAGGTTGGGGCAAGTGGGATCCTGTAATCCTGGGAGAAAAGCGGAAACGTCGGGATAACCCCCATTAGCGAAGTGAGAGGCTTCCCAGGAGGTGGGGTGGGACTTGGCAAACGCCTCACATCAGCAAAAATACTAGCTTGCATCCTGTGCGTCCTGTGCGTCTGATGCATCTGACGCACAGAACATCAATCACAAATTACGACGCCACGTCGATCCGACGTTGCGTCCTGATTTGCCTTTGTTTCCACCCTGAAGCCTGACGCCACCCGGGCACAGACCTCTTTGCCCTGTGCATCCTGTCAGCCTCTGGTGCCCTGCCGCTGCATCGTGACAGCGTCTGGTGCCCTGCCGCCGCGTCCTGCCAGCTTCTGGTGCTCAGGGCTGTCGTCCTGGCAACCCATGATCACCCCTAGGTAATTCCCCCGTCGTCTGATACTGTCCTCTTGCGTCCTGACGCCGGATCTCTCTCCCCCGTAGTCAGGGCTTCTTTCATCTGGCCACGTCCCGTCCAGATATCTCTGCTCTGTCGTCCTGCGTCAGGATCTCACGCTCCTGATCTATCATCTCCAGATGCGTGATGACTTCTTCCAGATTTTACTCCAAATACGGTGCGTCCCCTAATTCTTACACATAACATGTTCAGACTCTCTGCGCTGGGATATCCTGACTTTGGCATAGTGTTCTGGCGCCCGATAAACTACTTCTGACGATATCGCAACTTCTCCCGGAATGCATTTTCTTTCGCACCTCACGCTCTGGCGATGAGCTCTACTATTTCCACTTTTGGTTCAGTCTTCTTAGGAATACGAAATAATTATTACAATATCTTACTCTAAAAAGACACCATTTCCTATGTACCCTCTCATACGCTTGCCCCATTTCCCTTCACCTCCGTTCCCGGGTCACTATGAACTGTTTCCTCGAGTTCTGGTTAGAAGATCTCAAGACTCAGAGATAGCTGACCCGACGGAGTTGGGCTCACTGCGGCATCCAACGTTAGCCCCACGGTGTCCTCGGGTGAAGAGTCCAGACTCAGAGGATCGGAATCTAGATATCTGAGAAGGCGCGCTGCTGATGCGGCACTGAAATCGAAAGACACTTCTGCCGTCTGGGAACAGTTATGGCTCTCCGGCCGAGGCCCAAGATGCAGGTTATTCAGACTTTGACTCTGTGGTGCTGTCCATCGCTGAAGGTTGGTCGAACTTTGACCCTCTAGTTCTGCTGCCACAACAGCCCAATCGTCCGTGAAGCCGTCCCGGTGATCTTGTCAGACTCCATGCTCTCGCTCCATGTTACCATGGATGGTCCCACGAACCTTGTCCAGAATCAGAGTTTGAACCGAGTTGGGACATGATGCCCACGTTTAGCTTTGGCGCGCAAAAGGATCTTAAATCGTTGCCATTAGGTTAGTCTTCTCGGGAAAGAGAAAGGTCAGGGTTCTGGCTCACCTCCGGCGGCTTCAGGCTTGAAGTCGCCCGGATCCTTATATACTCCTGTCTGCCATGCTCGCAGTGCATAGCAGATTATGGCACACATTAAGCAAATCATGGTACCGTTGATGCGCCCAAGAAATGCCTGATCAATAATCCCATGTATTCTCCTACTCTCGAAGTACTTTCCCCATATGGCCTCGGAGATCTGGGGCGCCAGGAATCGATTTGTTAGTTTCTGCATCAAGTTCACTCTGATTAGTTGCAAGAGGATAGGTCACATCGTTAATAAGAGCAAAAACGCACCTCATATCCTCTTGGGGAGCACATAAATCTATCCTTTTCCAGCAGGTAGTCCACCTGGCGCGCAATTGTCGTTGGGTCTTGCGGGAGATCGTACAATTTTACGATCTCATGCTTTAAGTGGTAGACAAACAGGGATCTTACCCACGAGTGTTTTTGGCGTATCAGGAAAGGTTAGTACTAGTCCAGACTTCTAAAAGATTCTTCTAAAATTGGTTGATATCTACTTACCAATTTTACGCTTTCCTCAGATGCTTCTATATTCCCTGCATCGGATATGTGATTGAGTTCCTGAAGCCAAACACGGTGTACCTGAGTGGTCAATGCAACTGGTCCTGGGAGTGGTTCATCAAAAAGGGTATATAGGAGAATAGGTCCCTTGGCCTGTGCTACGACAGCTCTCTCTTCTCCCATAGCTGTATTGCGCAGTGAGTTAGTCTCAGGCCATATGTGCTCATGGCCCGGTATGCCCTGTTCGCCCCGAGGACTTGAGCGTCGGACTACTGACATTGTGGCTCTGTGTGTAGCCATTGATGAATAACGCGATACACCGGATGTCGTGATCGTCGGTAGAGTGTACGCACTACTTCGTATTATACTGGCTCGTGCAGCAGGGGTATGCCTGACGATTGCGGCTTCCTGCGATCTGGAGGTGGTCGACATTCGGATAGTCGATACCCTGTTGTTGGTTCGTTTCTCCCCGGCTCGTGATTGATGACGTGTTATTGATCTAATGCCATCCGCATTATCATTCTCATCTGTGTCTGGCTCTGTGTCCAATTCGGTTTGATATGATATGTGGGAGTTTTGGTACCCATCGCTGCTCTCATCGCTGAGATGAAAGATTTCTGTTATTTGTTGTCCATCGTCATCCTGATCGGCCTCGTAATCATTATACGCCACTGTGTGTAAAGTGTCCCTTCAGGGGAGCTTGGCTGGTCGTGCCAGAAGACCTCTTACGATCCGTGGTGGGGAAGATTTCCGAGCCCCCGAATGTCCACTGTGAGTGCTGCCTGATTCGGTCAGCTGTGTTCCTGATCTGGCTGCCTTATTGACTGGTACGACGTCGCGCCGACATCGGTTCTGATTGGCTACCTGTGCGGTGGGTTGGCTGCGTGAGTGGCTTGTGGTTGTTAATGCATGTTTGAATGCCGGACGTTTGATAAAGGTATAGGATAGGAATTAGGACATATGAAAAAGCGATATATGGTGTGGGAAAGATGAAGAGTGTGTTATTTTGTTGAGTAGGACATGTCTGGTCTTATACGCTAGGACTTATGGGGCGGGTGGAGGGGGTTGAGCATCACATTCGATCACTCGTTAATGAAAAAGACTATTTGGCTGCAAAAAGGGGTTTTTCTGCTTGTTCATCATTAAGTTAATACTCTGGACGAGCTCATGTATGATGTTCATCTAGACTCTAGTATGAACCAGCTCGACGGAATGCGGGCGTCGCTAATGTACAAGGTGTTGACGATGTCTTAACCTAAGCAAAAACTAGCCACAATGAGTATCACTTAGCGACACCAATTCTAGCAAGACAGACGCCACGCTAAAAGCAGTTTAGATTTATCGATCCTAATCTCGGGACGTTTATTCAATACCATTGAACTTTGAGATATCGGTTTTCACATTATGTATCGTCACTAATTGTCTAGTTCTATTGGCCATCGCCTGCCGCGTTATGGACAGACTATGCGAGGTGTGCCCAATCGGGAAAAATATATTAGATGTTAGCTCAAGGGGAAGTAAGGTAAAGAAGCTGATGCAAGGGCGCGCATAGCTATCATTAATTGTGTTCTATCTGATACTAGGTACGAACAAGAAGCAGAAAAGAAATTCAATGACACCAAAGGGAAAACAACATCTAGTAAACGGTAAGGTTGTTTGGGTAAAAATGACAAAGAAATTACTCAAAAAAGTTGTGAATCACATTTTATTTGCTGCCCGTACTGCGTCTTGCTGAACGGTGCACCTGAGGAGTAGATAGGGTGTTGTTTGGGGGTAGCGGAGAACTACGGTTTTGAGATCCACGTGCCGGGTGTGTCACTGGAGCTGATGGCTGGGTCGGGGACTCATTGATTGTGGCTGGCAGGGATTCAGGTGGGGGAGAGGGATGTTCTATTGGTCTCTCCGGAGTCGTGAGATCGAGCCCAGCATGTGGAGCTGCAGGAGGCGAGAGTGGAAGTGCGGCGCAAATCATAGATAACCTGGCAGGAGGTGTGTCCTCGGCGCCATCATGTCCTTGAAGCCTCACAGATACAGCTCCTGGGTTTGCCAGCCAATCAAGCATCCACGGGTACTCCTTCGCCATTTCGCGAAGCGCTTGAAGTTTCTCCAACTCTTCAGGCCTAGAAGGGCCTGAAGAGTACAACCCCGACGCTGTCGCAATTGGATTAGAGCTTGCCGGTACTTCATTTTGCGATGGAATATTCTGCTGGCGTGTTGAGGGGCCCGGATCTCCAAGTGCCTGGAGATCCTTCTCTAATTAGCTATTCCATTTTAATGTGAAGGATAAAGATAGATGAATGATGCTGCGGATTTGATACTTACATCGCCGTCGTCCACATTGATCACCCCAGGGCCATGAGGCCCCCGAGTTTCCCCCTCTGGCTCGGCCTCTAGCCATTCCTCGTCGTCAACAGACTCTTCATCCCACATTTCCCTCATAGAGTCTTCTCCTCCAGCCGACTCATCCCAGACATCGCGGTCAAAAGATGCATACCTCCCATTAGGAGGCTCGGGGGTTTCATCTAGGTCCTCTCCATCTTCCCGACGAAACTTGAGAACCATTAGGTCCAGAGGATGGTGGCCTTTGTTAGCGAGGAACCACACACGAATGTTGTCATTTGTATTGAGAAATATGAGCTGGCATAGGGGGAGTGGATCCTCCGGCTTCTGACCTAGCATGGCGGCACCTTCTCCTGTCATACCAATTAGATAGCGGGGGCATCGAATTTCCTCTTCCACCTCGTGCCCTCTTACTACCCGGAGCAAATCCATGATGCTTGGTGTAGTCACGACCCCCCAGGCGATTCCACTGTCGGACCCCTTTTACAAACCATGGGTGGCTGAGGAATGGATGCACGGTATGCAGCGCACCAGTTCTTCGAATATTATGCATTCTCAAAGCAGGCAGGGAAAATGGGGAGTGCCAATCCGAGTAAGGCATTGGGATCTACTGTCAGTCAAGGGCTAACGGAATAAATATTGGTAATACTTACCTGGAGGTTCCGCAACGTCGCCACGAAGATCCTGCCTAGCCTTTTGGCACTTATTAGATGGCTGCAGTTTCTTGGCCGAATCTTTGACCAGAATTTGCAGAAGACGGATGAACTCTTGAACATCATCTATCTGGGTGGTGCTGGCTTGTGATGAGGTCAATACACTCCTTGACTGGCGAAAGGCTGTGAGCAAACGAAACAATTGAGTCAACGTGCGATTCAGTTAGGCGACTGGGGTCAAGAAGGCGAGCTATAATATAGGCCTTGATTTGCTCGCGCCATGTAGCATAGACAGAAGATGCGCCACGCGGATACTTGAATCCACAACATGATTTCGCATACGCAATGTCGCCATATACAGTCCTGGTTTGAGTTAGACAGTCAGTATAACCAATTCAGACTACTCGATACTTTGGATCTAAATACCCCGAATTCCCGACCGTCAGCTGGAAGTGTGTGCGCTCAACAGGCTCTGGTTCTCTGTTCATTAGAAAAAAAATGAAAGATTTGTCAGTTCGCTATTCTATTTATGCACAGCCGGGGGGGCAATGATTGCTCACAATCCGTCTTCTGCCAGGGGACGGCCTGCCAAACGTGTGAGAGTTCTTCTTCGTATTCCGCTCTGAACTTCTGGCGTGTGAGGCTGATCCGCGGGACGTCTGAGAAGCCGAGAGTTAACGTTGATCTCTAAAGTTAGGTGTGGATGTTTGATTACCTTCCCTGGCGTAATTGACGTCTCGCTCTGCCTGGGGGCGCCATTTGTGCATGGATGAATGAATTGAATCAAGCTGCCAGGGCAAACAAAATGGTTGGCCAACGAAGGCTATTGATACGACGTCAAGTAAGGATTAGAGGGTATGGATTGTAGTTGACGTAAATATCTCTCCCGACGAAGGCCGTCGGGGCACTTTCGAAAAGCGCAATGGTAAGTGTGGTGTGTCTGGAGGTCACAGGAAGATGTGGATGGGGCGCATGAGAGGACCTCTTATAGGCGTCAAGAGCAAGAGTATTGGGTCTGCTCTTGCTCTTGCTTGTTTGTTGCACTTACGGTCCGGCGTGAACTGTAGGTGCCTGGGGTAGGGTTGGGTGTAGAAGACACTTTCGTGGTAAAGTATCAGAGGCATGACTAACAATGATCGTCGATAGAAGAACTAATTGCAAAGGGAGCATATACCAAACATAGAGAATAGATCGATGGCTTAGACTACCATCGCGTGTCGTCAAACACTATTTTAAGCCTCATGTGAGTTTGAAGCCACGACACATCGCGTACTGCGATGCATCTTGGCGTCCCTTGGCGTCCACAAAGGGCTAAGGCTGGGAATAAGACGTCAACCCAACGCTGGTGCCCATCACACACCGAACACAACCCCAGGGCATCAGACTTTCGGCTGACGAAGATGAACACCTCCGACTTGATTGACGTGCTTTGAGAAATTGAATCTATTCTAAGTCTAATTATGATACTCTATTAAAACTATCGATATCAAATGCTAATCCCCTCGGCGTCTCTGTAGATGCAGCCTCAATCTACGTGCCATAATATGGAGTACACTCTCAGGGGCAAACATAGTCTCTTCACCTGAAGCTCGTCCTTACTATCGTCTTCGAAAACCATTTGGCGCTTCTGAAGCTGGTCCTCTTTCAAATATTCTTTAGCAGAAGCAACAAGATACTGCATTTTGGACCTGCGCTCATCCCAATTATTGACGTCAAACTGTGCCTTACCCTTCCGTGCCTTATTGTCATATGTGGGACTCCATAGCTGGTTCATCATGCGATGTGTGTTCAGCATTCCCTGCGGTTTAGTTGAGAGCGGTATCCGACGTCCTCTGGAATCGCCGCCCTGGTCAACAGGAGATGTCATACTGACAACCCTACTACGGTGCGAATCAAAGTCGTCTGAAACATCTGATGATGAGCTGGACCATCCCGGAAGAAAAAGGGGAGAATCTTGTGG
>Ga0307509_10010756_pt1 | contig 11157 bp, 15 predicted proteins | sample 10_EM_MG_FD_202245 | JGI IMG/M metagenome (GOLD analysis project Ga0307509, IMG submission 202245) | Populus trichocarpa ectomycorrhiza microbial communities from riparian zone in the Pacific Northwest, United States - 10_EM | ecosystem: Host-associated > Plants > Roots > Unclassified | place... | reverse complement strand
GGTGACGAAGCAGCCGGCGATGAATCAGCCGTTCTGGCTGAGTGCAGCGTGGGCGCTCGAGTTCATGGGCACCAAGCTACGCGCACCGTCGCAGGCTTCATTCTGGCCGGACGAGGTTGCGCTCGCCAAATGGCTATCCCGTTGGACAACTGACGCGGCGATCGAGAAGTTGAGGCGGTGCCAAGGTCGGGCTGAGATTGCAATTGATCTGGACAGGTTGGTGCAAGGGCTGCGCAGCAGAAGGCAGGCGATCGTGACCGGCACCAAGACGGGGTTGGCAGATTGGCTCAATGGTGACCTGTACGCGCGGATCGCGAAGGTGGCGGAATTGGATGCTGAGTGGATGACAGAGGACCGGCGGCTTGAGTTCAATCGCAAGTTGCAAGCGGGCAGGCGGTTCTGGCCGTCGTGGCGGGATTGGAAGCGGGAAACCGCCGTCTGAATTGTGCGCTGACGGCTACGTGGTTTGGGCTTAGTTGAAGAAGACCGAAGGCTAGTCTTCGCCCGTATCGGCACGGTGAGCGCGCCTGAACACATCTGAGGAGCATATGAACGTGAAACGGTTGAACCTGTTTGGGCTGGTGGTCGTCGCACTGGCGCTTTGCGCGACGCCCACTGCGTTCGCAAAGAGTGACCCGCCGAAGTCGATGTCAGGTGGGTTCAGCTCCAAGGGGAGTTCCGAAAAACCGGCGGCGAAGCCGACCGAGCGTACTGCTCCCCCGCCAGCGGCAAAGGCACTCGAGCGCGTTCAATCAGCGCAGGTAGGTGGCAGTGCAGACTCGGGACGGCAGGCCGGAGGAGGTGCGGCACCGACGTTCGGCACATTCAAGTCGGGAGGCGTTTCACAGCCAGTGGCAGGTGCAGGGGCTGGCGTTGTCGCGGGTGCGAAACCGGGCACGATGGCCGCAGACCTCAAAGTTGCGGCAGACCGAGATCTGGCTCTCAAGACGCTCGCGCAGAGACGCGTTGCGGCGGCGGCAACTGCTGCGGTAGTTGCAACGCCGATCGCGATTGGCGCGGCCGCGGTCAACAGTCATCAGCCCGCCACAGGGTCTGCTACGACACCGGTACCAACTTACGACTCGGAGCGGGACGACTACGCAAGAGGGTACCGACAGGCCACAAGAGACGTCTTGCCACAAGTCGCCTCGCCACCGGTCGTGATCTACCGTGACAGAAGCTTCGACGGGTCGTCGCCGGCAACCGCAGCTGGTGGATTCATCGCTGGTCGGACAGTCGACGGATCCAGCAATCGCAGCGTCGTGGACCAAGATGATCGAGACTCGACTTCATTGGCAGATACGCCGATGGCGGCTCCTGACACCATACCTTCGGTGCCGGCAGAGGCACCGCGTCATCAGGCGGTTGCAGAGGCGTCGATCCCCTGGGTGTGGATTGCCCTGTTGACGGTGATCTGCGGAGGGATCGTGTGGCTTCTGATGCGAAGCGCGAAGCCGAAGCCCATTTCGCCCAAGAGGTACGCGCTGTGAGCTGGGCGAACGCAGTCCAGCTTGCCAAGGCGGCCATTGCGAAGCACACAGGCGTCGGTGTTGAAAAGGATCGGGCCGACGTTGGTGTGCCGCTTGGAGCACGGGTGGGCACAGTTCTGACGATGAAGGTGACGCCATTCCTCAGGGCGCAGGACAGCCTAGTGGTGGGCCCGGAGCAGTTCAACCAAGTCGTGTCGATCTCGCGCCTACGCGTGCCGATGCAAGGCACGGTCCACCGCCTCTACACGTCACGCGGCGACGATGGAGTTGAGAAAGAACGGTTCCTGCAGGTGTACTGCGATGCCGTCGGCGATGTCCAGGAGTTGGTGTACTTCACGCGGCTGCTGCGACTCATCCCGGTCACGGCGGAGGACCAGGCTCAGTTCACCGGCGAAGGTGGTTCAGGACTTGGTCAGACGACTTTCAGCGTCTGGCGCGAACAACTGAACGGGCAAGGAATCCCGGAGGCGGTGCTGGCCAGGGCGTTCGGCCAAGCAGACAGCATCGACTACGTGCGGTGCGCTGGAAGCGAAGACCAGGACTTCGTGAGCCCGTACTCTGGTGAAGAGAACCGGATCGACGACAGACAAGGCAATCGCGGGCTTCACCAGGAGGTCGTGTTCATGCCGTACCGGCGCCTGCTTGGGAGCGGGGCAGAGGAACAACTGCTGATCGAGACCGAGATCGTGACGGACCAGGATGGAGACCAGGGGAAGCGCGACATTCACGTCGACTTCATGGTGGGGCTCGTACTGCCGAAGGAGGGTGTGATGGCGCAATAGCGGCGACCAACTCCAATCTCCCAGGCACACATCAATCTATCGCCGCGGATGCGGCACCGACAACGAGGAATCACCATGAGCAACTTTTCGGGTTGGAACCTGACCGGCCGCCTGCTGGGCAAGCACTTCGAAGCGATCGGCGGCACGATTGCCACCATGATTGCCAACTTCGACCCCGAGACGGCGACAGAGGCAGATCGTGATCGTCTGGCTGACGAACTGCAGGGCCTCGGCACGAAGTTCTCGCAAGCCAAGGCGGCGTTCGACAAGGAGCACGGCGACGTGATCACCTTGCGGCAGCAGATCGCGTCCGACGAGAACCTGGCGCTCAGTCTCGCGGCCAAGCTCGAGAGCAAGGAAATCGACGAGGCGACTGCGACCCTCTTCGTGGACGAGCTGGAAGCGAGCAAGGCACGACTGCCGCAGGAAGTTCAAGAAGAGGCTGACGCGAAGGCCTACTTGGACGAGCTGCAGGAAATCCTCACCGAGATGTCGACCCGCCTTTCGCAATTCGACGCCGCGGCGGCAAAGACCCGGCGCGAACTCGCGAGTGCGGAAGCTGAACTGCAGATGCAACAGGTGCGTCGCGAGCAGCAAGACGAAGTACGCGCGCTGCGAAGCGGGACGGGCGCAACGAATTCGGCGATGGCCGCGCTGCAATCTCGGGCGGACAAGCTGCGGGCCCAGGCGGCAGGGATGAAGGTCGTCACGGACATCGGCCAGAAACCGGCAGACGACAAGGCGAAACTGGATGCGCTGCGCCGCACGGTAGCGAGCGGTGCAGCCGCGCCCTTGAGCACCCTGGAGCGTCTCAAGGCGCTGGGCACTGCGGCTCAGGCCGGTGCGACAGTCGCGGCCTGACCGAAGATGCGACGGAGGCGGCGGGTGAGTGCAGTATCTGGATTCACCTGTCGCCCCGTGAAGATCTCCGAATCAACTCAGGCACGGGCACTGATGTGGCTCATAGCGTTGTCGGCCGCGGTTGTCTGCGACTTCGGCACGCAGCCGACGCGCCGAGCAGGCGCAGCGATGTTCCTGCTATTTGCAGTAGTGTTCGGCGTGCTGTTCTTGATATCGAGGCGCCGACGCTTCGCCGCAGAAGGAGCCGCAATGTGGAAGCTTGGGCAATGCGGGCTGTCGATGGCGTCCGGCTTGGCATGCTTCGTCGCTTCAACAGGGGTTTGGTTCAAGTAACCTCGTCCTCTTACAGGATGCCCTCATGGCAGCGCTTTTGACCGACATCGCGAATCGAACCATCAGGCTGGCTGCGCAGCGTGGGGAACCTGGTGTTGGGTGGCTGGACCTGTGCTCGACCGGCGCAACAGCATCAACCATGAAGTCACTCGTAGCCCGCGGCTACCTGAGGCGCCGTGAGGAGGACGACGGTGGCAAGACCTGGTTCATCACCGAAGCGGGTCAAGAGGTTGCAGGTGTCGTGATGGCATAGCGTCAGTGAAAATGGATTGGGAGGGTTTGTCGATGAACAGGGCCGGGTACAGGAAGATCAACGATCGCTCGCACAGCTCGAGCAAGTATCACAAGCTGGACGGGACGGCGGCTCGCGCCATCATGAACCGCGAGGCGGCGGTTGACGTGGCGGACGGGATTGCTGAAGGTCTCCAGGCTACGGCCGAATCATGGACCCCTCCGCTGGAAATCGCCGATGCCGTTCTGGGTGTCGGAAATCACGATTGAGGCTGGCGAACGGCCTTCGCGATCAAATGGAAAAGCGACCAATGAGGACGATCCGTGGAAGACGCTCTTATCCAAGCGCAACACAGCGCTGAGTCAACCAAGAAGCACCTGCAAGGTAGCCTAGCAACGGCGAGCGCAGTCGAAGCGCTCATCTTGCTCCCGTTGATCGAGGCTGCCGCTCGATTGGAGCGTGAGATTGGGGCGCTGTTCGAGGCGAAACACATTCCATGAAGGCCTTCCACGTCGACGATGAAACCATCTACGCGGCTCCCTCAGCGGAGGACGCTGCTCGACAGTACGAGAGCGACACGGGCGCCGCATGCGAGGCGGAGGACTATCCGCGCGAATTGACGGATGCTGAGCTCGATGCCTCGATACCCGAGATGGACGAGCATGAGCGCCTGACGGGGGAGTCGACGACGCTTCGGGCTTGTTTGGCGGCCCTTGGCGAGCCGGGAATGCTTGCTTGCAACGTGTGAGTCGGGGCCCGTGAGCGGATCAGCTGAGACGCGATACGCGAGCAATCAGTGCTTCCAACTCGGCGACACGTGGTGAGTCGCCGGTTCTGTAGCAAAGCCTTGCCTGTCGATCGAAGACAAACACCTGCGCTGCCCGGACAGGTCTCCCGCCACCATCACGTCCGATCATCTTAGGACGAACGACACGCGACTCGCGCCAGTTGTCTTGCCAATGCGGTGCTTCCGTGGTCTTTTGCCGCGCAAATTCACAGACATTGCGATGGCATAGTTCATTCGTGCCCGAACTGGCACGCCGTCGGTAACTCTTGCCGTCGGAGACGACCTTGGAGCGGTGATGGCAAAGGGCAGGGGCATGGATGATGGCTCGCTGACGCGAGGTGGGTCGGCCCTGAAACTACGAGGCTTAGGGACAGGCGCGACGTGGTGGCTTCAGTGCGTCGCAAGCACGCTTCTCTTTGCGGCCGGCTCGATGGCTCACGCGGAGGTGGACACAGCGCCGGCGCTGGCGCTGGTTGCGAAAACTGGAATGCTCGCGCAGTTGGACGGACTCGAATCACAACTGCGCGCGACGATGACTGCCAAGTACTCGGTTGCGGGCGGACGAGGGAACGCATCTGCGGTGCAGATGCAGGCGCTCTACGAAGCCATTGGGCGGGCGTACAACAAGGACCGGATGATTGGCGTCGTCACGAACATGATGGCCAGGAAGATCTCGCCCGCCGATCTTGGCGACATCGACGGCTGGTACGCCAGTCCAAGCGGCAGAGCAGTCGAGGTGGCAGAGCAGCGGGCAGCCGCGGACAAGCAGCCACAAGACGTGCAAGTCCGCGACGGGCTCAAGGCACTTCAACGCGCTACACCTCAGCGGCAGGGTTTGATCGCAGACCTAGTGAAGGCAACGCGACTGGCCGAAGAGATGACGGACTTTGTGCTGGGGTCGGCTCTGGCGATGCAGGCAGGGGCAGCGATTTCCGATCCAACCATCCCGCCGATGTCGGTGGAGAAGCTGCGCGAAGCGGTGACGCAGCAGAGGCCTTCGTTCCCACAGGAGATGGCGCAGGTGGCGCTCAGTATGTCCGCGAAGACCTATGAGCCTGTGGCCGACGAGGATCTGGCCGCCTACATCGGCTTCGTCAAGTCGCTTCCCGGCAAGCACTTCTACGACGCAGCGACGTCGAGCCTCGAAGCCGCCATGAACAGTGCGGCCTTGTCGATGGGCAGGGAGCTCGGGCGGATGCGTTCGGGTCAACGCTAGAGTCCGCAGAAGCTGCATAACATGGAAATCTTCGACAGTGCGGTCCAGACGATGGACCATCCAGTTGTGGTTCTTTGGCGAAGGCCAGGGTCTCCAAGTGACGATGAACGGCGATGGATGAGGCTGGAACGTCACAGATGCGGAGGCAAGGCAAGCGTGGTCCTGGAGGGTGACGTTCGCCTCATGGTCCCGGGCGACAGCGGAATCGGTACCCTCGACGCGCTGGCTCACGAGTCGTTCGCGCTGGGATGCAAGCCTCAGAACCTCGACGACGGAGTGACGGCTGGCCACCAAGAAGCGTACGTTGCTTTCCTTGCTCGGAAGGGACTGACGGCGGGAGAACCGGGGATGCTTCAAAGAGGCGTCTACCCGCTGGCGGCCACGTCGAACAATACGCAGGCACTGGGGATTCAAGACGTCGACATGCTCCTGGCTGAGCAGATCCTTGTGCTGGGATGGAATGCAGACCCCGAACGAGCCCACCTGGACGCGATGGCGGATGACTATGCCGGCTGAGCGGATGAAGCAACGGCACGACTGATGGATTCTCGTGAAGGTGCAAAGCACTACCTGCTGATCAAGCGAGGTAGCCCGGACGCCTCAGGACGTGAGCTGTCGGCGTTGAGGTCAGCGGAATGCCTCTTGGGCTGCGGCATCTGGCCCCTTTGGGAGCACACGCGCAACCGCAAGGCGATCAAGGCTGGGGACCAGGTCGGGGTGTACTTGGCTGGATCGAGCCAGGTCGTGGCAACGGCGAATGTTCGAGCCGTTGAGCACTGGACGACAGAACTCCGGCGCAGGTACCCGTTGATGCTGGATGGGACCCCACACGCCGTCGTCATGTTGTCCGATGTCAAGATGCTAGACCCGCCGATCGACGTGCGATCGAGACTCGACAGGCTGTCGTTCATCAAGCCGGGCGTGGCGAAGTGGGGCGTGGCATTCATGGGTGGCACTCGGGCCACCAGCGCCGCCGATTTTTCTGCGCTGACTGTGGGGGACAGTGCTGCGGCCAGGAAAAGGTCAAGCAAAATTGCGCGGGCTGGGCTTTGCTGATCACGCACCGGCAGACGCTGGCTTCGGGTTCGTTTGAACAAGTGCAAGCTACGACCAACCACGGAGAACGCAATGGCAACGCCAGAAAGTTGGGTTTGGGAGCAGGATCGCCTGGGCGAGCCTGTGGAATACCCTGGTCACCCCCTTGTGCTGGCGACCATGGTCCTGGATCGATACACGTCGCTGGATGCGGCAGCAGACGCGCTCGGGGACTCGTTCATCATCGGCTCTGGTTGTGCGGTGCGGTGCGCGATGGACGTTCTGGAGGCGGCGTTGAGCGGCAATGCGGGCGCTTTGGAATCGGCGTATGTGCACGCGGAACACTACTGGAACGGGTGGGCCACTCAGACATCGAGTGATGCGGCTGGCGTGACTCGTGGAAGAGTGCAGGCGGACCGGATGAGGCCGACATTCATGCGGAGGTTGGCGGATTGGAAGGGTGGCTCGCCCGTGGCGACGAAGTACGCCCGGGCGGGCATCGATGTGGCGTAGCAAGCAGGGCGCGCTCGAACTCGGGCCAGGCGCGTGAACAAAGATCTTCACCCGACAATCGGGCCCAAGTGGCGCGACGAGACCTTGGAGGATGCTCTCTCCCGCGTGCGACAGGTTCACCCATGCGCCACGATGGAGGGCTCCACAGGCCGCGAACGCTCGTTTTGGATCGGGCAGTTGCTGGTGGGGCACGCGTGGGCAGTGGCCAGGCACCGAGAGGCAATGTGGGTTCGCGTCGCCCCGAAGAGCATCGAGGCAAACGAGTAGTTGAGGGGTACTTCAAATGGTGAGGCGACAAAGCACAAGGCACACGGTACACAAGGTGGCTAGAACCGGGGCGCCGGGCCGAGCGGCGGCGACGCTGTGGGAGGCCTTGTGCTCGCGCTATCCGATGCTGCGGGAACTTGAGGCAGAAGGAGTGCACACCGCCGAACTGGAAGAGGCGGTGACAGTTCGTTGGTCAGCGCGGATGACGGAGGACGCAATCGTATGTGAGGTCATCGACCTGAGCCTGCAGGAATGGTGGGAGGCATTCGTCGTGCCGGTGGCGGACGGCTCGCTTCGAACTGGATGGAAACGACGATGGCACGAAGCCGCCGCGCCGGACGTATGGGAGTCGGCTGTGCTACAGCTGGAGCTCCAGGAGATCGTTGAGACGCAACACGATCCGGAGTTCCTGGGACTGGCGTGCACGATGGCATCGATCGGGACGCCGGCGATTGACTCCAACGACATGCAGACACGCATAGCGCTCTCGTCGGAGCTTGTGCATTGGCGCGACCTCGCGGCCAGGCAAGCCAGTTCGCTGAGGTCGCTGCGACATGCGGTGACCAGGACGACTGCGCCGGCGGTGGCTGGGGAGCAGTCCACGGAAGATGAGGCTGTGCCGGAACTCGGGATGGAGGACATCCAGCAATGGGCCGACGAGAACGCCGACCGCATCGTGATCCTCCCGCGTGCGATCGCTGAGACGAAGAAAGCTCTCTACGGGGATCCGAAGCGCATGTACGCCGTGCTGGAGATGCTTGCCGAGACCTACCGGCTCGTGAAGGAGAGCCAGATGGAGCGAACCCTGCTCAAGGAGCACGCAGACAGGCTGGGGGTCTTCATCGGTGGTTCGGTAGAACCGACTCGAGCAGGAGACGACTACTTCGTCAACTACGGTGGACGGCGACGGTTTCTCGATCAACACGTAGGGCACGGCTCGTCGCGAGAGGCACGCTTCTCGTTGAGGGTCTATTACACCTGGTGCTCTGATACGAAGCGAGTGGTGGTTGGGTGGTTGCCGACGCACTTGTCGAACTCCAAGACGTAGGGGCAGGACGATGTCTAAAGCGAGTCAACGACGAGAGTCGGAGCGGCAGAAGCGCTTCGAAAAGAAGATGGGCGTCAAGCCGGCACTGATGCGGGAGCTGCGAAGGCTCGGCCCGTTGGCTTTCATGGATTCGGTGCTCATGTGGAAGTTGACAGCGGAGTCTGGCAAGAAGCGCAAAGCGCATGCCGACGACGTGGTCCTGAACAACCTGATGGATCGGCATCGGGCTAGCATCGAGGTGATCACTTCAGGGATGCGAGGAATGACGGTCGACGAGTCATACGACGACGAGCCGAGTGACGTTCCGGTGCCGGGCTATGCGATTCTTGAATCTAGCGACGGTACAGAGTCCAGTCACCTCATCCCGATGAGCACGATGACTCACCGCATCAAGCCGTCCCCCGACGAAATCGCGGCGGCGTTGTTCAAGCGTGCCGAGAGAGATACCTCACACGACGTGCTGATCTGGGTGTTCGGATGCGAGGCCGAGCACTACCCGACGTTCTGTCTTGGCATGACCAAGAGTGGCGCCAGGGCAGCACGCATCCTGATCAAGGGGAAGTGGATCATCGCGCAACAGGTCGACAACATATGGATGTCGGCTATGGCGGAGATCGATAGCGACATCGCGGAATGCGAGAGCCCGGAAACGGTGGCTGTAGGAACGTTGCTGACGAGGATGAGTAAAGTACTGCCCCAGTTGCTCGAGCTGGCGCCGGAGGAGCGCGACAAAGTGTTCGAGGCGATTGGGTTCGCGTTCGGCATGGCGCAGGAGCCGTTTGCGATATTGATGGCCCGCATGGGCGACGCCTTGGTGAGTGCAGAGGCCGAGGCCTCCGACTTGTGGAGTAGCGTGCAAACCGGTGAACGTGACTTCGAGACGGAACTGCGCGGTGTAAAGCGCGAGAACGGGCTGCTGCAGGCGGCAGTGCAACGCGAGAGTAGACAAGTGCAGGAACTGAAGACAAGGCTGGGAGCGGTGTCGAAGGTGCGCGGGTCGGCAGCAGTAGCGGAGCCGCTTTCGCCTGTGTCCCTGGCGACCAAGATGAGCGCATTCTTTTGAACGAGGGCCGACCATGAGTAGCGACACAAAGAAGCACGAAGCCATTCGAGCCGTGGTCGACCGCGTGCTGTGGACAGCGGGCGCGACGGACTGGAACAAGCAGATGTTGACGGAGGCGATCGCCGAAGCCGTCGAGCTCGTTGAAGTGCGGGCGGAGCGCGAACGCTGCTCTCAGGTGTGCCGCGAGATCGGGGAGCGCCATCAACAGGAGGAAGGCACGTACGCCGCTGGAAAGAAGGCCGGCGCGTTTGAATGCGCGGAGCACTTGTTGGTGCAGTAAGGGGGAGAGACAGCCCGCGTGGCCAAGCCAGCGACTTTTCAATCAAGAGAGCACAACCCATGAATCTGACCATCGAAGCCCCTGGCGAAGGCGCTACAGCGCAAGGCAAGAGCTTCAACCAGTGGTTGCACGAGTTCTGGACGACCGGAGCGGTCGAGCCGGACCTGCTACTGAAACTGTCCCAGTCACTGGCATTCCGCGCAGGCACAATCTCCGCGCGTTGCCCAGTCACCGACATCAACGAGGAGCGAGATGCCCTGCTTCACGTGGCGAGCCAGGCAGTTCGGCTTGGCGCATGGATGCTGCATGCGGGCATCGAGTGCGCAACGCATCTGGGTCCGTTCGGGCCGCGGCGGCCGTCGGTGGGCGAGAAGGTTCGCATCCGCAAGGGCGCTGTCGTCAACTTCGCTGGTGACCGTGTGATCGACTCGAAGACGCTGGTTCGCGTCCGGACGGTGAAGGTCGGGAGTATGGCCGACTGGTCTGTGGACTGGTCCAAGATCGCCAGCGGCGATCCGACGGCCATTCGCGAAACCGACGTGTCCTGGGAGGATGGAGACGTTCGGTACTGGACCTGCATCACCAACGTCGAGACGATGGACCAGGCGAAGACGCCGGGCCTGCTGGGCAAGCCGTGGAGGCTGCACTGACAGTGCGCTACAAGGGATGACCAGAGCCGAACGAAGGCCGCCAGAGTTCGTGTTCTGGCGCCTGCGGCTGATCAGATCGCGAGTCGCGGCTACTTTAGAGCCATACGGCTCCGAAGGTCAGAAGTAGGCCGATCGCACCAAGTCGCGAATCGCCCTCCTGCTCCTCCTCCCTCCCTCTCCTCCCGTAGGGCGCCACAGTAGTTGATTTGGCGCGAGCGTCAAATCAACGACTTGGCGTCGGCCTACGCCACAAGAAGCACTAGTTTCAGGCATGACCGGGTTGCCAGTGGTGAGTACCGGCAGTCGGCCATGAGCTGTCTGTTACGAAAGGCAGCGTATCAGAGCGCGTCTCGCCTCAAGAAGCTTCGCTGACTTCGGTCATAACGCAGTCACCATGGGCGAATCGCAATGGAGGGCGCAACACCAGCCGAAAAGCCGCCATCGATGCCTGGAACTGGGCGTCGATCTGGAACCCATCCATTCTTCGAGAAAGAAATACATCCCTAATCTAAACATTTTATCGTCGGTACCTTCTGCAATGATCGCGTCGCCGCGATCAGAGGAGTGACATGGACCTTAAACAGTTCGCTCTCAAGGGCA
>Ga0307509_10010755_pt1 | contig 11157 bp, 11 predicted proteins | sample 10_EM_MG_FD_202245 | JGI IMG/M metagenome (GOLD analysis project Ga0307509, IMG submission 202245) | Populus trichocarpa ectomycorrhiza microbial communities from riparian zone in the Pacific Northwest, United States - 10_EM | ecosystem: Host-associated > Plants > Roots > Unclassified | place... | reverse complement strand
TGTATTTAAACCAGTCTCCTGGCTAGCAGGAGACAGCAGACTTCGACAGACCTTCAGTCTAAGAATACACTTGGTTGAACGGCAATCCCTGAGTTCTATTTGTCCTTCAACTATTATCTCTTACCTCTGGTCCCTTGAAGCCTCCCTTAGCACCAGCGCTAGCAGGTCTATTGCCGGTCCTATTGTATTTTCGTTGGACAGGAATAAACATGTTACAATAATTAATACATGAGCTAAACGTGCCAGTGATGACTACTCTCGAGAGACGCCACAGGACGTTGCCGGGCGCAGGGCTGGCACAGGGTTCACGCCAGGAGACTAGGGGTAGGAGTATGATAATCCTGACGGCTTCCGGAAGGGGCTGGCGAATTGAAAGCGTCAGGACGCTGGGATATGGAGAACAGGGAGGATGTCAAGTCCGGAGGGAAGGGAGTGTTGCTGTGCAACTCAGGATGCAATAGTGGCGTGCGGGCGTTGGGGACGGACTCAGGACGCACAGGAAGCGTACAGATGCTGGAACTGAAGTCACGACGCACAGGACACACGGGACGCAGCGACGACGTCGCTGGTGTCAGGACACAGTGAGGGCGCATCAGATGCATGTGTATGTTTTTGCTGATGGAGAGTTTCGACATCTGATCTGCACAAGCTGGATATGCTCCATACAATATATCTAGGACTCTTCAAGCATATGATGGACTGGATTCAGGGATTTCTCAAAAAACATGCGCGACAGCAGGCTTTTGACACCGCCTGGAAAGCTTGCCCCCTTACCCAGGATTCTTTGTCCCCAAAAAGGCCTACAGGAAGGTTATGCAGTGGCAAGGAAAAGGGATGAGGAATCTCGGGCGTTGTTCGTTGGGAGGTCTCGCTGTGGAGTTGAGACAGCCTGATAGCACGCAGGTGCAACCCTCCAGATGTGCGCTCGCCTGTGTCAAGTCACTGCTTGACTTCACCATGATGGCTCAATACCCAAGTCACACACCCGAGACTATCATATATGGAAGAATATGCGACGCAGTTCCACCAGACGAAGGACATCTTCTTGGAGTTTCGCATCTCCAAACGGACGCAAGAGAAGGCTGATGAGTTGCGCAAAGAGGTGGATCGTCAGAGAGCGCAGATGAGGGAGCAAGTACCCACATCCCAACGTCTCCAGATCCTTGACGACGATCGTGAAGAAGTGAACAACCAACGTATGGAATTGATACATTCCGAATCTAATTTCAACTTTGTTAAGATGCATCTAATAAGTCACTTTCGCGATCACATCTACATGTTCGGCAATATTCCCATGTATTCTACCGAGTGTGGAGAGCTCGCACATACGGAGCAAATCAAGGATGGATGGCGACGCTCAAATAAAATCGACGCAGCGCGACAGATACTCAGCAGCTAAGGTCGACAACATGCGATCCGCATGAGACTTTTGAACTTGGAATTCCTTCAACGTGCAGGAGGTGATTTACCAACTGAGGTAGTAGAACATTTAGAGAAGACGAGGCCCGCCCCAACCCCACCAGCCCATCGTAGGATTCTGAAGGGACGTTGTGATAATATCCATGACGTCGTTGATTTTGGCAGAGCATGCGATATATCCCTGGAGACTATTTGTCGGGAATTGATACGATATAGCCGACTGAGGCTGCCTCCCGCGCGCAGACTGCCGGAAAATCTAGCGACACTTTGAGCTTTGCCGGTGGAACTACTAACTCAACGGGAGATCCCGGTTCGTGCGTTCCAGGAGGCAGGTGTGTACGACATACAGGGGGCCCGATGCACGGGTGCCCGACTCCTCTGTAACCAGACCAGTCGGAACGATTGCGTTTGGATACAGGCTGGTGGGGGGAATATGTATGGTGTGCTCAGGGGTCGTCTCCCTGCATGGCTCATAGCTCTGTTCAAAATCTTGTCGCGCGATATGCAGCAGGATACGGTCTATCGCCTCGCCGGGGTTCAATTCATGAGCCTGATAGACTCCGGACGACCGTCGGATGTACACGGTCTGGTAACCGGTCAGCTCCACGACGTTACCTGAGAGCTCACAATTGTGGATATTGGGACGATCTTAGGCCTGGTGCATCTGATACCGAAGACAGAGCAGCGCTGGCTTGTCAACCATCGGATCGATTTATGCAGGTTTAACGAGATCTATTCAGATCACAGAGGGGGCTTGTGTAATAAAATAAACTCAGGGCTCGACATAGCCTAGATGTGGGCTACATCGCTCTCCGACGGAGATGTAGCATCACGATCACAACTAGGCAATAAACGTGTATAATAGACAAGTATATAGTAGAGATATAGACATAGTGGAATAGAAACATCTAGAAACAAATCAATTATGCACGATAGTAGTACTAGTAGTAGGAGGCACACCGGCAGGAATGACTAGGGTGATATCGGCGGCAAGTTGTTATGAGCACGCCCGGAAGCAGAAGGAAAAGGGGGTACCTTGGGGTGGCCTCCGGATGCTGTGGAGATGCGAGGCAGGAAAAGAGACGTCAGGACGTGAGATAAGAGGCGGGAGAAGAGCAGGAGATGTGGGGTGGTGGCGGGATGTCGGTAAGGTCCGACGTCATCATGTAAAACCAAAATACCTCATGACTTATACGTATTAGTCATGTAAAATCTGCCTTGCATAGTTACGATTTGTGACTATATGACACTACATACAAACTACATACAAATTGTACCAATTTTACTATATGATAACTACAAATCCAGTTAACCTATCAAATCAATCTTTTGAAATCTACTTTATTATGGTTATTTAAGTAATACTCACAAGTTTAAAGCTTAATAAAAAAGTTTTTCTTGTTCCGTACTTTGATTATGATTGAGCTAGCACCAATCTTTACTAAATCCTAATAGTATCTTCCCAATTCAAGTGCCTATCATTTTAATTAGCAACCAGTTTGCAGAAAATGTTATACAGTCTGGAAGGTCAAGTTACATTGTTTAAAGCCTGCTGAAGTGACAGCCGGTTATCAGACTATAAGTTCTGTACATTTTTCTCAATAAGAGCAATATCCTTCATGAATCTTAATAACATAAGATATACTTGGCTAATAAGAATACAAACTATTTGCAGTTGTGCCCTAATACAGGTAAACCTATCAATCAATTGTTATTTGCTTTGGAGATTTACCTTTTGTGATTTTAATGTTGAGAAGAAGGTTATCTACACCATACTTTTCATCCTTCTACTACATGGGTAAAAGCAATAAAATGTATATTTGTTTTGCTTCAAACACTTTATACTTACTTAAATAATCATAATAAAGTTGATTCCAAAATATTGAGTCCATAGGTTAAGTGGATTTGTAGCTATCTTATAGTAAAATTGGTACAATTTGTATGTAGTTTGTATGTAGTTTCAGATCACTTTTTCAACCACTACTACTTTGAAAAATTCCTATCAAGTAAATCAAAACCGGCTCGCTCTGAATATATAAGTCTCATACAATCCTTCTATCTATTTTAGAATTCCTTTCTTGGGGGGTTTTTGGATTTTACATCCTTCGGAAAGAGTGCAAGTTCTCTCTTGCATAAGTGATCTTAAAGCCACTATAGCAGAGCAACAATTCATTTATAGGAAATTAATGATACATATTCTGATTCTCCATATATTAAAGTACCTGTAGCTAGATTCTTACGGTGGTGTCTCTATTATTAATAGAGATAATCTAATTGAGGTTTCATTTTTCACTGGTTGCCATGAGTGAGCGGGATCACCGTATTTACGTTATGCTTTGGAGGAGCGGGAGATGAGAAAGGACTATACCAAAGGTAAAGAAGCAACCAATATACTGTACTCGGGTACAAGGGTAAGTCGGGCGCGGTCCCACGAAAAGTCTGGGTTTATTTCCTATTCTGGGGGTGCGCCCGACTTTTGTCGACCTTACAAAAAAAAGCCACAAAACGCGTTTGTATGGGGGAGAACCATAGTTGCCGTATATGGGGTGCGCCCGACTTTTGTATATCATACCTCCATATACAAAGATGATTTACAGCCAGAAAAAAGAAAAGCGATTGTGATAAAACTTCCAAGTCACCCTGGAACATGCCGTAGCTCCAGCAGCGCCACAACCCTCGGGTTACCGTACTGGGAAGCCAACATGAGCGGTTCTTGGCCGTTGTTACGATATCTCGCTTGTCGGGGTTAACGTCGTCTCGTTTTCACCTCTCCCTCGTGCCCATTTTTTCCAGCGCAACACAGCGGTTTTCAGCAGTATTTATCTAGCCTGTCGGGATTGACGTGGCTACGCTAGAGTAGTATTTTGACCACCCCATCATGGCCATGCTGAGCAGTACTAAGGAGTACTGTTTGGTCACCCTTATTTGGTCTGTCAAGGTTGATATCTTTCCGAGGAGTACTTGTACCTCCACAACTCCCATCTGCCCATTCCAATCCGGACGGGGAAGTGGTGTATGACAGTATTTATCTGTTTCGTCGTGGTTGACGTCACCCCGTTCGGGTAGTATTTTCACCACTCCTTGATGCCCATCCATAGGAGTCAAGAGAGTAATGTTTGGCTCTGCTTATCCTCTTTGTTTCAGTTGACGTCCTTCCTTTCAAGCAACATTTTCACCACCTTCCTTTAACCCTTCCAGGAAGCCCCAACGAGAGGTGTATTACCCATACAGTCTTTTTGGTTTACCCCACGGCCCTCCGCCTATACTAGAGTAACCATAATCTCAACTATCCCGAACAGTGATCTACAGTGTAGGCCGCTGAACGTCTCTCCAAAACCAGCAAAGTGCCAGTACGACTCCTGTGCTTTCCAGAGGGATTTGGTGTATAGGTAATTATCCCAGTCAGGAGGCTGAGGTCCAAGTAATTTCGCTCAACTGACAGGTCTCGCCTTGTGTGCATTCCCCAATATAGAGAAGTATCCTCGAGACAGGGCGTGCTCTAGAGAGCGATGCGACGACTGATAGAAGGAGCTTAGAACTATTCCGAATTTAGATAGATCAAGGATGCCCCCGCCATTGTCGAGTGAACTATACCAAAAAGCTCGGTTTGAGCTCGGAGGTACTCTTGAAGCGTAAAGTGGAGTAACCAGACCACTAAGACTTCCTTGTCTACGGCAACAAATCCTTGACAATCTGCTAGCACTAGTCATATTTAGGGAACGCTATCACCATTGAGATTCTTCGGCTCTAATTGGTCCCCTAGGGTGTGACACAAATGATTAGGGTTCAGGGGCCGCTCCGAGCGAATGATCGCCATTAAAGCCATACCAAGCCCGGCTTTCTCCGCTCCCTATTCCCTTATCCAACCCAACGTTCCGCCGTAAGCATCTCCCAACCCCAATACATTGGCCATTTCACTGATCTTTTGTTGCTTAAGGGGATCTTGGGTTCCTACAAAGTCCCATCAATATTTAGCGAGCCTAGAAGAAATGCCGGCACTACTCGGTAGGTTTCTTTTAAGCTGCCCGCATAGTGTTGTTGCTTCTACCTACATTCCGGAAACATCTTTAGGAATTTTCTCCAGTATCTCTTATGTTCCTTAGAAAAACTAACACATTTGAGCCTGCAACGTTCCACCATACAGTATCGCAACCCAGCCCGCCCACTCTTGAACACACCATACCCCATCACCACAAAAAAACCAATCAAGTGGATAGATAATACACAAGGTATTAATTAGAATCATAGATTTATTTTATTTCTAAATATTTTTTGGTCGTGATTTTAGACATCATTTGTTGTGGGTGTTGACAAAGAGGGGTGAGCCTTTGCATCGCAATGTTCGGTTACTTTTGCTAAGGGTCAAAATCTCCAGACTACTTCCCTTCCCTTCCAGGGTTGTATCCTGGCTCATCTTGTGAAGATATCGCATGACATAATCTCTGAAGAGCGATACGTACAATCGTTACTCTCCCGGGAAGACGCTTGCCGATTCCAGCCTGAATGTGCAGTCTTCTAACCAAGCGCATCCGGGTACCCGGAGACTCCCGAGGAATATAATTTAACCAATCGAGAAGCCTGATACCACTTGCCGTACATTCATCTAGCGCATCGATCCACATGAATGTGCGATTTCGGGAGGAGGCAACCTAAAGCATCTGCACAACCTCTGAAAGCCGTGGCCCCCATCCACCTATGGCCCTTTTCTAGTTCTTGTAGTCCCGCAGTATTTTCCCTAGAATTTCCTCCACTCCGCTGACAACCTCCTTGAGCAGGGAGCCCTATTAACTCTTTGACCACTGCTCCTTTTAGGCAACGAAGTCAAAATAAAAGCATGCCACGGCGACATTTTGTCTCCTGGTCTGATCGTATAAGTCGTCTATCACCAATGGGCTGATATAACCGCATATCAGTCCTTGATGTTTTTCTTCCATTCCCTAAGGCTCGTCCTTGTTACTTAGTAAAAGTCTTCCCAGCTCCTGGATTTTCAGTGCAAACAAAACTGCGTTACCCGACTCACTCTCCTCATTGCCAGTGTACCAGCCTCTAAATTCCTCGGTTCGTAAGAGCCATTCCCATACGCCATTAGCTCCGGGGTCTCGAATATCCCGATGTCGTAACTCGTCTGGCAGGGATGGCAAAGTTAGTAGGCAAAGGCAAAGTTAATGAGTGGTGTTCAGAGAGCGGATATTATTACTCAATATTTGATGCATCTCCTGTTCTTTGCTGCTTAGGATATTCCGTATGATAGGTGAGAGTGTAAGTCCAGTCTGATACAAGAATTCTTCGAGGGTGAATAAAGGCGGGGCTTTTTGTGGAAGCCCATTAATACGTCTAAGAGCTTCCGGCCAAGCTCTCTAAATCAGTGCTACTAATACCAGGGCCGGTGCATGTGCCCGCACCAGGGGAGATGTTTTCGTACCCGAGCACAAGGCAGGGACCCTGCTGCTTCCCAAATAGCTTTGCTTGTGCGAAAGCACTCCTCCTACTTGTGCTTGTCCTAGGCAAAAAGTTCCCTGCGATCGCTTATACAGATACTATGAAAATCAGGCGTCCATGCTTAAAGCACCATAACTTACCATGATAGGGGTGAGCTTTGTAAACTATGACCTCCTCGCACTGAGAATAAAAATTTTCTGAACTTCACAGTCCTGGTCGCAACTACAATAGGAATAATTATTATTTAGAACTGAAGGTAATGTATAAAAAGAAATCCTATGGATTTCATAGAGACTATCCAAAATGGGCCCATGCAAGGACTAATTTTTAATAGAGTACTTTCCCTACTGCGATGATGGGGGCTTAGCACGGTTATATTTCTTAAAACTGGTGCTCTCGTCTTGACCTTTGCGCAATCTTATGTCAAGATTGCTAGTGCAGGGTTAGGAAAATCTATGGAAAAGTTATTTCAAGTTAACCAGCCATAATTATCTTTATCCGTTCTGGTTAATCCCTACTTTGTAGCTCGTCTTGAAGCTTCACTTGAGCGAGGGTTACCCATACCCTAAATCACGAGCGGCCAAAAATCAAAAGTCTTGGCACTCCCTAAGCTAGCTATATAAACCCATCGTCGCCACCCCCTTCTCCTCTTTTTTTCCTCAGCTCTCTTTGCCTTTTGGTAAGCCTACCACAACTTTCCCCCTTTACTTGTCTCTATGCATTCTAACAACCGGACAGGCTTAGATCAAGTGTAGTATCTGTTCTTTTCAGCTTAATCTCTGAAACGGCTCTCCGGAGCCTGTTCTTTTGGTTAATCATATTTTTGTTTAGCTAGGGGATCCTGCCTCTGGCCTGCCATGCTTGATCCCCACTGTGTCGCTGGTATTGCTCTGTCTCCGGTTGATGCGAAGGGTTTCGTTTGCTACTTTTGTCTTCATTTTCTGGCCTCTGTGCGAGAGATTAAGACATTGTTTGTTAGCACTTCCGGCACCATGAACCCCGGTGCAAATTGCTACGGAAAATAGACACTATTACCTGGCATCAAATTGTCAAGTGCGAGGTTCCTTTTTCCGGTATTGTACCTTACAGGTGTTGCTCACAGTACGGTTTCGGTTGTAATTCATAAGATAACTTATGGCATAATCCAAACACAGATTTCTCGGGCAGAAGAAAAGGTTCTGGTAGGCAACAAGAAGTTAAGGGAGGAAGGAAGGTCCCTCCCAACTGGCTTGTAAGTCGATGTTGCATAGCACTGTGTGCTCTTGGATCGTCCCTAGCAGTTAGAGTAGAACAGTGTCCCCAACCGGCCAGTCCGTTCGGCTTTGGGTACGGCCGGACTGACCCAGGCTTTTTCAGAGACGGCCGGGCCGGACTATGGGAAACGGGCTTTCCAAAAAAAAGCCGGGCCCGGCCTGGGTGACCTGCAGGCCTCAGGTTTTTAACCCTAACCTTAATCTGCAGAAAGCCATTTCTACAGATTAAGGTTAGGGTTGATACACGTGACTTGCAGTGTTTCGACATTTGAAATATGTGATCACTCCGGCTAGAAACTTTACTTCCAGAGGCAAAGCTTTTCGGAGGGCTATCGTGCGGTGTCCGAATAAATGCGCAACGGTCAAAGGCGCGAACACAACTAGATATTGGATATATGGATAAGCTGGCGACATTGATTGACTTTAAGATGATCTAAAAGCACACACACCGTGTAGCATTTATTGTTCTAATCGGGGTGTAGCAGCCAGCAGCCTGAGGGCTTTCACAAATATCTATGAATGGCCGGGTATCTGTCGGTTAATTTATGTAGTTCAATTTAAATGTCATAAGCGAACAGCTCAGCCAATCAGTGTTGAGTTTTACACGAGCAACACTCGTTGTCAAAGTAACTGGCGGCTTTACCCGGGATCTGCAGGCTATACCTGGGCATCTGGCAGCTTTACCTGGGCATCTGCAGGCTTTGCCTGGGCATCTGGCGGCTTTACCTGGGCATCTGGCAGCTTTGCCTGGGCATCTGGCGGCTTTGCCTGGTCATCTGGCGGCCGCCTATCCTCTCGACCCGGCGGGTGCGTGGGCGCCTGCAGGCTTTGGCGGCTGTTGATAATTTAAGCCGGACTGACCCAGGCTTCTCAAAACCATGGCCGGACTGACAGGACTGCCGACCCATTGTCCGGACTATGGTCCGGACTGGCCGCTTGGGAACACTGGAGTAGAATACAGTGTAGACTCGAAAAACTCGCCATCTACCTGCCAGTGTTTTGAGGTGGGCTAACAAGCGCCCTTTTATCAATAAGCGGAACCTGGTGTATGATTAGAATCTAGATTAGAACAAACTTTAGACATATGACCATACCTATGCTAATAATCGCCAGTGTTCCCAACGGGCCAGGCCGATGGTAGGCCGGCCTAAGGCAGGCCGCTCCGGAAGACAGCCTGGGCCCATATAGGTCGAATTCGATTGGCCTACGAAAGCCTATCAGGCCTGATAGGCGCCTATAGGCTCGGGGATTAGCGTTGAGAACAGATTGCGTTAAGAGTATTCAACCCCCACCCCCCCACCCCCCCCTCTTCCGAGTTTATCGCCTGTGATTTTTTTTCCTCCTTTACCTTCAGCTATTATGATACTTCTTAATTAATCACAAAACGAGTGATTCAACTAATTAATTCACTACCTCTAGTATTTTTTTATTTTTTTTGCTAATAAGCGAAACCGTTACTTTATTTTTAATCATATTCCGTAATTGGGAAACATTTACCGTGAATTTTGCTGTTGACACAGAGCAGCCGCTCACTATGAGTGGGTCGGCCGAAGCCGTATAGGCCGGCCTAGGCTATATAGGCCAGGCTCAGGCTTAACCAGGCCTGCAGGCTCGGGCCAGGCTAGATCCGAGAGAATTTGGACAGGCCGGGCCCGGCTTTACTCAAGCCTGGCCGGCCTGGCCCGTTGGGAACACTGATAATCGCTAAAGAATAATTCGGGAGCGAGTTAAAATCACCGGTTATTCGTTAAAGTCACTGGAACTGGCGGGGGCGGAGCGAAATTTTGACTGTCATGCTGGTCCGCTCTGGGGGGCACACATATGGATACAGTGCAAGTGGAGACGCGGAACGTTCGGGCAACGCGCTAGAGCTAAAAAGAGGTGGAGGCCGTAAAAATACCAGTCGAGCCCGGCTTCGGAGAAGTAACCTTTCCCAAACAATTTTGAGGGAGCTGAGCCGTGACGGACTGGAAACAAGGAAAGTAGCAGCGAATAAAGAGCATGGCTCTCATAAATTATACACAATGGGGGATCTACATCATGTTAAAGTTTTCACGTAGGTTCCATATCCACGACACGAACTACAACAATGAACGTTTGACTTAGGATAAACTTGGTTTGGAAAATGTGGGAGAACATAGGAGTTGAAGTTGTAGTGCGTTTGGGTAAATGGTTAGGTGCAGCGGGGATGTTTGGGATGATGCAGGAACTCGCGCTAGAGGTACTAAAGCTTTGGAACTAAGAGATGGAACGAACAAGTGCCCCTCTACGAGGTTAGCAAAACAGATAAAGGTAGCAGGAACGTTTGGGAATGGAGGAACTCTGTAAGTAAACGAAACAGAGGTAAGGGATTGAGGGGCGCTGTGTTTTGGAGGGAGTTTGAGGGTGTTATGTGAAGGAAAGGAAGCGGTGATTGGATGAGTGTGGAGAACTTGGACGAAGTTGAAGGAATGTTTTTCTGCGCAGTCAACTTTGTATATATATAGGACACCGCTAGCGATGTCGAAAACCCCAGCACTCGTATGCCCAGGCCGCCTCCAAAGGAGCCTCGAAGGGCAGGAAGAATAAGAGCTCCCTCACGGCCGCCAAAGTCAGGTCAGCCAACGCCCTCGCCCCTGAGATCCAGGCGCCGAGGTCACTCCCTACGGCCGAAAGAAGATTTTACGCCCCTCGTTCTTCCCCCTCTGAGGACCCACAAGCGCCCCTAATTGCTGCCACCTTCCCAGACATTGCTGCCCGCGTCCTGAGGGATGCGAATTGTATCCTCCCCCTCGCAGTCACCACCTGTAACAGGTTTATTCCTGTTTAACGAAAATACAATAGGACCGGCGGTAGACCTGCTAGCGCTGGTGCTAAGGGAGGCTTCAAGGGACCAGAGGTAAGAGATAATAGTTGAAGGACAAATAGAACTCAGGGATTGCCGTTCAACCAAGTGTATTCTTAGACTGAAGGTCTGTCGAAGTCTGTTGTCTCCTGCTAGCCAGGAGACTGGTTTAAATACAAGAACCCAAGAGCGGTAGCCTTCCTGCAATCACGATCATTACCA
>Ga0307509_10010754_pt1 | contig 11158 bp, 9 predicted proteins | sample 10_EM_MG_FD_202245 | JGI IMG/M metagenome (GOLD analysis project Ga0307509, IMG submission 202245) | Populus trichocarpa ectomycorrhiza microbial communities from riparian zone in the Pacific Northwest, United States - 10_EM | ecosystem: Host-associated > Plants > Roots > Unclassified | place... | reverse complement strand
AGAGGACGACGAGGACGACCCAGCGGTTGGCACCGGCCCCGGCCGCCCGACGGCGCAGCGCTGCGGCGGCCGTGGTCGTCCCGGACATGTACTACCTCCCAGATGTTCCCTCGCGTTCGGCGGGGCTCACGGGGTGGGGACTCCCCGTGACTGCGGCCGGAGAGGAGCGGTGTCTCCGACCCGCGCAACGAAGGCGAGTGAGCCGTCAGCGTACGCGAGTACACGCCAATGCCACGTGGCGGACCTCTCACACTCCCCGGACAACACGTGTGGCGTACACCACTCCCCCTCCTGTGGACCACGCCCCGGCGGGCCTGCCGGTTCCGCACCCCGTCGATAATCGAGCCCGTGACCGATCTTGAAGCACCCCTGCGCCGGGCGGCCCCGGCCCTCCTCGGGTACGCCGCCGTCCGCGCCCTGGGCCTGGTGGTGCTCGCGGTGTGGAGCGCGGCGCGCGGCAAGAGCGCCCACACCTTGCTGACAGCGCGGTGGGACGCCCTCTGGTACACCCGGGTCGCCGACCTCGGTTACGGCTACGAGGTGCGGCTCCCGAACGGCGACGTCCACTCGAACCTCGCCTTCTTCCCGCTGCTGCCCTGGCTGGAACGGTTCATGCACGCGGTCTCTCCGCTGTCGTACGCCGACGGCGGCCTCGCGGTGAGCCTGCTCGCGTCCCTCGCGGCGGCCTGGGGGATCTTCGCGGTCGCGGAGCATGTCTACGGCCGTAGGAATCAAGAAGGGCGCGAAGCGCGGCCTTGGAAGGGTGGTGGCGGGAGACGGGTGGGCGTGTACGCCGTGCTGCTGTGGGCCGTGCTGCCGGTGGGGATCGTGCAGTCGATGGCGTACAGCGAGTCGCTGTTCACGGCGCTGGCCGCCTGGTCGCTGTACGCCGCGTTGACCGGCCGCTGGCTGACGGCGGGCACTCTGGCGCTGCTGGCCGGGCTGACCCGGCCCGTGGGGCTCGCGGTGGTCGCCGCGGTGTGGGTGGCGGGCATCGTGTCGTTCATGGGGGCCACGTCACTCGCGGGTCGCTCCTCTTTCGTGCGGGACCGCAGCACGGCGCCCGCGCCCGGCGCGCGGAAATGGCGATGCGCCCTCGGTCTGGTGCTCGCGCCCCTCGGCGCCGCCGGATACGTCCTGTGGGTCGGCCACCGCACCGGCAAGGGTCCGCTGGGCTATCTCGACGTGCAGGCGGGCTGGCGCAACGGTTTCGACGGCGGCGCCGCCTTCGCCCGCTTCGTCGGCGACAAGTTCACCTCGTTCCCCTCGGCCCTGGCCGGGGTCGGGCTGATCGTCGGGGTCGGGCTGGTCGTCTGGCTTTACCTCGTGGGCGTCCGGCAGGGCCAGCCGCTGCCGCTCCTGGTGTACACCGGGGTCGTCACCGCGCTCGCGCTGTGCGCGTCGAGCTACTTCGGCTCGAAACCGCGCCTGCTGATGCCCGCATTCCCCCTGTTGTTTCCCCTCGCGCTCGCCCTGGCACGGCTGCGTACCTCCAGGTCAGCGTGGGTGGTGGGCGGTGTCGCGGTGGCGTCGGCCGTGTACGGGGCGTTCTGGCTGAACGGCACCGGTCCGCCATGATCCACTCCGGGAACCGGTGAGCGCCCGGCTAATTTCACCCCAGGGTTTGGTGAACTAATTCATAAGTGCCATAAAACTGAGACCCGGCATGATCAAAGGAATTGAAGGACGGAGGCGTCGGGGATTGCGGAATCCTCGGAAATAAACCTGCCCCTGAGAGCTTTCCCACATCACATCGTCATCACAAAGCCGCTGATTCGACGGGCATCCACACTCACTCGCTGTAACGTCGATTGGGTGCGTACCGAACGAAACCTCACCCGTCTGGACCGGGTGTTCGCGAGGCTGGACCGGGAACCGGAACGGCCGGCCAACATCGATGTGCCGAAGATGAGCCGGCACAGGGTCGTGCTGTTCGCGGCGACCCTGGCCTTCTATCTGGCGATCGTGTGGCTTGTCGTGACCACCTCCTGGCTGGTCCGGTTCGACTGGCAGGTCATGTTCTTCCGGCCGTACCAGCAATGGGCCGGCATCCACTGGTTCGTCGACTACTACGTGGTGCTCGGCCAGCGCGGCCCGACCGCGGTGATGGTCGCTGCCTGGCTGGGCTGGCGCTCGTGGCGGCAGCACACGCTGCGTCCGCTGCTGACCCTGGGCACCCTGCTGCTGTTGCTGAACATCACGGTCGGCGCCGCCAAGCTCGGCATGGGCCGCCTCGGCCCGCACTACGCCACCGTCATCGGCTCGAACGAGATGGGCCTGGGCGGCGATATATTTCCCAGCGGCCACACCGCCAACGCGGTCGTGACCTGGGGGATTCTGGCGTATCTGGCCTCCACACCGAGAGCCCGCCGCTGGCTGTCCGCCGCGTCCGCCGTGACCTCGCTCGGCGTCGGTCTCGCCACGGTCTACCTCGGTACGCACTGGCTGAGCGACGTCCTGCTCGGCTGGGCCGCCGGTCTGCTGGTGCTGCTCGCCCTCCCGTGGTGCGAGCCGCTGATCGCGCTGGCCGAGACCCGCATCTTCGACTACCGCGACCGCTGGCGCGCCCGCCGCGGCGGTACGGCGCCCGCGCCCGTGCCGACGTCGCCGGTCACCGCGCCCGTGCTGCTCAAGCCGCGCACCTCCGCCTCGGGCGACGAGGTCCCGGCGGCCCGCGAGACGGTCACCGCGAGCCGTGCGGCGCGGCCTCCCGCCCATCTGGCGCCGAGCCCGCACACGACCCGCTCGGAGCGCACCCCGGTCACCCCGATCGGCAGCCGCCGACCGCCGCATCCGGAGCGGGTGGCACGTGGCACCGCCTCGGCGACGGCCCGTCCGGCGGCGGGCGGCTGACCCACCAGGCCGCGGGGCCGGTACGCACAAGCCATCCCCGCATGACGAAGGCCCCGGTTCCTCCTGCGGAACCGGGGCCTTCGTGACGTGCGCGTTCAGCCCTTCCAGGCGCGCGCCACCGTGCCGTCCTCGACCTCGAAGTTCAGCCGGCCCTCGCGGTACTCCATGGTGATGATCGCCCCCGGTGGCAGCGACCGCACGGTCGACCACCCCCGTTCCCGCGCGAGCCGCTCGGCCTCGGGCGCGTCGAGGCCGACGTAGGTGTTGGGGTTGTCCTGGGGCTCCGCCGGTGGAGTCGGAATGGGTGCCATGCCCGCCACGCTAGCCCTTCTCCCGCTCTCCATGACCCGCTCCGGTCACACTTCTGTCACAGGATCAGGACGTGTGTTTTGTTCCGTCCGGCTCACACGTATGAGCGGTTCCGTACGCCTTACGCGGCCATTCGAACGTAATTCCCGCGTGTCGGTCCGGCCCGTCGAATAGCCCGGCGGAAAGTTCCGCGAGAACCGGCCGGGCGCCCCATTCCATTCCGATTCCGTGCCGTACGGCGGGAGCTGACGCCGCATAAGAGTTTCACCGTTCCGGCACAGAATCGTCGTGCGGCACCCGGCCGTCCCGGTCCAGCGCACGGGACAGCCGGTCCCGCGCCGTCCTGATCGCCCCGGTCAGCTCCGCGGGCTCCAGGACCTCGAAATCGAAGCCCATCATCACCACATGGATCACCATCACATCGAGATTCGGCGCCCCGGTGCGCAGCAGACAGGCGTCCGGCCCGTCCGCCTCCAGCGTCCCGGCGGACGGTGAGATCCGCTCGGCGGCCCGCTCCAGGGGCACGAGCAGCCGGACGACGGCCTGCGCGGCGTACGCGCGCGTGGAGACCCCTTTCGAGACGTACGCGGCGAGGTCGTCGGCCGGTGGTTCGCGCGGGGTGAAGCGCGGGCCGTGCGGCGGTCTGGGCGTGACGCGGTCGACGCGGAAGGTGCGCCAGTCCTCGCGGTCCAGGTCCCAGGCGACCAGATACCAGCGGCGCTCGGTGCACACCAGGCGGTGCGGTTCGACGGTACGGCGGGTGGGGGCGCCGTCGTGGCTCTCGTACTCGAAGCGCAGCCGCTCGGCGTCCCGGCACAGGGCGGCCAGCTCGGTCAGTACGGCGGGGTCGACGGCGGACGGCAGGGTGTTGTGCAGCATCGGCACGGTGAACGCGTTGAGGGCGCCCACCCGGCGGCGCAGCCGGTTCGGGAGCACCTGCTCCAGCTTGGTGAGGGCGCGTACGGAGGTCTCGCCGATGCCCTCGATGCCCTGCCCGGCGGCGGTGCGCAGGCCGACCGCCACGGCGACCGCTTCGTCGTCGTCCAGGAGCAGTGGCGGCAACTCGGCGCCCGCGCCCAGCTGGTAGCCGCCGCCCGTGCCGGGGCTCGCGTTGACGGGGTAGCCCAGCTCGCGCAGCCGGTCGACGTCCCGGCGCACGGTGCGCGGGGTGACCCCGAGCCGGTCGGCCAGGTCGGCGCCGGACCACTCGCGGTGGGCCTGGAGCAGCGAGAGCAGCCGCAGGAGTCGTGCCGAGGTCTCCAACATGGTCAAAGTCTGTATCAAGGGCCGTAGGGCAGTTGTCAGGGGCTGTACGGGAGTTGGGGCACCTCGAAGCAAGTGCTGTTCATGTCCCCCTGCGGGACCCACCCTTTGCCGTCCTGCCAGCGGGCCACCGACAGACACGTCCTGCGCGTCCTCGGCGGTGCGGCGAGCCGCTCGAACGTGACGGGAACCAGCAGGCCGTCGGCGGTGTAGTGCTCGCTCCGGTTCATGAAGCCGTCGACGCACGCGCGCGTGACGCCCGTTTTCGTCTTCGTACACGCCTTGACCGCGTCCGTGAACCACATCGCCGCCGCCCAGCCCTCCAACTGCCACTGGGAGTGCGTCTTCAGCCCCTTGGTGGCGTCCCGGAACTCCCGTACGGCCGGCTGCGACACGTCGTCGAAGTCCCGGCTGGACCCGGTCGCCCACAGGGCGTTGCGGCAGCGCGGGGAGTTTTTGTAGTCCTCCGGGACGGTGGATGTCCAATTCTGTACGTTCGTCACCTTGGCGACGACGTTCGCGCCGACCTGGTCCATCGCCGCGCACAACTGGGCGTTCCCGTGCGTGTCGAGGGCGTCGAAGACGAGGTCGGCGCCCTGTTGCTTCAGGTCGGCCGCCGCCGCGCGGAAGTTGGGCAGCGCGAAGTCGACCTGTTCAGGGACGACCTTGTAGCCCTCGGCCTTGAGCCCCTGTTCGACGAGCCGGGCGTAGGCGGCGGACGCGGCCTGGTTGTACGACACGACGGCGGCGGTACGGGCGCCCTGGCGCTGCTTGAAGTAGCGGTAGACCTCCGTGCCGCCGTACAGCTTGCCGCCCCAGCCCGGGGCGCCCGCGCGGGGCGCGAGGCCGCCGTAGATGCCGTAGAGGTGTGGCCAGGTGTCGTAGGCGGCGCCGATGGGCTGGCCGCCGATGTCGGGCACGCGCGCGTGGGAGACGCGGGAGGCGCCCGCGTAGTCGAGGGCGGTGGTGGCGACCAGGGCGACGACCTTTTCCTCGTCGATCAGTTGGTGCACGCACTCGTTGTTGCCGACACCGCTGCCGCCGTCGTCGCACAGCCGCACCTCGACCCGGCGCCCGGCGATGCCCCCGTGCGCGTTGACGCGGTCGAAGTACGCCTCGGCGCCGTCGCGGGGGCCGGTGAAGGTGTCGCCGCCGACCGGGCTGGTCGCGCTGGTGATGACGCCGACCCGGATCGGTGTGCCCGTGCCCGTGCTCGGCGCGGGCGTACGGGTGCCGCCGTGCTCGAAGTCGCTCTCCGGGAGACGGCTGCCGCAGGCCGTGCCCCCGAGGAGGAGCAGCAGCACCGCGGCAGCGGCCTCAGCAGCCCGACCCTGGCGACGACGAGGCATCGCCGCTCAACGCCACCAGCGCGCAGAGGGTGTTGACGGACACCTTCCAGGTGCCGCCCTGTTCGACGGAGGTCCCGGAGGCGTCCGGCAGGGCGGTGGCGCCGTTGAGGGTCAGTGTGTAGGTCACGGTCGCCTTGTCCGCCTTGGTGAACACGACCTTGGTGACCTCCGCCTGGACCTGCCCGCCGCGTTTGTCGCCGTTGAACGCCTTCAGGACCGGGCCCATCTTGGTGCCGTTCTCCAGGACGGCCTGTTTGTCCTCGGTGGAGCTGGCCGGGTCGAAGAACTTCTTCCAGTTGGCCTTGATCTGGGCCGTGGCTGCGGCCGGGTCGGCGGGCGCGGTCGCCGGTGCGCTCGTGGTCCGTTCCACGGACGGGGTCGGCAGCGGTGTACCGCTGCTCCCTCCCCCGCTGTCGTCGCTGCAGGCCGCCAGGGCGGGGCCGAGCACGAGCACGGACGCCAGGGCGGCCGTAACTACCGTGCCCCGCCCACGCGTTGTGTTCCTTCGCCTGAGGTCGCTCCCGAGAACCATCTGGCTCACCGCCGGGTGTCGGTCCGGGCCGTGCGCGCCCGGTGTTTTCAGGTCGGGTGTCAGAAGGCATAGTGCAAGCCATTGGCCGGCATGGACAGACACATGACATGTGGGAGCCGTAAATGCGGACAGCCCGACTGCGGACCGTGCGTCCTGTCCTGTGGGCCGGCTGGGCCGCGCTCGCCGCGGGTGCGGTGCTGTGCGTGCTCGGCTGGTACGGCGTCTCCGGCGAGCGCTACGCGGAGCGCCAACTCCCCTACCTGGCCTCCTGCACCATCCCCGGCGCCGCGCTGATCGTCGCCGGCGCGGTCCTGCTCGCCCAGGGCCGCAGCGCCCTCGCCGCCGCGCGCGTGGAGGAGCTGTACGCCCTTCTCGTGGCCGCCGGGGCCGAGGAAGCGGAGGAGTCGGCGGAGGCCGCCGCGGCGCCCCTGGCGGTCAGCGGGGACCTGTTGATGGTGCCCGGCGGCACGTTGTGGCACCGCGCGGACTGCCCGTTGGTCGCCGGAAAGGCGGAGGCGGTGCCGGTGGACTCGAAGCTGGTGGCGAACGGCGAGTTGAGCCCCTGCCCGATCTGCGAGCCCGCCGAAGCCGACGACTGATGTCCTCGCTGACCTACGACCTCACCCTCGCCGGCCTGTCCGTCGGCAGCGCCGCGGCGCTCACCGGGATCGGCCTGATCGTGACGTACCGGGCGACCGGCGTCCTCAACTTCGCGCACGGCGCGGTCGCGATGGTCTGTGCGTACGCGCTGCGGCAGTGCGTGGTGGGGTGGGGCTGGCCGCTGTGGCTGGGCGCGGTGGTGACGTTGTTGTTCCTCGCGCCCACCGTCGGAATTGCGCTGGAACGGTTCGTCTTCCGTCCGCTCTCGGTCCTCGGCGGCGATCCGGCGCAGACCCTGGTCGCGTCCATCGGCGTGTTCGTGCTGCTGGTCGGCGGGGCGGCGCTGGTGTGGGGACAGGGCGCCCGCGACGACGCGCCGGAGCTGGTGTCGGCCGATCCCTGGGGGCAGTTGGCGGTGGTGCTCGTGCTCGCGGCGGGCGTCGGGGCGGTGATCCGCTGGACGCGTTTCGGACGGGAACTCCGGGCCGTGGTCGACGACCGCCAACTCGCGGTGCTGGGCGGGGTGGACGCGGACCGGGTCGCGGCGGCGGGCTGGGCGTTCGGGTCCTTCACGGCGGGCCTGACGGGCGTGCTCCTCGCTCCGTTCGTGCGCCTGGACCCGTACGGCCTGCCCCTGCTGGTCATGGAGGTGGTGGCGGTCGCGGTGGCCGCGCGGATGCGGAGTCTGCCGGTCGCCGTGGTGGTGGCGCTGGGGATCGGGGTCGGGCAGAGCCAGTTGACGAGGGTCCATCTGTCCGGCTGGGGCGGGCAGTTGGTGCAGGCGGTGGGCGCGAACCTGTTCGTGGTCGCCCTGTTGGTCGCGGCGCTGGTGCTGCCGGGTCTCGGTGCGAGGGACGCGCTCCCCCGTACGGCAACGGCGCGCGTCGCGACGCCTCCCGGCGCCTGGATCGTGGCCGTGGTCCTGTTCCTGCTCCCCCTCGGCTTCGCGGGCTCGGACCTGCACACCTCGGTCCAAGTCCCGGCGCTGGGCGTGGTGTTGCTGTCCCTGGTGGTGGTCACCGGGCGCGGCGGCCAGCTCTCGCTGGGGCAGGCGGCGTATGCGGGCCTGGGCGCCCTGTTCACCGCGCTGCTGGCGGCGGGCCGCTTCCCGGGCCTGCCCCGCCTCCCTGAACTGGCGGCGCTCGCGGTCGCCGTCCTCCTGGTCGCTCCCCTCGGCCTGCTCACCGGCTGGCCCGCGATCGGCCGCCACGGCCTGTCCCTCGCCCTCGCGACCTTCGCGGTCGGCGTCGGGGTCAGCCGCTTCGTCTTCGCCCAGCCGTACGCCACGTCGGGCCTGTCGCTGGGACGCCCGTCCGGCTTCGACGGGGACCGCGCCTACTACGTCCTCGAACTCGCCCTCCTGACCGGCGCGTTGCTGGCGACCCACGCCCTGCGCCGGGGCCGCACGGGCCGCGCCCTCGCCGCGATGCGCGACCACGAGGCGGGCGCGTCGGCGGCGGGCGTCCGGGTCCCGTCCCTGAAACTCCTGGCGTTCGTCGCGGGCGCCGCGCTGGCCGCCCTCGGCGGCAGCATGCTCGGCATGGGTCTGCGCGCCTTCGACCCTTCGGCCTACGACCCCGTCCGGGGCCTGCTGTGGTTCGCCGCGGTGGTTGTCCTGGGCGCCGACAGCACCCTGGGCGCACTGACGGCCGCGGCTCTGCTGGTGGGTCTGGACGCGGGCGCGCGGGGCGGAGTGGCGGCGGCACTGATCGGGGTGCTGGCGGTGTGCGTGGGGCGGTTTCCCGGAGGCCCGTACGAGGCACTGCGGACGGCGGCGGGGCGCCTGCGACCCCAACAGCGGGCACGGCTCACGCCGTTGGGAGTCCGGGTGCGGCGGAGGCTGCGGGTGGGGTCAACGGCGGCTGTGCACGCGGGTGTTGCGCGCCGCGTGGAACTCGGTGCCGGGCGGGTGTCCGACGGTGCCCGGGACCCGCGAGCCCGCGCCGCCGGGCCTGGGCAGCGGGGCGAGGCGGACTCGACGGCGGCTACTCGCGAAGGCGGGGCCGGCTCGACGGCGGACGTGTGCAGGAGCGGAGTCGAGCCGGCGGCGGCCACCGGCACGAGCGAGACCAGCTTCACGGCGGCCACCCGCACGGACGGAGCCAGCCCAACAGCACCCACCCGCAGGGGCGTTGCGCGTCCAGCAGCGGCCTACGCCGGGGGGACTCGGGGCCTTGAGCCCACTCGCCCGCCCGAACGGGCACGCCCTGCCGAACGGGACCCGACACGGGTCCCCACCGTCCTCACCGCCCATACCCTGCACGCCAGTTACGGCAGCTTCACCGCCCTCAACGGAGTCGATCTCGTCGTGCGGGCGGGACAAGTGACCGCCGTCGTCGGGCCCAACGGGGCCGGAAAGAGCACCCTGTTCCACTGTCTGGCCGGGACCCTGCGGCCCGTGCGCGGGCGGGTTCGGCTCAGCGGGCGGGACATCACCCGGCTGCCCGCGCACGCCCGGACCCGGCTCGGGGTCGCTCGGACCTTTCAACAGCTCGCCGTCTTCCCCTCGTTGACGGTCGCCGAGAACGTGCGGGTGGGGGCCGAGCAGGGGCGCGTCGAAGAACCGGGTTCCGTGGAGCGGGCGTTGCGGCTCTTCGGGCTCGGCGGGGAGCTTCGGTCGCTGCCCGCCGCCGGGCTGTCCACCGGGGCGCTGCGCCGGGTCGAACTGGCGAGGGCGTTCGCGGGCAGCCCGCGCGTGCTGCTGCTCGACGAACCCGCCGCCGGACTCGACACCGCCGAAGTGGCCGCGCTGACACTGGTGTTGAGGGCACTGGCCGCCGAGGGCACCGCGCTGCTCGTCGTCGAGCACGACCTCGATCTGGTCGCCGACCTCGCCGACGTGGTCCATGTGATGGCGGCGGGCCGCATCGTCGCCTCCGGGCCGCCGGACCGCGTCCTCGACACGCCCAGCTCCTGGGAGGGCCCCGCATGACCATCTCCCTGCGCCACGCGCGCGTGCGCTACGGCCCCCTCGAAGCCCTGCACGGCATCACCCTCGCCGCACCCACCCACGGGCTCACCGTCCTGCTCGGTCGCAACGGCTCCGGTCGTACGACCGTGCTGCGCGCCCTCGCCGGTACGGTCGCGCTGTCGGGCGGCACGGTGGTGTGGGACGGCGCCGATGTGACCCGTATGCCCGCCCACGAACGGGCCCGCCGGGGACTGTGTCTGGTGCCGGAGCGGCGGGCCGTGTTCGGGTCCCTCACCGTCCGCGAGAACCTCGAACTCGCGGCACGGGACCACTCCGTGGCCCTCGACGCGTACCCACAGCTGAGCCCCCTGCTCCCCCGCCGGGCCGGCACCCTCTCCGGGGGCGAGCAGCGCATGCTGGCCCTCTCCCGTGCCCTGCTGGCACACGCGCGCGTGGTGCTCGTCGACGAACCGGCGCAGGGCATGTCACCGGCGGTCGCGGACCGCACGTACGAACTGCTGCGCGGGCTGGACGCGTGCGTGGTCGTCGCCGAGCAGCGGCTGCCGCCCGTACTGCGCGGCCGGGCCGCCCTCGTGTACGAACTGCGGCGCGGCTCGGTCGTGTTCGGCGGCGAGGCGGCCGAACTGCGTTGAGGCCTGCAACGGCGGACCCCCGCCCGGTCGGAGGACCTGGCGGGGGGGGCAGCGCGGGAGCGGTTCGGCCCGGAGACCGAGTCGGCTCAGAGGTCGAGCTGCTGCCCGGGCATGATCAGATCGGGGTCGCCGCCGATGACAGCCTTGTTGGCGGCGTAGATCTTCCGCCAGGTGGTGCCGTGTTCGGCCGCGATGCCGCTGAGGGTGTCGCCCTGGCGGACGGTGTAGTCGCCGCGGGACGTGCCGCGCGAGGCGTTGTTCGTGCCGCGGTCCGGCGTCTTCGCGGCCGGTTTCGAAGGGGCCGCCTTCTTGGTCGACTTGACCGTCGACTCGGTGGACGACTTCTTCGTCGTCTTCGGCGTCTGCCGCGTCTTCTGGGACTTCGTCTTCGTGGACTTCTCGGTGACCGTGCCGGAGGAGGCCGCGGGTGCGCTGCCGCTCGCTCCTGCCCTTACCGAGCAGACCGGCCAGGCGCCCCAGCCCTGGGCGTGCTGGACCTTGGTGGCCACGGTGATCTGCGCGGACCGGGAGGCCTGGTCGGCGGTGGCCGCGTAGGCCGAGCCGCCGTAGGCGCGCCAGGTGCCGGCGGAGAACTGGAGTCCTCCGTAGTAGCCGTTGCCGGTGTTGATGTGCCAGTTGCCGCCGCTCTCGCACTGGGCGATGCGGTCCCACACTCCGCTGTCGGCCG
>Ga0307509_10010753_pt1 | contig 11158 bp, 6 predicted proteins | sample 10_EM_MG_FD_202245 | JGI IMG/M metagenome (GOLD analysis project Ga0307509, IMG submission 202245) | Populus trichocarpa ectomycorrhiza microbial communities from riparian zone in the Pacific Northwest, United States - 10_EM | ecosystem: Host-associated > Plants > Roots > Unclassified | place... | reverse complement strand
TTTATTCCTAAGAGAAATACTTAATAGGTTGTTGAGTTATTTCACTTTCATTGTCAAAAACTGTTTATCACTTTTTCTCAAAACTATCTTGGTTGCTATGCAAACTAAAACTGCTTATAACTCAAAATACCTAATAAGCGATTTTACTTGTTTTCCCTGAACTGCATCCATATATAATATTATATAGTTTTTGTACTATATTATACCATATTCTATAAAATGATATAAATACTATCTCAACTCCTACTTCTCTTCCTCTCTTCTTACTTCACCCTTCCAACACCTCTACTCTCGCTTCTACAACACCTCTTCCCTTTTAATCATTTCTTAGAAAATCTTTTACAACAACTTACGACAATCTCAGAACAAAAAATAAATTGAAATAGCTGGTCAGTTCAAGTTATGAAGAATAGTAAATATGTTGACTTGCTAACTTGCTATTATCATATTTTCTAGATTTCTGGGCAATCTTTGCTGCACCAATAATGACTCATGTTTGTATCCTTATTCTCATTGGAAATGACCAGTTTTTCTCATCTTCATACATCTGCCTTAGAGAGAGCCTTCAGTGCTCGTAGGGCTTTGAGAAAAACTTTAACAAACTTGAGCCTGAAGGTGAGAACTTCAAGGTAAATTTACAAAATGCCAAATATTTGAAGTCTCTATTATAGCTTTCAACCCTTTTTTTTTTATAACTGAAAAATTAATAGTAATAAAATTGGCAATAACAGAATCCACAAGCATAAGATATTTATACCATAAGTTAACAGTAAATCAAAACTGTTACTGGCGATAGCATTATAACTATTGAGGGAGGAAACAGGGGGAGGGATAGGAAGGAGAATAGGGAAAAGAATAGATAAGGGAATGAGGGAAGAAGATGGAGAGGAAAGACTTGAGGGAAAGAGGAAGGAATCAGAAAAGTCAAATACTGCAAGAACTGGTGAAATCCACTATCTCCGTAGTGTCGATCGTGTTCAATTTGCAGGGGGTACGCAATACCTTGGCCTGCCAGATTTGGAAAAGATTTTGATTCACATGCTGGAATGTCTCAGATCTTCAACATCATGTTAAGTAAGGCGAACAACAAAAAGTCACATATTGTAAATTAAGAACCATCGATAACAAATTCAATATCCTGATTTTCATCATTTTTATCCAAGATTTCTGCCTCCTCTGAGGCAACCCCAATCTCATTCCTCCAATTCCCAATCTCAAGCCTCTGAAAGCCCTTTATATCCAACTCACCATCCGCACTTCCATCAATAGGAAGTGATAGTTCAACCTTTCGAAAGATTCTCTGAATTATTTCTGCTTTTTCAGTGTGAAATTTGTAAAAAACATCACCTATACACTGGGTGGTTAGGATAAGTCGCTGATGAACAGCTCAATTGTGAAACGTTTCAAACGTTTCTGCGCTAAAGATAGCATCGTTGGTATGCTCGCGCATGAGATCTTTAAAGGGTTTGTTGATCTCGACTTCAAGAGGCTGAATGAGGCTTTTGCAGCTACCTGGAATGAGGGAGGGAGTAATGTTGGGTGATCATAGCGTAGTAAGAACGGCAGAAGTCTTGTGTGATCCCATTAAGTCGATTGCAAATAGGGTAGGCCTACGACCAAGAACTGGGACTAGATGATTTTGTATATAGTTTAGGAATAGCTTATCATTCATGTAAGCTTTATTATTGAATTCCACCAAAAAACCAGCATGATACTCATGCTTTTCCCTTCCCAGTCTCGTCTCTTTCCCTCTAAAAATAATCATTGGTGCTACCCGTGATACCCCATCAGCAAAAACACATAAAGCTAGCGACCCTTGTCACTTGTCCCAACTGCTCTGTGATAATTTGGCCTAAACTGTAGTAGCTCCCTTCGTATCGTATGTTTTTCTGTTAAGATATTCGTAAGGGATCGGCGTCTCATCTAAATTACAGATGTTTGATAGATCAAACCAGCCAACTGAATACCGAAGAACAATATCAAAAAAGATATCTGATTTTGGCTGCGCATTCCTTCGATTGATTAGTAGCCAGTTAATCACCAATGACTGGTATTCTTCCAGTACATTTTGAGCCTTCTTCATCATACTTCGCAAACTAGTTCAATATCGTCCCAGAAACCCCTGAAACCATCCGTTACTGAAACTGAATATATTTGGACCAACTGTAGGATATAGCTCGTACAACTGAAACCCAGCTTGAACCCCAAACCACCCTCTTCTTACTATGTTTCCCCAACCTCTCCACTCCAAGAAATTCTCATACAACTTGGCCTCGAGCTCTGGCCACCAGCAGTGGCTAATGCTCTCTGATGCCTCTGCTCACAGAAGTGCGTTTTCTCCTGCCACCTCTATTTGTTTCTTTTTCTGAACCCAATCTATAATCGTGCTCTGTGGTACATGGTAGACATCAGCAGCTTCTTGTTGGCTCGGCTTTCAGAATTCTTTCTCTCGCGAGAGTGGAATTCAGTAGTGTTCAAGGAACACCAATACTCACATCCTCTGCCGCTGAGTCGAGGCCCGCTCTGGGTATACTCTGGGTTTCAATATATGTTCTGACAGTGTTCATTGACTTATGGTCTTTGGCTTAGGGCCTCGGCTTGTCTTTCCTTTTCGCATTGGTAGCATCTCAAGTATGTTTTTCTAAATTAAAGTAATCAAAACAAAAGATAATGAAAGTAGAATTAAATTGATCTTTGGATTTCGATGTTAGATACAGAATGCTTTCCTTCCCCCTTACACTCTTCTTAAATATGATCTATCTACACATTTGTAAATTATTTTTCAGGTTAATTCCCCTTTTACTATTTACTTTCACTCATTTTCATTCAAATTTCCTTGAACTTTCAAATACGAGAACTTGAAGCTTTAAATCCTACTAATTACTGAATTTACATTAAGATAGTGAGCACTTGGCTGTTCCTGGGCTGCCGTGAGGATAACTGACTCAACAGTGAGTTTTATATTTTCTGTGCACAGCATCTAATTTTGAAATCATGCCCGATCACTCATCTTCCCTAATCCAGCCTCACTTAACCCAGTGACCGAGATACAGGCTCTACGGAGATAGTGGATTTCACGAGTTCTTATAGTAGTAAAGAAACCTGTTCAGAAAGCAGGGATAAAAATATTAGAATTGGGTGAGCAATTTGAAAGTGTTTAAATAACATTGTTCCTGTCTTAAATAGGAAAAAAATGAAGTTTCAAAACCTATAAGTAGCTTGTATCAGAAAATATAGTGTATTATTGTTATAGAAAATATTGAATGGAATGATAATGCATGATGTGAAGAGGTTCTTGATTGCTTAAGAAAAACTGAAAAATCAAGAGAAGGAGAAAGACCCTGACTATCTAATAATAGGGAGCGAGACAAATAGGTTGAGTGAACAATGAAAAGAGCAAATAAAAGGGGGATGAGAGAACTGGATGGAGGTGTCTTCAATAGTGCAGGAGGTCTAAATATATGATAAGGGTTGATATAAGGAGAAAAGGTAATAGTACAACTAATACTACATTATACCAGAAGCATGTTTCAACAATTATTAAAATCAAATACACATTATTATTCTACTTTAATGATACTGTGCACAGAATAGTAAGAATAATAGTAATTTGATTCAGTGTGTGATTTAATATTGCTTTGGGTGATTTGTATAGTAGAGAAATAGGAATCAAATCGCTACTATATTGAAATCTTAAAACCTAATAATTAAAGAATATAAAAGTTGACCAACTGTCAGAATTGCCTAGTTGATTAACATATTAGAATTATCATGATTAGTATCTTTGAGTAATAAGCAATGCTGATATAAAGAACTATTAAAAGAGAAAAAATTTAAACTAACTTCAAATTTAGAAGAATCAAGCAAGTAACAAATATGAAAATATATCTGAGAAGATTGAGAATATAAAAACCATGAATTCAATCATAATGTTAAGATAAAATTCAAGAATTCAATCATAATGTTAAGATAAAATTCAAGAATTCAAACTCTTACTAGAATCTAGAATTTGTTAAGTTTTCCATTCAGAATAGTGTGAAAAGTATTGAAAATCACCACTGATTACTTTATATTCACATATTTCCCTTCATACAATACTCTTTCCTATATTATCACTTATTAGTTATTAGTTCCCATCATCATTCATGAGTAAATAGATATAGTTAACATTTGTTCCATCTTAGTATATACTGTCTCTCATAAACTACCAGATTGTATTCTAGGATCGCTGTTTGCATCTTGACAAAATAGAATAGCTTTTTTGACAAAACACTCGATCCTGTTAGAAAAATGATGATATCAAACATTATTTTGGCAAAATTTGGGGCTAGGAGTGTATTATTTGAATAACCTATGAATAATTTAAATTTTTATCTTGAAACGAGAAGATTTAACTTTATATACTAGGAAGCTATGAAAATACTTACAATATCAAATTGCAAGTAAGTGGAAATAACTTAAAATCAGCATCTTCACATCTGGTCAGATTTTACCCCTAAGATGCAATATTAATGTACTTAGTATGCAAACAGGTAGATCAGAATACACAGGATATATTAGGATACAAATTAGATCTTTTTGCTAATATTCATCAAGGAAGAAAAGTAATAGCTATACATTTTTGATATACAATAGGAATATTCACATAGGTTTCTGACCTCTGATTTTTCTACCCTGCTTTTCACATTTCCATTTGGCCAGGCAGAACGCAGGATAAATACCACTACAATTAAGATAATATCTAATGTTGAACATTTTGGAGCTTTATAGACTCTGGGTCAGACTTTTGTGGGTAATAAGACTATGATATACTGCTCACCTTATGGTAACTTTATTGTGCATCTCACTGCAGAGAGTAGGTTTTGCTTTACCAGCTTGTATTATAGTCGAGCTCTTGCCTGGTAGCAGTTTGAGATTTCTACCTTTTCTACCTTCTGGTTAGATTTTTCTTCTGCTTGCTCAAACTCTATTATTCCCTACCAGAGACTTTTAATAAGTTGGATTGATATTGTACTTCCTCTAATTCTTACTATTTATATCATAATACAACTGATAGGTAACCACAATAACAAGCACTTTAGTCTAAATAGTATACTAAGTTAGAATTAGAGGTGCTATGGTCCGGTATAGATAGTGCACCAGAGGTAGACATGACTTGGTACAAGTATCTACCAAATTCAGAAAACACAAGGCAAGGCCTAAGAGAAAATAAGTTAACCTTGGGGGAAGGAAGTGTGTTGTAATGGAAGTACCCTATAGAGAGATAAACTGTAAGGCGCAGTTTGATTGCGCTGAGCCTATTGAGGACAGTTCCAGTGTAAAACAGTTAGTTCTGTAGAAATAGTTGTTGTCAATTTGGCACTATTGGGTGCTGACAAAGTCATTAAAAAAAACTTTTACAATAGAGCCAGTTGAAGAAATGTTACTATAGTATTGTAACTGATTGAATTGTTTGAAGTTGTAATAAGAATTAAAAATAGTTTGATGATAAAGTTATATTATAGAGAAGTTATTCTACAGGAAAATAATTAATCTATAGATAAGTAGACTACTCTCTTGTATGACTCGTCATTAATGAACATCTCACCTTACTTCTCACCTCTTACACTTATAAGACACATATCTCAATAGCTTTCTGGGATACAATTCATAATAGAAGCTCTGATTGGTTTGATCGGGGTAATGATATATCATTAGAAAGTGCTATGCTAGAAAACTATAAGGAATTATTTTATCAACTTGTTACTGGAGATATTTTCTGTACCTCTTATTGTAGCAGGTAAACAGGCATGTAGTAAGGCATTAATTATTTTGCAGTATCAAAAAAAAACAAAAAACACCAGAAGCAATAAAACAAACCAGCAATAAAACAAACCAAACATCAGCAGTAACCAAAGAAATCCATGAACAGTATCAACAAAAAAAAAAGAAAGTGGAAAACTAACAGGCAACAAAACAAATACTAACACCAGTAGCCGCAAAAGCACTCAGCCCCCCTCATGTAGAAACAGGTTTATATTTTCTCAGAATGTCTTTAATATCACTATTTCTTATGTCCATAAATGCCCAGTAGGGATTGAACAATTGAGAACCAAGCACCTTTAAAGAGTTTTCATTCAAGCCATCTTCCCCCGAATCCTCCCAGGCTTCATCCAACTTGCCAAATCACTTGTTGAATCTATAGCTAGCTTCAACATACTTAGAAGCTTGAATACTCGTATGAATGTCTAAAACATTAAGTGTCTCCAGACGGTCTTCTGAATTTAGCACAAATACAATAGCATAAGATTGACTGGTGTAACTATTACTTACTTAAGTTCTCTACAATCTCAGGTAAGAAATTATACAGATTCTTGAAGATGGTAATATCAACTCACTTTCTCGTAGTATTAGCAGTATACAAAAAGTAGTCCATTATCTGATCTCAACCTTAGACGCAGTCGTTGGGAACTTCAATTATGGCCCCATCAGCCTACATTCTATCCCCAAACTTGTAATGCTTAAAGGTGCAGATAAACCAGTGGCGTGAAAGGCTATATGTATCAAGAGCTTGAGAGAGTTCCTTCATATATTTTTCAAGTACTGATTTTTCAAGGGTAAGTATTTCAATTAACTTAATGTTTGGATCTGAAGAAATCTTGTGTCCTTCCATCTTCCTCTCCAATTCTTCAAACTATGCAGAGTCAACTATTGCACAGACCACGGCAATTTCCAACATATACGTTCATGTCATGGTTTTCAACATAAAACTCCTTGGTCCGAATTGTTTCAAGTAGCAAGCTCCTCACCTCTGACTTTATTACCTGCTTATCTCCAATTACAACCTTCCAAACCTGAATCACATTATACTTAAGTTCCTCAAAACCAGTTCCTGATGCTGGTTCAGGTCGTGGATCCTCCTTAGATTGTTTCTATTTAACAGGGCCTTTTCACCCTTACCCCATAATTGTCTCTTTACAATCTCATATACCTCATACCTGCTTTCAGATATTTCTGCAGTGTAGAATAAAGGTCATGTAAGGTAGTATTGTGTGTCTTTCTTTTATGTCAATATTCTACTTCACGATTGTGTCCGCACTGGTCCATACCCAAGGGAAATGCTGTGAATAATGTCTAGTATACTGTGCCAATAGCTTCCAAACACTTAGTAAATCAAACAAAAAAGAGAAGAGATCAGGCGCAGGTAACAGGGAAAGTAAAGCTGAAGAGAGGTAAAGAGAAGACTCAATTGAGGGGTGGTTGTACCTGTCTTGTTTGTGGGTGTGTGTTGTGCACATCAGTACTGTGGTGTCTAAATAAATATGAGAAAGGCTTTTATAAGAAATACTCCCCTTGCCAAGAACCATCTAACTGTGTGGTCAAAATAGGCACCCAATGCTATACTGCCCTATCACCTTCCCTATGACCTGCCCTAGGCCACACCTGTACAGTACAGTACTCATATAGGAGCAATAGTTTCTTATGAGAGGATATAAAGAAAGATGAAAATAAGGGGGTAGAAACAATTTCCTATGCTTATACATCCTATAACTAGTACATACATACCATGATGGTCTCAGTAGTGTGTGAGAGCAGGTATAATACATCCTGAATCAAGTAGAGCTATTGAACTGCAATTTCCTACTGAAAATAACAGAACACCATCAGGACAACCAATATAAATAAATAAAGAAAAATCTAAAATCATACTAGTAATTAGTGCTTAGTATATAATCTATATACCTTAATAAAAATAGCAGAAGAAATCACAATATATCAGTTGAGAAGTAACAATCTTTTGTTAGGTATTTTTCGGAAGTTATATCTGAGTACATAAGTGATTATGCTGCAGTATGAATTGAGAAATTGGGAAGTTAAGTACACAGAGCTTGACTATCCTTGCAGTACAGCTCTACTCATTGAACCCCATGGAGCCAGTTTTCTGAATCGTCCGGGAATCTCATGAGTAATATATCCTGAACTCAAAGAAATCCGTTCAGAGGTGGATGATGTCAACTTGGCAATTAAATGTGGTATAAGCAGTAGGACTACAGTCCCCCATAGTCTGTTCTATCCTCATCTTCCTAGGTGTAGTCCATCCTAGCACCTTCTAAAATGATGGACTATGGGGGGCAGTCTGTCTCATCTACACCCCAAGATCGACACACTGGATGAAAGGCTGAGAATACTCCCTCAAGTTCAGCTGGGGTAAATCAAGTTTGTATTATAGTGTGATACCTACCATAAATCTTCCTAAAGGTCCTGAGGAAGAATAGGAAATAATAAATTATATATGGGTGCCGTTATGGGAAAAGGAGTACAATTGTTTTTTTACCTGTTTTGAGTTATATGTGGTTTTAGTTTGCATAGCAACCATGTCATTTTTCAGAAAAGAGGAAAAAGAGTTTTTAATAGAGAAAGTGAAATAACTCAACAACTAATAGAGTAAATAGTATAGAAATATAAGATAAATAATAATGGTTATTGTCAGCATTATTCTATGTAAATAATTTTGTATTTTTACTAGTAGTCTCATCTCAAGTTTGCTTTTATCAGATATTTTCATACAGGTTTATGGAATCTTAAGCTATCTAAAATGCATAGATATTTATATATATTTTATAATAACTAAAGATTCTACACTTAAAAATATTTCAAAACCTGTTTACAAGCACATCTTGATGCAGGCTATCCTTTTATGTAAAAAAATAATTTTATCCCATCTGCAAAAACAATCATTAATGACCCCCAATTGATCCAATTTTAAAATTAAATATATTTCAAGAAGCTAGGAGGATACTCTACCATATACTAAAGTCTCAGAGCCATTCAGCCAGTTTTGTGGTTGTTAGCAATTGTTGTCCTTTTTGCATAAATGCACCCATATTTAGATAATTATTAGAGTATATGATGTTTCTCTATAACAAGTGATTCATTAGAGTTATTTTGAAATGAAAGGGTAGAAGTTATTCACTATTGCTAAACAGCTATTCGGCTTCTCCATTCTGGAATGGAAGAGGAACAGTTATTTGTATGTGACTAATGAATGAGCTCAGTGTAAGCAAAAAGGGCCTAAAGTTGTAACAGCACTGAAGACCCAATGTAGAAGATAATGGTAAAGATAATTCAATAAAGAATCAAATTGTGAAACTTAATATTATTAAGCCTGCAAGCTTCACTCAATAAGGGTTTTTCTTGAGGATTATTGATTATTGAAGTAGAATGTGAAATGCTTATACTTAAGTAGATGTTAATATAAGCCTTTGATACTCATCAATCCTTCAAGCTTGTGTGAAAACTCTGTCCAGCCCAGGGCTGTTAGTAGTCTATCCTCTATTAGGAATTAATTCATCGGAGGGGTTAGACCACCTTGGGTATACTTAACTTCCTAAATATGATGTGAGTTTCTGCAATGTATCTCCAATAAAACTGCAAGAGGAAAAACTCTTTCCATTATAGTCATGTCTGTGGCTAACTCCCATGACAACTACCGGAGCCAATACCTTAGTGGTGAACGCACTGGCCAAGGGGTAATTTGGTCTATATAAGCTATGCTGTTCATCATTTAATCTACAGCCTCTAGTCAAAAGTATTCGTGAATCATATTTCACTTTACTAAGTGAACTCCCTAAAACAATATTCAATCATTACAACATAGATTGCAACCTATGATTCTATGAACACTATTGTAAAAACATGAAGAATTGAACTCTCTATTACAATATTGGACTTGCCTTTACAAGTAAGCTTTGTGTTTTTTGTTTTTTTTCCGTTCTTTTGGGAACTGTTTTATTATGTATGTCCCTATATTTTTTGGGTAAAGCGAAACTCTAGACTACATAGTATACAGGCATAGTGTATTTATTTAAGTTTTTACTGTAGAGTCCAGTTTAACATGGCATTCATTTCCGGCCCTAGGGCTTGGTGTCTGCCTAAGGCTTGCCCTCATTCCCTCCTGTAGTTGATATTTTCTTGCTACTCCTGTCCATATCTTATACTGGGCCGCATTCCGTCTATAGTTATCACCAGAGACTCCTCATTCCTGGTTGATTACCTTTCTAGGCCTCTAGGCCATGTGTTAGGCATACCGGAAGGCTTAGCCTTCCCTTAGTCAATAAAGACCTATAGTTACCCTACCTTAGGATTCTGAGTTCAAAAGGACAAGCCAACACCCCCCTCCCGCACCAGCGTTGGGAAGGCGCTACATCGGCAGACGCCGCCGTAGTTGCGTCCCCTCACCAATGACATGGTCATTAGAGCCCTCCTCGTAACCCCGTATACGTCGCGGCCGTCCGTCCGACCGGATCCCGTTCGCAGGATATATGAGGGAAGACCTTTGGCGAGCTTATGCAAGTGGTTCGAGCCAAATCGGTCGACGTCGCATAAAGTTACTGAGCACTAAAGACAAGAGTCGCGAAAGTGGTCACTAAGTAACGGGACGTTTTTACGGACAATGGTTAGGCAACACATTCTATACTCCACGCTCTCGCGATGAAAGTCGCAGAAGTGAATGGTGTTGTCGGATGAGGTAGTCTGAGCAATCAGGCATACCCACACTCACACACGTCAATAGTATCTTATGGATACTGACGGAACCATGCGATAACGATATGACTATGGAGGGATAATGGCTATTGGAGCGATTATCGGGACAAGTCTATCTTATGCCTCGCAGATGTCGGTTGCAGAATATGTCTGCAATGCTGAGAGGTTCGATAACAAAGCTGGCCCCTTTGTTGGTTCGATCATGGAGACCATTATGCATATGCAAATGGTAAGTAAGACTCCATGCCGACGAAGATGGATCATAACCAATGGACTGATGTGTGGGAGCACCGTCAGTTAATTCCATGGTGTTGCGATTCGGAAGTCGAAGTGAGATAACAGAATTGTCAGAGTCAAATGGTGTTCGCACTTTTAGAACAAAGCTGGAGTTTGTTAGCAGGTACTTAGTTAGTATGAGAACTAGATGTAGCCCGCGACCACCCAGACGCGGCATATAAATATCGAGGTGCCTCCCGAGCTATTAGAACATTATCAAGCAACGGAGAAGAGATCTTATCAATATAAGTTTTACGCTAGAAAAATCTTTATCACTTTACAAACTTCGGTCTTTGAATCATTGAGCCTTCCTAGACAATCTCCGTCTACGATTAAGATTATCGGCCTGAGTTATCTC
>Ga0307509_10010752_pt1 | contig 11159 bp, 4 predicted proteins | sample 10_EM_MG_FD_202245 | JGI IMG/M metagenome (GOLD analysis project Ga0307509, IMG submission 202245) | Populus trichocarpa ectomycorrhiza microbial communities from riparian zone in the Pacific Northwest, United States - 10_EM | ecosystem: Host-associated > Plants > Roots > Unclassified | place... | reverse complement strand
CAGGGTAAGTAGCGCCTGGCATCATGAATGTAGGCTTCAACCTCTTATCAACTGTGCTGCCCGGATTGCCATTGCTATTATACATACCATCATACAAACTGAGCATCCATTTGGTAGCTGTGTAGTTACCGCCCCAACCATCATTACCACTACCCGAAATGCTCGAGGCTGGCGTGATCTGAGAGATCATAGTGTTTGCATATTGATAACTCAAATTACTGCTTGTGGTAAACACCCATTGCAGTTCAAACAACGACTCATTGTTATTGTCATAAGGTGTAGGTGTCCAACTAAACAAATCTGAATAATTGGGTAGCAATGTTTTGCTGCTCAACTTAATCACACGGTCGGCATAGTATTTTGCAGAATCCAAGTAGGCTGAATTAAGCGTTCCTTTTGTACCATCTGCAGCGCTGGGGTTTACACCCGCTATGTTGAGATAGGTTCTGGCCAACATTCCTTCTGCAGACCATGAGGTAATGCGCCCCGGCAGAGGAGCTGTCTGCGCCAAATTCTGGACAGCATAGCGGAAATCTTTTACAATAAACTGCCATACTGATGGCACGGTATTACGCCTCAATTGTGGAAGACCAGTTCCACCTGATTCAATGAGGGTCTTCACATAGTTTTCATCAGCAATTGCCACAGTACCATAATTCATTACCAAATAACTTAGCGCTAATGCACGCATGTAGCGGCACTCACCCAGCGTATGCTGTTTTATCGCCGGAGTAACAGCAGAAGTAGCGTAATGTTCAATGTTGTACATGATAGTGTTGGCTTGTACTATCACTTCATAAAATGCTTTGTAGGCACTCACGTTTGTTCCTGTTAACCCATTCGCAGTAAAGTTTGAAAACTGAGAGGCATTTCCACCCCAGGGGTACATCAAAACACCTGCGTGCGCATCACCAATGTGCCAGTTGGCTTGGTCGCAAAAATCTTTCCACGCCATCGAATACAATGGAGCCGCTCCAGCAAGCATTTCTGCGTCATTTTGATAAAAGTTAGTACCAACGACCTGAGATTGCGGAGGTCGATCCAAAAACTCTTTCGAACAGCTTACCAGCATTATGATCAATGCGACAAATACAACTGCTATATTTTTAGTTTTCATTTTTGATAGCTTTAATATTGTTAGAATTCAACATTAATATTGAAGGAGTACATCCGTGTGAGCGGGTAACGACCATAATCCACACCGATCATGTTATCGCCTGAATAAGAACCCCCAACATAAGCGCCGACTTCCGGATCATAGCCTTTGTAATTCGTAATCTTTGCCAAGTTCTGTCCACTTACCGCAACCCGCACTCCGCGTATCACATTTTGTTTTCCCAGTAATGACTTTGGGATATTATAACCCAAGGTTACAGTTTTCAAGCGAGCATACGATCCGTCTTCCACATAGGTGTTTGTGTAAGGGATAAAGTTATTGGGTGAATTAGCGCCACTTACATTTATCCGAGGTATCGATGTATCTGGATTAAGTACATGTGCAGTTTGGTCGCCTGCAGTTGTAGAAGATACTTGCGCATAGTTAAGCATTGATGCGAACATGTTGCGCCCGAGATTGATATTGTTTGGGTTAGACTCCTCGTCACGCGCCAGATTATAAATTTGATTGCCATACGTGTAGGTAATCAAAATGCTCAAATCAAAACCCTTGTATGAGAAGGTGTTGGTAAAGCCACCAAACCATTTGGGCCATGGACTACCAATCTGAGTCAAATCATTCGAATCAATCTTTCCATCAACCTTGATATCCTTGTATTTGGCATCGCCCACCCATACGCCCGTTGTGGGATTTATAGGCAAAACGTTGCCGCTGTTATCCACTGGTTTAGCACTATTAGCCACATCGTTATAGTCTTTATAAACTCCTTGTTGGATGTAGCCCATGTATTGCCATGGGGCCTGTCCTACCTGAGTCTGTTGTGAAAACGGCGTATTGCCTTTCGGTTGGCCAAGAACACGGGAAATCACACTCGATCCGGTAGTAAGTTCTGTTACTGTCGTCTTGAAACCAGATATGTTAAAGTTCGATTCCCAACGGAAGCCATCGCTATTTATGTTAATTGTATTGATGGCGATACTCCACCCTTTGTTTTGCATAGAGCCGATATTAACCACGGGCGGGGCTATGCCCGAAGCTCCGCTCGTTCCTGAATACCAGGGGTAGGCCGCTGGAAGGATGAGGTTGCTCGTGTTTTTAATGTAATAATCAGCATCAAGTTGAACTCTGCCATTGAAAAGCCCGAGAGTCAAACCAAAGTTGTTAGTCGCTGTCTTTTCCCATTGAAGAAGGGGATTCCAAAATTGCGCTGGAACATAGCTTGTTCCCCATTGAGTTATACCTGAATTAAGCGTGCCGTAGATAGCCCCGCTGCTGCCTTGGTTACCAGTTACACCCGTTTCGAGGCGCAGCCGGAGATCGTTAATCTTGGGAACTTGGAAAAACTTTTCATTAGAGATGCGCCAAGCACCTGATATGGAAGGAAAATATCCCCATTTATTTCCAGGTCCGAAATTTGCCGATCCATCGGCACGGAAAGCTGCAGTTACAATATAACGGTTATCGTAGTTATAGTTAACACGACCAAGCCACGACTCCATTGCCCAACTATTTTGACCACCTGTGTTGGCGGCTGTACTTGGGTCACCAACATTCAAATCCAAAATATTATTGCCAGGTAAATTCCATCGTGACGCGCCCAAGCCTTGGTAATAAGAATATTGGGCCTCGTGTGTTGCCATGGCATTGATGTGGTGCTTACCAATACCCTTATCGTAAGTCAACATCTGGTTCCATAGCCAGTACGAATTCAAATTGGTTTGATTGTAGAGTTTTGAAGTCTGGTTTTGCTGCCATGTACTGAAATAATAAGTAGGCGAAAACTGAGTGGATTGAGTAGAACCAATATTGGCATTAAAATTAGTACGGAAGTCAAGCCCTTTTAGAATATGCACCGTTGCATTAATTCCACCCATCAAGCTGCGCACAGTTTGGGTGTTGGTAATCATAGTGGCCAACCCGATCGGGTTAGTTGGAGCAAACTGCTGAGATTGGTCCACCCCTCCTCCACTCACCGGAAGAGGACTGCCAGCACCATAAGTACCGTCAGGATTTTTCACCGGAACATCGGGAGTCAATTGAAGAGCGTTTAGAATCAGATTGTTCCACAAGTTGCTTGTTCCTGTTCCCATTGTTCCCAATTTTTGATCGGTTTGGGAAACCATCACATTCGCCCCAAGAGAAAGCCAATCACGCAATTTGTTATCTATATTTAAACGAAGCGAAGTGCGGTCAAATCCAGAACTTGGTGCCACCCCGCCTTGCGTCATTCTTTCTCCTGACAAATAATAGGTGGTTTTGTCACTACCTCCGCTAAGGCTGATCTGGTGCTTTTGCATAGCCACTTGTTGAAATAGCGCCTGTTGCCAGTCGGTTCCTTTTCCTAAAAGAGAAGGATCACGAAACTCATCGCGAAGACCTGTAGTTTGTCCTGTAGCTGCCTTATATGCATTATACATCGTTGCATATTGTTGCAAGTTCATCACATCCAAATTTTTGGGACGGTCTTGCAGGCTATACATATAATTGTAGGTGATTTTCACATCGCCTGCTTTACCACGCTTCGTAGTGATTAACACGACACCGTTAGTGGCACGCGAACCATAGATGGCCGTAGCATTTGGTCCCTGAAGGATTTCCATGCTTTCAATATCTGAAGGGTTCAAATTCGACAAGGGATTTGAACCTTGAATATTGGTTGATCCTTGAATCTGCACACCATCTACTACGTACAAAGGTTCAGTCGAGCCGCTGATAGTGCTTACCCCACGGATAGCTACTGAAACACCACCACCGGGTGCACCTGTGTTTTGAGTTACATAAACCCCTGGAGCCCGCCCTTGAAGAGCTTGATCAAGCGTGGTGTTGATCGTACGGTTAATATCTTTTGAAGAAATTGTCGATTGGGCACTGGTAACATCTGATTTTCTCATATCACCATACCCTGTAACCACTATCTCATTCAGAGAAGTGGCATCTGACTTTAAAGAAATATCAATCGTCGTCCGATTGCCTACTGCTTCTTCAACGGTAGTATACCCAATAAATGAAATCACCAGGATCGCGTCATCTGGCACATTTAAAGAATATTTTCCCGCAGCATCAGTGGTAGTTCCGTTAGTAGTGCCTTTTTGTATAACATTTGCTCCAGGAAGTGGTTGACCAGCTTCTTCAGATACAACCCCAGAAACCAGGATCGTTCCTGGAATCTGAATGATACCGTTGGTTAGTACACCTGGCTGTTGATTCGAAGATGAAGCTGTTTGGTCATTGGATTTTTGAAAACTGTTATCCTGGGCATCTTCAGATTGGGAAGTCTTTTTAGGAGAAATAACATACCCACCTTTTTTTGTTTTCTTAAACTCAAGGTTAGTTGATTTTAAAACCGCTTCAAGATTTTTTTCTATTGATTTGTCCCACCGAATCATTTCGCTTGAAACACTATATTCATCGATATAGCGATCAAAGAAAAGGATATCGACATTGTAATGGTCTTTTAATTCAGTTAGGACATCCTTGAGTTTTTTCTCTGTAACCTCTTTTTTTTGAGATGTCCCACTTTTCAATTGCTGGGCATTTGCTGTCATCTGAGCAAAATTCTCCGCCGCAAAAAGAAAAAGTATTGCGCAGAGCAAAGTTGAACGTATAGTTTTCTTCATAGGTACAGGGTTAAGATTAAAGGTTTGGTTTTTTAATGGAGTGGATGATTACTTTTTGATTTTCCTTTTTATAAACAAGACCGGACGACTCGGCTAAAGCCTCTAGAAGTTCTTGCGCATTAGATGCCTTGAATGTTCCCGATACCGCCCAGGTTGAAATTTCGGAGTCAGCTATTTCTATGGCAAGCCCAAAGTCTTCTTCAAATAAGGTGCATATGTCCTGAAGAGAAGTGTGATCAAATACATATCGATTGTCTTTCCATGCAGAAAATATTTCTGGATCAGCCGTTTTTTTCAAGATCGCTTTTCCTTTCGAATCAATAGTTACCAGCTCACCAGCACGCATTATCAAATTCTTACCTTGTTGATTTTCTTTATACTTCAATTGAATTTTCCCTTTGCTAAGGGAGACTTTAAATTGATGAAGACGATTGTACACGGTAAACTCTGTGCCTAACACAACGATGTCTGGTCCATCTGCTGTTTTGACAACAAATTTCTGATTCCCAGGTAAGTGGGCTACCGAAAAGTTTGCTTCACCCTTCAGCGAAACATTCCTCGTGTAATCGCCAAAACCGAACCTCGGGATGGTAAGACTAGAGTTGGCATTGAGAATTACTTTAGTGCCATCATCCAGTAAAAAAGATTTTGTTTCACCGTATGAAGTGGCCAGCGTTCTAAATAAGACTCTGTCTTTCGTTAGATAACCAACTATCATTGCGGCCAATAAGAAAGAAGCTGCGATTGAAAGCTTTGTGAACAATCGTTTCGAAGTGTCCGGCGCCTTACTAATAAGATCATCTTGCACCTGAACTATCTCCAACCGCCTTTGATGCCGCCTAATGGCGGCATCAACATCACTGTTATATTGTATGTTTAAGCTTTCCCATTGGGCGAGGTATTCATAAAACAATTCTTTATTCTGCGGGTCTTTCACCCATTCGTCAATTCGCCTCTTCTCTAAAGTTGTTGCTTTATTGCCAAAATAATTAAAGATCATTTCCTTTTTTATCTCCATTGACATGGTGCTAAATGTTTGCTAGTGTAATTAAGACGGGAATAAGTAGGTAGGCTACTTAGTCTGGTTAGTAAAAAGATTGTGTGTTCAAGACGATAACTGCAATCCAAAGCCAATGCTCTTTGAGTGCAGCCTGAATTTGTTTGATAGCCATATAGAGGTGCGCCTCGATAGTTCGCTGCGAAATCTTCATCTCTTCAGCAATTTCTTTACTCTTCTTGCTTTCAAAACGATGCATTACATATACTTGCTTTCGTTTCAGCGGCATGGAATTAATAGTTCGCTCGATTAGGTGATGAAGTTCGTCGAATTGTGTAATTGAATCAGGCTGCTCGGAGTGTTGACCCGCTATTGACATGGCATTTTCAATAACAGTATTGCCACGATTCATCTCTTTCTTCACATAGTCATAGGCTCTATTTCTTACTGAGGTGAAGAGATAGGCGCGATAAGAAGTCGTCACTAAATTATAAACGCTTTTGGATTGAAACTCAAACATGATATCCGATACAATGTCCTCTGCTATTTCCCTTGAGGACACATATCGAACAGCATGACTACAAAGCAAACTATGATAATTTCGGAAAATCATTTCCATGCCCGCCTTGGCATCCTCCTCGAATGTCTTTCGAATAAGTGCCTCAACATCAATAACCTTGGAAGAGGAAGATTCGGTGGTTGAATTAGGCGAATGATGGAATGGATAAAGTTGTCCCATAGGCAAGACTAGGTTTTAAATTTAGTTCCGCAACAACCGTTTTAAAAGAAAAATCTTCGAAAACGATTTCTGGCTATAGGACAGAATAAATGGATCAGGTACTTAGTCGTTTCAATTATATTTTTAACGAAGTTATGCACATAAACAAAATCATCTGATTGTCAGGCATTAATGTGCCTTATGTGTATTAAAACTTCAAACATGGATGGGCGTTCAAAATTTCAGCATTGGCTGGGAGCCAATCGCATTATTAGATCTAAAATCATTCTGATCATCCCAATCAATTTTTGAAAGTATCTTTCATTGCGATTTCTAAGTCATTTTTCACATCGTTGCGAAGCAGCCGCCAATGAAACCGCAAGCTGTCGTTCTCCTTCCACGATTTCCCATCTTGCTCACTTAAGTGAACTAATGGCATATCACTATAGAGTGGCGTTGTAATACCAATAATGACATTCCAGAATTTTAAGGCGTTTTTCAAATGAGCGATCGCATCTCTCTTGTCTCCTTCTTCACCTTTGGTTCTATAAGTTTGCAACGCAATTGCTCCTTTTAACTTCTCAGAAAAGTAAAGTCCAAGATTAGCCCATGTCCTGATATCGTCAACCTCATGCAGTAGGGCTACATTTTTTCCAGGCTTAACATTCTTAATCAGATCAAGTGCTTTCATGCAATCCATCTTGAGCATTTCAGAGAGTTTTAATGGAGTTACCTTTTTATCAAATGTTTCTCCAGAAGCTATTCCTTTTACATAATCAGCCACCGAGACATTATCCGGATCAAACGTTGGTTGATTGATGAGCCTGTCAACAGAGATAAATTCAACTCGTTTATTTTTTGAATTGAGTGCTAAGAACCCCTCAGCATACAATGAAAAATCCCAGGTGAAATCAAATGAAGCAGCAAGACGCAATGGCGTTGCTCCGGCTAGGGCAGATGCTTCCAACAATGGTGCAGCTTGAGGACCGTATCGTTGAACAAACTCATTCTTGAAAACATTGTCAGGTGTTGCTGGATCATACAACAACCTTCCCCATATCTTATAAAATAACCATTGGCGCTCAAATGCATATTTCCATTCTTTTTGAATGTCAGGTTTTGTGAAATAATCTTTTGCTGGAATGTAAGTCTCAGATCCAATTACATACCCGCCAACATAACCAAGCGCATTCGTATCGATATGATTGCGAATGAAGCCAGGAACTCCCCAACGCAAGCAAAAGATATCTTCGTTTCTGGCAGTCCATACAATTTTGAAACTGGTTGGTTCAGGAGTCCAATAGCCTCCAAACAATTTGCCACCATGGACTTTTATAAGTTTGGTTGTTGAAAGCGGGTGCGACCAATTGAATTTGAGGTCGGCCCACACAGGCTGCTCTATAAAACTCATAGCTGCTTCCTGTTCGATTCCTTTTCGAGTAATCTGCTCTGTTTCAATGCTTGTTGGTCCAAGGGAGCCGGTGGTACTTGAAAATGGTATGCGATGAATTAATTTCGATTTGCGATTTGCGTTTCGCATTCCAGCAATAATTGTTTCTTTCATCCAGTTTTCTCTTTGCTGAGGAGTCATGCTGCCCATCCCTTCCCCTAACGTCATTCCAATTCCATCGAGCTCAGGATATTCTTCCAGTAGTTGCGTAACGCATTCACGCGTGTATTGCCACACAATCTCGGATGTATCGCCTTTGACAAAGAAATGGTGATCCAAATTATCCATGGCGACATTATGTGCTTTTGAAAATTCTTTGGTGACAAAAATATTGAAGGGAACTACGTAAGTATCGATCCCACGTTCTTCCGCCATTTTAAAGATACTACTGAAAAGATTTTTCCATTTTTTCATCTCCGCATCATTCCATGGACTCGCTTCAGGAAAATGAGTAGGCTTGATCATGAAAGTATAAGGGTGAAGATTCCAAAGTGTAAGAACATTGAATCTATTTTCGGCCATCATATCCAAAAAACTTTCCCAGTATTTTATATCAGCACATGTCTCCTGATGTTGGTCAAGGGCATAACTATGACGGTAAGTATCCCATGGCAAATCGTATTTAATTGCGCGGAATTGTAACCGTGGAGATTCACTTCTCGATTTTATTTTTTGAATTGAAATTCCATTTTGAACATCTTCCAAAACAGATAGGCATCCGTAAAGAATTCCATTTTCGTCCCCGCCTTTTATGTGAATCTCCTTTAATGAAGTTGATATTGTGAAAGCTTCTTTTCCTAAGGCTGTATCGATCTCGAATGAAATTTTAAAATCAGATTGTGACTTTAATACATAACCTTTTTCATTGAGCGCCTTCTTCAAGATGCCACTGGAATAATTTTCACGAGAGTTTGAAGTATTGTAAGACAATGAAACAGTTTGAGCTTCGGAAGTAACTGGAATCCGAATGCAGAGAATAAAAAGGATGAACAGCTTATTCATTTAGCCTCGTTTAATCACAACATATCTACCGGCTTTCTTCCAAACCTTGCAAGAAACTGCCGCGAGAAATAAGCACTATTGTCAAAGCCTACTCGCATAGCCAAGTCTGATATTTTATTAACCTCTCTATTGGTTAGCATTTTGTAAGCTATGGTCAGTCGTATCTCTTTGATGAGATGAGCCGGTGTCATTCCAGCCAGTAGTCCGCACTTTCTATAAAGTTGCCGCTCGCTAACTGCCAGATGGTCGGCTAAGTCTGCAATACCCAATGAAGCATCTTTTAAATGTTCTCGTACATACTTCTCTATGGTTTCTATAAACTCCGAATTTCCTTCTATTGATTCTTCTGCTGCTTCTTCCTTCTCAACAGGTCTCAATTGCCAATCTCTCCGTATTTGCTGATTCATCAAGAGGTTGTGAATTCTAATCTTCAGTTCCTTCACATGAAAAGGTTTTATGATATAATCGTCAACACCAAGTGTGAGCCCGTTGAGAAGGTCTTCTTCTGAGCCCCGTGCAGTGAGCAATACTACGGGGATGTTCCTCAACGTGTCCGAGCCCTTCAGGTGTCGCATCAGTTCGTACCCATCCATTTCGGGCATCATTACATCGGAGATGATCAGATCAGGTGTGTTATGAGAAAGCCATTGTAATGCTTCTTTTCCATTATCAGTCGGCACCAGTTTAACATTTTCTTCAAATATTTCTTTCAGATAAAACTGCATTTCTTTGCTGTCTTCTACCACTAGAATGGTAGGGATCGTTTCTAAGTCTGAAAAAGAGACTTGTAATTCATCTTCTTCAATTTTATCAGCCATGATCTCCTCCGACTGAAGCGTCTTGCTAACCGGAAATTTCAACTCAAATATCGACCCTTCACCTTCCTTGCTAATTACCTCAACCCTTCCTTTGTGAAGCTCAGTGTACTCTTTCACGAGAGAAAGACCGATACCAATACCTCCTGAATTTCTTTCTTTATTGAAATTACTTTGGTAAAAACGATCAAAGATATAGGCGATGTCTTTTTCAGGTATACCAATACCCGAGTCAGTAACCTGAATGATGATGTGCTCCTTGAGATCATCCAATTTTCCGGATACACCAATTGACCCACCTTCACGATTAAATTTTACCGCGTTGTACAAAAGGTTGTTAATGATTTTTTCAAACTTATCTTCATCTAGTGCAAACCATACTCCGTTTAGCTGAGTGTCATCATAGTTGAGATTGATCTTCTTACTCTGAAACAGAGAGTCAAACGAAAATACAATACGATGCAGGAGGAGTGCGATTTCCTTCGAGCTCTTCTTGAGTTCTACTTTCTCAACTTCTAGCCTTGAAAGGTCAAGCACTTCGTCTACTAGCGACTGAAGTCTTCGGCTGTTATTCAATGCAATGGACATTTTAGGAAGGATGCTTTGCGGTGTTTCTTTCTCCATTAACTCGAGCATTCCTTTGATTAAGGTAACGGGTGTACGGAGCTCATGAGAAACATTAGCAAAGAACTTTGACTTAGTACGTGCTGCCTCTTGAAGTTCTTCAGATTGCTTAACGATAACTTCATTAGCAGCTTCTATTTCTTTTTTCTGCATCGCCAGTAACTTATTCTTTGACTTGGTCCGTTGGTAAGCTACGTAAGCAATGAAAGAAGCAATCACAAAAAGGCCGAGCCCTGATGCAAGGCCAATGCGGGTAACTTTATCAACCCGGGCTTGTGCAGTGTGTACCTCATTTTCTTTTTCAAGACGCTGCTTTTCACTCTCTCGCTGAGCAATCTCATACTCCTTATCAAGAAGACCAAGTTTGCTAGCGCGATCTTTATTCGAAATGCTGTCGTTCATGTGATGATAACGCCTGCTAAAGAGATATGCTTTTTCATATTGATGGGATGCTCCATAGATGTCGGCCAGATCATGAAGTGCATCAACAAAAAGTGAAGTGTAACCAAATTTTTTTGCGAGGTTGAGAGCGATCTGTTCTTTTGCTTCTGCTTCCTTATAACGAGCAATTTTATTAAAAGCTTCACCAAGTTGCCGATGACATAGCGTGATCCCATAATTATCTTCAATCTTCACAAAGATTTTCATGGCCTTTTCAAATCGAGTTATCGCTTCCGTAGCTTTGCCCATGTGGGTTAGTGTATTTCCAACATTCAAATCCAGAATTGCTGTTTCGATTTCAGCCGGAAGAGAAGGAAGCAATTTAGCCGCATCAGAAAGAGCAAGCAGTGACTCTTCATAACGGTGTTGATGATCATA
>Ga0307509_10010751_pt1 | contig 11159 bp, 15 predicted proteins | sample 10_EM_MG_FD_202245 | JGI IMG/M metagenome (GOLD analysis project Ga0307509, IMG submission 202245) | Populus trichocarpa ectomycorrhiza microbial communities from riparian zone in the Pacific Northwest, United States - 10_EM | ecosystem: Host-associated > Plants > Roots > Unclassified | place... | reverse complement strand
TGTTGCTGTTGTTGTTTGAGAGCGTGTGTAGGGCCAGTAGGGATAGCTGGGGCTGGACCCGGTTGAACGGGCGCAGGAGGTTGGGATGCACCGAAAGACGAGAGAGTTTTCTATTGACAGCCGTATGAGTTCTGGCCAAGTAAGAAAAGGGGGATGGGCACAATACCTGGAAGACCTCCATGTTGACCGCATTAATTTTGACCATTAGATCCATGAGTGCGTACGAAACCTGAGGTTGAGAGTTCAGGATCAGCTTCGCCTGCTCCGGAGTAGTCTTCTATCGCAAGTTCAGACCGAGTGCGGAATAGGAGAGGATATGGGTGCGGACCTTGAGGTGCAGGAGCAGCTCGATGAGGTTTTCGTCTGGAAGGCCGGCCATCCCGGACGCGAGGGTCGTGGGGGTGGGTGGAAGAAGTTCAATCTGATCATCGCGACCTTGTGACTTCCCACCATCCTCCTCAATGCCTCTGGACGGTACATCGATACGCTGGTCGAGAGAAAGTCGGTTTGGACTGAAACCTCTGGACTTCCGTGGCCTCGGAAGCTCGGTGCCCCTGTCTTCCCGGTTTCCTATATAAACCCACCGGTTCGCCTCCCTTTCCCCCCACGACGCTCCAGCCGTTACTCCCATCTTACCCAAGTTGACCTTGAGTACCCCCTTCCAACCTTTCAAACCCTCAATCGCTTCTACCTTCTACATTCGTCTTCTACCATGCGCGTGTTGATCACGAACTCTCTTGTGCTCGCTGCCATCTCTCTGGCCCCCTCTGCGTCTGCTGCGCCGTACTCGGCGACTTCGAGCGTTGACTCCTACGACTCCTATCCGAACTCGACGACGGTCGCTCAGGACCCTGGGTCTTCGTCTGTTCCCAGTATGTTGTACCCCTATGGACGCACGATAACCCTCTCACGCCCTACCTCACCCCTAGATGTCCGGAGGGGCGAAGTCATCCATATCGAATCCCTCTACGATGGATCTCCTTTCGGAAATATCTTTGGGCCCGTCGCGGACCTCTTCAACTCCATGGGAATGCCCACCATTTCCGAAAGCACCCCCCTTACCGAAGCTCAGAAGTTGGTCCTCGGTCAGCTCGGGAACGCGCTCAACGGTGCCGCTGGATCCGTCATTGCACATCTTCCTCCCAACCTCCCCTTGCCGATCTCTCCTAGGTCCCTCGAAGATCGCGAGATTCCGGACCCTCTTGCGGTGATCAGTGGTATCCCTCTTGCGGGCGGCATTCTCGCCCCTATCTTGGATCTCCTCTCGTCCGCTGGACTCGGGTCGAACTCCGCCACCTCCCTGACCGACAATCAGAAGCAACTCGTAGATATGCTTCAGACTGCTATCTCCAACGCTGTTGGGACCGTCGCTGCCAATATTCCTGTCGCCCCCAATGTCCTACCCCTCAGCCACCAGTCCCGCTCGATCGAGGAAAGGTCTCTGGAAGATATCATCTCTCTCGTCCGCAACGCTCCGGTCATCGGCAGGCCCCTTGCTCCTGTTATCGATCTCATTAATTCTATTGGCATCCTGAATGGAGTCCCACTGAGCGACGCTCAGAAGCTGGTTCTGTCTACGCTCCAGCAAACGATCGCTGAGGCCGCCAAAAACGTCCAGTCTAGCGTTCCCTCTGTTCACACTGAGCACGCCCGAGAAGAGCCCGAGCCTTGGACCCGGGACCATCGCAACGATCCGCATATGGATGACCACCACTCTCACGACGATCGCAAGGACGATCATTGGTCTCAGGACGCTCGCGAGGATGGTCACAGGTCTCCCGACGTTCACGAAGATGGTCACAAGTCTCCCGACGTTCGCGAGGATGGTCACAGGTCTTCTGACGTGCGCAAGGAGGACCACGACGCTCAACGTACGGATCGAGGAGGTAATCGTTGTCGAGAACCTCGGGACGGACAGAGGGATGAGTGGGACGATTGGAGACATCGTGGGGACGGAAAGGACAGGGATGAGGAGTCTTTGCTCAAGATCAGCTTGGGACACCCCTGTCTCCCTTGAGGCTCTGAAACGACCTGTAGTTGACGGTTGAGGTTCGCCTTTGAGCTTGGCCGTGGTGTCTTTTCTTTGTGCTCGTTTGTCCATTTGCTTTATTTTTTCATTGTTTTGTTCGTTCGTTGCGCGTGTATATGCTATGCCAGAATCCTATGCCCATGCTCTATGACTATAGCTTCGTATCTGCGTGAACTTGAGATATATGGCGAGGAATTCAGAGTTTCAAATCGCCCAACCACGAGCCACTTTGGTGACGGGATCACCAACATCATGGAAATGACGCACGTCAGTTTCAGCCACACCTGCCGGTTCGCTTCAACGGTCATCGTTTGGTGTCCATACACTTTCCTCCCTCAATCCGACTCCTTTGTGGCACTTCCCAAAACTCTTTGATGATTTACGACCCAAAGACTGACCCGCACCTGAAATCATGGCTCGTGAAAAACTTGGAACCAATGTGCGTCTCATCCACCCTCCCACCTCGGTCTTAGATTTGGGATCCTGACCCGAGTCCTCTCTTTCTCCATCCCCCTTGACTGGATCTTTGTTTCAGATGCGACGCAGAACCTGGAGCACTCGCAGACTATATCCTGGCCCTCCTCAAACATAACGCCGCAGAGAGTGAGCTGAGAGCAGAGCTTGGAACTGAACTGGAAGAATTTCTCGAGAAAGGTGCGCTTTTTCATTCGCTGTTCTCTCTCGCGTGTCCCTGTTCTCTGAACGATATCACCACGGCGCGTTTCACGTCCCTGCAGAGACACAGAATTTTATCAACCTCCTGTTTAACGCCATACGATCCCAATCCTACCTCCCTTATAATACCTCTCCCCCACCCACACCGATTCAATCCTATAATAACCCCAACCCCTCCACTGCCATCCCGAACGCTGGTGGGATACCGATACCGTTAGGCCCACTAGTCCAAGGACCGAGCAACGCTCCCAACCCACGAAAACGCGGGTTAGAAAACCCCACAGTCGAGCACGAATATCGGAAAGGACCCCGGTTAAGCAACGACCCTGGACATCCGAGACCCGTACGTGGTGGGAGAGGTCAGTGGGACGGTCGTGGCGGAGGCAGGGGACGGGATGGTGGTTACGGAGAGCCCTCTGGAGAGTATGGAGGGAACCGACCCCAGCAGTATCGACCACCGGACCAGGCGAATAGGGGAATATGTCGAGACTATCATAGTAAGCGACCCTCCCTCGGTTTATCTGTGTATACTTATCCCGGGTCAGATAATGGCTATTGCTCACGCGGCGCCTTCTGCAAGTACTCTCACGGAGACGACGCAGTCGTACCTTCGCAGCTAATGGGTATGGGGGGGATTCCACAGGCCATCTTACCGTTCATGTCGATGATGAACAACGCTATGTTCCCCGGAATGAACGTTATGGATGGTGGGAACGCTTACGATCCGAATGAGAGGATGGATATGCAGCGGGCACCGATGATGCGGAGGCAGGATGTCCCCCTTCCAACCTCTGGAGAACTTCCTGTGATTCAGGATCTTACCCCATGGGTACCCCCCGAGGAACGGGTCCCCCAGCAGAACCCTGACCCGCAGCATCCCGGACCCTCGAATATGGTGGTGGACCTCCCCACACCACAAGACCACGTACCGCCCGGACAGTCCGGTCATCATCCGTTCGCTCATGGGCAAGGGCGTGGTCGACGCGGTCGAGGTGGACCTCGGATCAACGGGACCTTCCCCTCACATGCCATTCTCCCCGATCCGTTCAACGCTCCACCCCCGGACTCGAAATCACAACAGCCGCCTAGGCCGGATCGTCGTCAAGACAAGACATTAGTAGTCGAGAAGATTCCTGAAGATCGCCTCTCTCTCGGCGCGGTGAATGATTGGTTCAAGCAGTTCGGTTCTGTGACGAACGTTGCGGTGGACCCACCGACGGCCAAGGCCTTGGTCACGTTTGCAGAGCACGATCAGGCGTGGAAAGCTTGGAAGAGCGAGGAAGCGGTCTTTGGAAATCGGTTCGTTAAGGTCTATTGGCATCGGCCGCTCGAAGGACGAGGCGGACGTGGGATGAAGGCTTTGGAGGTTTCCGCAACCTTGGTGGGGAAGTTAAAAGGCAACGAGGATCGCCCTACCACCCAACCTGCTACCAACGGTGACGCCAGGCCCGTCGCTTCGAGTTCTACCGCTCCCGTTCCCCGGAAACAGCCGGCCACATCTACATCAAAACAGGAGTTGGCAGCGAAACAGGAGAGGCTGTGGCAGATGATCGCGGAGCAGAAGGCTCTGATGTCTCAGCTTGCCACAGCTACCGCAGAGGAGAAGAAGGAGATCATGACGAAGTTGAGGAAATTGGGAGAGGATATGAAGGCACCGACACCAGCGCCGCCTGTACAGAAGCAGGAAGACGTGGAGATGGAGAAGGCCGATCAAGAGACTGTCAAACAGGACGGTGGGGAAGGCGATGGACAGGAAGAGAGCACGGAAGAGTTGCAGGCAAAGCTGGCCAAACTCAAAGAGGAGGTAATTGTGCTTTTTATTACGTCAATCCTCAGTCTCTGCTGACCACGGGTTCACAGGCAGCGAGTCTCGGTATCTCGGAAGCGGACCAATCATATGGCCCCTATGGAGGGTACACTCGACCCTGGCGTGGACGAGGGCGGGGAAGGGGTGGTCACTTCCGTTCTCGTGGAGGACCTCCGAGAGCCAGTATGAAGCTGGATAATCGGCCCCGGAAACTACTGGTAAAGGGCGTCCCAGAAGAGTCTGTGGAAATTGCTCGGAACTGGTATGGCGTGCGTATCCTCTCCCTCCCCCTACGCCAAACTTCACTGTTAAAACGAGGGTCTGTAGACAACGAACGGCGTCGACAACGTCGAACGGTTGGCGGGCGGCGACCTCATTGTTTCTTTCAAAACAAGAAGCTCCGCGGAACAGGCATGTCGGATCTCGCTTAACTTTTCGCCCTCAATGCGATTTGCTTACGGCGGCGGGTTGAAACAGGGGTATGCGAAAGGCACGAGTTTGCCAACCGTGGGACCAATCGAGGTTTCGTGGCATGTTCCTGGGCCGGGACCTTCAAAGCCTCCTCGTTCGGAACAGACGGCGCCGGGAGAGACAAGCGGTGGGACAATCAGCGGAGGAAGCGCGCTGGCGGACAAAGGGGCGCCGGAAGAGGAAGCCGTGGCTAGCGGGTGGGGTGATGACGGGGAAGACGGGATGGGAATGTTGTGATTCAGTGAACATCCGGTGCTAGCGAGGTGCAAGCGCACTTGTTTCGATCGGGCGCAAAGAAATGGGCGCTGACCATGTCCACCAGGCATATAGAGCAACAACTATTCCTCCAGTGCGCTGAGACAGGACCTGGAGCTCTCCTGAGATCCGTTCAGAGGGATGTGCGGGCGGTAGTATTTTCGTGCCTGTGGTCGGCGACGACATAAGCGCTCGAAACCCCTATAAAAATGTCAAATCTCAGATATCCGTTATCGATCGACACGTTCCTGGACCAAGGCCGTTGACTATAAAACAACGGCGATCGTTCTCCCTTTTCCCTTGCGAGTGGTCCTCTTCGCTTGTCCCTTTTCTCTTTCTCCTCACTTTATAACCCTCACACTCTCTTTCCAACTCAACCACACACTATGCGGATTTTCGCCCTCATCCCAGCCTTGGCCGCCCTCGCCACCGCCGTCGCAGGCGCTGCTCTCCCTCGCGCTGATGACTGCGGGTTCGAGATGGGATGTGAGCTCGCTCAGTCGGTGACCAAGCGCGATTTTTCTGGTGAACGTGCCGCCCGCACGGTTCCCGGATTGACCAACGCTGAGCTCCTTCGTCGGGGTCTTCCACTCAAGGACCCGATCATGCGACGCGGTGCGTTCGCACATCTGTGACACACCTCACTGGCCCTTCTGACATGTTTCAAATTGTGGTGTTCAGGTACCCCCGTCCGCCGTACCAACCCCTCTGATACGCCACCCACACCTAACACCAAGCACCGTGGGTATATCAGGGTCAGGAGCCTGTCTGACAGTTCGGTTTTGGGCTATGTCTCTTCGTCCACGTTTAGCACTGGCCAGTTTGGGTACAAGGACATCTCCCAGGCTCTCATTGTGAACTTTGAAACCGATTCGACTGGTTCCGGCACTAAGCTCGACCTTAATACCGAGGTCGGCTTAACTTCCTTTGCCGCCAAGTTCCTCTCCTCACCTCGTTCAATTTTAGAATTCTGGTATCCCAGGCTTCAACCTCTTGGGGATGGTCCAGGGTCGTGACGACTCAGACTCGAACTTGTCCGCCGGGTCCTTCCAGTGGGTCATAAAGGGAGCCTCCTCCCACTGTTTAGTCTGATTCACACGTTTGATAGGTACACCTATCTCGCAACCACGAACAAAAGTACGTTTACGTTACCTTGCTTTTGCGGACGGTCGGTTGAACTCTTTTAACTTCAGCCCCACCCGGTTCCGTTCCTGAGGACGTAGGCAACTCCTACTCCACCGCGACTGGCCGCCCGAGGACCTCCGAGTCTGCTGTGGTGTGTACAACGGCCAATGTACAACTCCATTCTCTAACCCTCGCCTCCACAGTGGACCTACAATTCCGCCACTGGAAGTTTGACCCCGTACTGGGTCAACAGCGACAAGTGTACGTTCCCCAGCTGTTCCGTTTATTCTCAGCTATGCTCATGAGTGTCTCAGCCACCCCTCCGATCGAATACTTCTCTCAGGGCACTGCGATCTATATGGGTGGTGATTCGGCTGCCTTCTTTGCCAGGTACCCGGCCCCCATCATCCCCCTCGTAGGTCATACAATTGGTATCTCGCCTCGTGTTTACTGACTCCTTTCCTAGACCTTCGATTTCGTCCCAATCTGATCTCCTTTGACTGGCTTTAGCCACGGACACTATGGACGCGCTCATTACTTACTACTGGACTTTTCTTTAATCTACTATACTCGCTTCTGTTACCCTTGGACTCTTTTCATGACCAGTGTTTACCTTCTGAACGCGCGTGCAGCCCTTGTCTGAAGTGAAGTCACAAATGTGAACCGATCACGTGCCATTCGTTGACGCGATCGGGTTAACTCCAATTAGGGTGTCCGTTCCAGAACGCGACTCCCACCTTCTCCGCGACCTCCATCTATGTCGGACGACTATTTCTTTGACGATGACGACTTCGATAACTCCGCCTTCATAGCGGGTCTCGACGCTATCGAAGCTACCCACAACCTCCAGCAGCAGCAGGTAACCAAGCCTGCCCCTGTACCTGCCCTGCCCTCTCGTCCCGTCTTTCGACCTCCGTCACGTCCCGCTCCTGTGCTCGCACCTAGCACCTCACGTCCCAAACCCCCAGCGGTAGCGATCGATATTTCCGACGATGAATACAGGTTCGACGATTCGTTCGATTTAGAGAACGCGAATTGGGAGGAATTCGACCAACGAACCGAGTCACAAGTCCAACAACCGCAGAATAAGACTGGTCCGGTCCCAGGACCCTCTACCACTCGGCAGTTTCGTCGAACCTCGAGTGGGAAACTCCAGCAGCAGACGCTTTGGGGTCTGCGTGCCCCGCCTGAGGGTTTGGGCAAGCTACCGCCGAGACAGAAAGGGAAAATGATGAAGAAGACGAAGACGTGGGACCGGACTGCGTATGCGAAGACCGGGTGGAGGAATCCGAATAAAGGCAAGAACAAAGAATTTAATTCGGACGGTGAGGAAGCAGAGGAGGAAGAGGAAGAGGGGGTCGTTTTTGAGCAGTTCCCTCAGGCCACCGATCTTGGTGAGGCCCTTCCGTTCCCTACTTTGAGTGCGGGGTGGACCTAACGATTCACCCACAGTCGTTGGGTATGGTTTTCACCCTTTTAGCGAACCGATGATAATCCTAATGTGCGGTTGATTGTTCGTCACTCCACTCACACAGACCGGTACGGACCTTGGCCTGGGTTTGCACTCAAAAGCTTACGGATCTTCCTCTCTCCAGCCGCCACCCATGAAGCTGACTGCGGATCGGACACAAGCGGAGACCTGGATATACCCCCTGAATAAGCCGAAGCGAGACTATCAATTCAATATCGTCCGGAAGTGCCTATTCGACAACACCCTGGTTGCCCTCCCCACTGGTTTGGGCAAGACTTTCATCGCTGGCTGCGTTATGCTGAACTGCACGTCCCCCATAACCTGTATGTTACCTAGAACTAACCCCTCTCACAGTTTACCGGTGGTTTCCTGCTGGGAAGGTCATCTTCGTTGCACCTACGAAGCCGCTTGTCGCCCAGCAGATCGAGGCCTGCCACAAAACGTGTGGTATACCCGGGAGTGATGCTGTCGAATTGACCGGCGAAGTGGCGAAGAAGAAGCGTATCGAAGCTGTGAGTCTAAGCTCCCTGATTGTGTACGTGGGTTTCAACTTCTCCATGGGCAGTGGGAGGAGAAGCGCGTGTATTATATGACCCCCCAAACGCTGATGAATGACCTTCGTCGCGGGGATTGTGATCCTAGTAGGATTGTTCTTCTCGTGGTTGGTAAGTGCTTCTCGTCCGTTGGTCCCAATTGTCTCGACCCTCAACGGAAATGCAGATGAGGCACATAAGGGGAAGGGCGATTACGCCTATGCACAGATAATCCGAGAACTCATGAACAAGAATCCTCATTTCCGAGTACTCGCGCTGACCGCCACACCCGGAGGCAAACCGGAAGCGGTCCAAGAGATTTGCGATTCCTTGCATATTTCTCACATCGAAATTCGGGACGAACGCAGTTCCGATTTAAAGCAACACATCTTTGAGAAGGTCTGCCCCGATGTGTTATCCCCACCGAAGCGGTTTGTTGACGGTCATCCTTCCGCCATGCAGGAAATCGAACAGCACATCGTGAACATGAGCGGTGATATCCTGGAAACTCGTTCACTTCTCGCGGGCCTGATGGAGGTACCGCGTTCACTTGTCGTGTTGAAATAGCTGTCTAACTAGCGCGCGGTTAGCCATTTATCAAGAGGCTCCAAGGTGCAGGCGCCCTCCAAGGTAATCCGGATCCGGTCAAGTTCCATACTTACCGGTGCCAAGCGGAACTCCAGAGAATCAGTTCTCCCCGGTACCGGGACTTAAAGTGGGCTGTGGGTCCCCTCGCGATCCTCGGAAAGTTGGCGAGAGCTATGGGATATCTGGTATGTTGCTCAATTCTCACCCTACCTGTAACCCTGTTCGCTCACACCTCTGTGGCCTAGTGCGAGGAGTCCGTTGGGATGTGTTACGACACTCTCAAAGCCATGGGTGAAAGTTCTGGTGGGAAGAAAGCCCCTCAAATCACCAAGGACCAAAAGTATAAAGACCTGGTACGGGGGTTGGAGATGCAGAAGGAGCAACTCTCCCGTTTTCCCCCTCACCCAAAGATGGAGAAGCTCAAGTCTTTGGTCTTGGAACATCTCTTGACAAGGGGGGAAATGGGTGAGGATGGTGGATCCTCACAGCTGAATCCGGGCACCAGGGTTATGGTGTTCGTATCGTTCAGGGATTGCGTCGAGGAGGTTGTGGAGTACCTAAATTGCGAGTCTCCTATTATCAGGGCTACAAAGTTCATCGGCCAGGGCACGGATAAGGGGGGAAGAAAAGGATACGCACAGAGAGAACAACTCGAGGTATACTCCCCGTGCTCTTTTCCTCCCACTCCAGAAGTTAAACGGGGCGACTTTGCAGGTGATCCAAAAGTTCAAAAAGGGCGAGTTTAACCTGCTGGTGTCAACGTCTATTGGTGAAGAGGGTCTGGACATTGGCGAAATCGATTTGATCGTGTGTTACGACGCCCAGAAGACTCCAATCCGTATGGTATGTGGAGTTCGCACAGGATGGTCCCCGTGATGCTGAAACGGCCTAGCTTCAACGGATCGGACGCACAGGCCGCAAACGCGAGGGGCATGTCCACGTTCTCCTCGCCCAGGGTCGTGAAGAAACCAACTGGAACAAGGCACAGGAGACGTATCAACAAGTTCAGCATGTCATCGTCAGCGGTGACCAGCTGGAGCTATACGGAGACGTGAAGAGACTCATTCCAGATGACATCAACCCCGTTTGCAAGGAGCAGGTGATGGAGATCGAAGAGTACGTTCGAGACAAGCCCAAGGCTCGAGGTTCTCGCGCCGCAGATTCTCACACGAAGCCTTCAGCGGGCAAGAAGAGGAAACGGAACGCGGATCCTGGGAGGAACATCCCTGAGGGGGCGAGTAGGGATTTCGTGCCGGTGTCGGAACTCATCCAGAGGGCAGCCAAGAAACGGCAAAAGGACGAGTTGACGTTGGACGACTGCGAGAGTTTGAAGAGCGACGATGACGATCGGGACCTCGAGGAGAACTTGGGCGGTCTCAAGAGGACAGTTTCGGATGCGGGACCGATTACTGCTGCATCGAAAGCAAAGAAGAAACCTTTGAAGAGGAGCAAGACCACTGCCGATAGCGAACAACGGAAACGAACAACTAAGTCGGCGGCCGGGAAAGGTAAGAAGAGCCCGGCGAAGTCCCCAACCAAGGGCAAGAGGTTGAAAAAGGTCACCGGCAGTCAAGTAGACCAGGCCATGGAAGAAGATGAGGACGACGAGGCGCTTGAAAAAGGACTACCCGTGCAGCAACCCCCACCCGCCGATCCAAAGGAACGTACTGGCTTCGTGTCGTCGAGGACTCTTCTCGCTTCCGGCGTTTCCGGGGCTCTGTCTCGAGTTTCTGAGTCCTCATCTCCTACTGGACCCCGTCTTTCTTGTGATCAATCCCCCGCCCGTTTGTCCTGGTCTCCCTCCCCGCCGCCTCGGGCTATCACTCCGAACCCCATGTCTCTCTCCCCACGGTCTCGCACTATGTCTCCTGATCCCGTTCCACTCTTCCTCCAGAGTTCTTCCCAACCACAAATTGCAGATCCGCCAGGTAGAAGATCACCCTCCGTTTCTCGGTTGCTGGATGTTGAGCCTTCCACACTTCAATCTATCCCAAGCCCTACGCCAGGCCAAGGCGATCGACCGTTCTCTCCCCCCTCCCAACACGAGGGAGATGGGGACATGTCATGGCTCATCGAGGAGGACGAACGAGATAACGGTTTCATCGCCAACGACAGCGTTATAGAGATATCGAGTTCCCCAGTTCATCTGGAGCGGTCGTTATCCCCAGGGACGGCTGACCACGACAGCGATATCAGGGTCACGGA
>Ga0307509_10010750_pt1 | contig 11160 bp, 14 predicted proteins | sample 10_EM_MG_FD_202245 | JGI IMG/M metagenome (GOLD analysis project Ga0307509, IMG submission 202245) | Populus trichocarpa ectomycorrhiza microbial communities from riparian zone in the Pacific Northwest, United States - 10_EM | ecosystem: Host-associated > Plants > Roots > Unclassified | place... | reverse complement strand
CATTACAACATCACCCAGCTGACACGATAGGGTGTACGGAGCAGCTCTGTCGGCGAGGTCCTTGTATCCGTGTTTCCAAGAATGGTTAAGGATTTCAAGGGGACAATCTTGAGTAAGTTGACTGGTTGAGATGTCAGCCGTATGTTGACTACGCAAAACAATGGCGACTCACTGCATTCTTGTCATGAAAATATTCATCGCTCCAAATATGAGGTATTTCTCAGCAGCCTCCGCAGCAGCAAATAAAACGTCCAATGCCAAACTTCGCACATCAAGCTGACGGTATCGTTCAGACTCCAATGGCGGATGTACGAATTGGAAAAGAATTTCGAGAATAGAGGACGGCTCTTCTAATGGGATATGTTCTTCACCAATCAGAGTGAATGGAGGAGGGGAAAGCCCTGCAGAAGTCGCCTCAAGATATTTCCCATGAATTTTAAACAAAATTTTATCTGAGGACTTAAACGTGATATCTGCACCCGCATCACTAACTGTATACTGTTTTTTCAGATATATTTACTATCGAGATAATGAAAAGGTAACGTACAGAGCGCGGAGTCAGGACAAGGGTCGACACGTTCCACATTCGTCGAATATCTCGTAATCTCCCTCCAGGTTGGAAATATTTCCTGCTTCGCGGCTAATTCTTGTTGAAAAGGATGTTCATCATTGCATGGGCAGGAGGTGGTATATTTTTCGGAACAATCGAAGCTTTTTTCGATCACAGAAGGGTTCAAACTGAATAGTGGATTTTTTTGAAGTTCTTGCAAGAAACGAAGATGCCAATGGATCAACCTAGGGCAACCTGAGTGGGTTTGGATTAAGTCGTCAATCATTCTGGGAATTTGAAGCCAGCAATGGTAATATTTCAGCTGAATCGAAAGGGAATTAATGATTGCTCGATTGATTTATCAGAAGGCTTCCTCACCCATTTCGCCAGTAAACCTGGGCAGGTTAACACCGATGTGATTTTATCCAGTGAATATGACAAGGTGTTCAGCGCCACACTGTTTGCCAAGTCGATATAATCATACTTCTCGCAGTGGTTCAAGATCTCGAGCGGGAATCCCTGCTTCATCTGACTCCAAAAGCAGGAACAGTTTCAACAAAAAAAAAGGTCATGACGCCAGATCAGACACGTACTGCATGTGAAGTGTAACGACACTCATGGCACCAAATATTGCGTACTTCTCAGCAGCTCCTGCAACAGCAAAAAAAAGGTCAGGATCCATGTCCACGATCGATGGCTGTTGATGGTTTGATCCTTCGCCTGGGAGGTAAACAAACTGGAAAATGATTTCAAGGACATCTGATGTCTCATCCAAGGGCACTTGGTTATCTAACTCTGGCATTGTTTTTGCTGCAAAGGTAGACAATCTAGCGCTTGTGGCTTCTAAGAATTTGCCGTGTAGTTTGAACAATACGTCATCTGAAGATCGGAATGTGATATCCGCATGAGGGTCACAAACTAGGGAATAGTCAGCAATCTGTCGAGCACTGCCCATAACCCAAGGAATGAATACAAAGTGAAGAGCATTTGACTGGGCGTCCGTTTGTCATGCGTGACAGTAGGTTGAATAGAAGTTCAACGATATTTCTCCAATCGACTGCTTCGGTGATTATGTAATGATCCTTGGACAAACCGGCCCGGATGGCTATTTATATGCCGCCGTTTGGCCTACATGGGTGGCCGGCACCATAAAGAAGAACGACCTTAGACCTAACAGGTCAATAACAGGTCCTACTTTGAATGATACACTGCTGCCTTATGTAGGTGAGGAATCTGCACAATTTTCACCGACCAAGAGGGGGAGATGCTTTCAACACACTTTTTCAATCGCTTGACATTATCGGGAGCCGAAAATGAGATCAGATGAGTTCTCTCAAGTCTCTTGGTTCTCTCCAGCATTTTCTCTGTTCCCTTACACGAAGGCTTTTCGAATCCGTCAAGCATTAATGGGGTAGTGGTAACCTGGGTCGTTGCCATTGGAGCTTTGATGCTCGACCCGCCGGGGGTTCGATTCCCTCTTAATGCATATACTGCTCAAAATTTGTACTTTTTGTCAAACTTGACTCGTACATACCCTTTTCTCTTTTACATGATGCAAGATCACTCCAGAATGTTTATCGTAGGACAAAATCCATGATCTTAAACAGGAAGTGTTTTATCTGACTAAGCGAATCATTAGGCGACAGTCACCGGGCCGTCGATTTTTGTACTAAACATCACCATCACCCGAAAAGATACAGGTTGCTGCAGAGACACTACTTCGTTGGATCTAGTAAGCCCGTATCGTTCATTTCAAAATTTCGGCCAACACAACAAAGTAGTTTAGCACCACCTTTCCACGACAGAATATCTGTGGAGAATATGGGCGTTACAACGGTGAATTTTCTCTGCTTTCTTGCAGCGATATTCCCGTTTTGCCGAGGAACATCCACCAATCCGCCACCTGCATTCGCGGTACCATCAAGCAAAGGCCTTGACCGAGTCAACTTACTCATTGGAAATGGAGGTGACACACCCAATGGATCGGGTGGTACAATCCCGAGCACTGCACCACCGTTTGGTATGACCCGTTGGGTCGCCCAAACGCAGTCTCACTATGTGTCGGCGACTCCGTTCAATTGGACGTTGAACAGGGTCATGGGTGTCGTTGGCACGCGTCAACCGGCGATTTGGATGGGGGAGAGTGCACCCATTAGCGTCAGTGCAGGTGTAGGGCCCGATGTCGTCGTGGATTTTGAGAAGAGAGGATTGGAAGTGGTCCGCGAAACGGGCGGGGAGAAGGAAGAGGTGGTCAGCGCTGGGTATTACAGCGTTGAACTGGATGACGGGCATGGTGGGAGGGTCAAGCTTGAGCAGACTGCCAGTACGTGTGAAATAATGTCTTCGTGTTCGTTTCTGACTTGCCAGTTAGCCTCACGGGTGGCACACCTCCGCTTCACCTTCAAAACTCCTCTCTCGCCTCGCATTTTATTCGAAGTTGCTCGGCCTTCTGTTCTCACCTCGACGCCCACCAATATATCCTTCCCCCTTGGTGGAATTTCAATCAAAACACCCTTGGAAATTTGTGGATGGTCAGATGAACGGCAGGATAGCATCATTGCGCCGATATCTACGACACCATTCTCAAAGCACTTCAAGGGATATTTCTGTGCGCGTTTCGACGAGAGCACACCTCACCCGTCATACGGTGTCGTCCAGAATGAAACACTTTCTTATCCAGTTTCTCTACCTGCTGTTGCTGAAGGTCCTTTACTCAGCACATACGCCCTATTCCCTGCCAAAGATGGAGGAAAAACCGTTATTACCCTTCGAGTCGGAACCTCCTTTATATCGGAGGGGCAAGCACGCAAAAATATCGATGAAGAAATTTCGAATCCTTCCTCGACGTTCATTGAATCTGCCCATGACCAGGATAAACATCTCACTTCTGGGACATTTGAGAACACGGCATACCGCGTGCGTAAATCCTGGGCTGATATCCTGAACCGGATTGAGCTCGACGTATACGCGGATAGAAGGACGGAGCCCAGTGATGCACGTGCTCATATCGACGAGCAGACTTTTTGGACAGCGGTCGTTCATACCCTTCAGGTTGGTTGGTTCATCAGGTCTGCCGGAATTTCTCCAGGATTGAGCTAGAGCGTTAGTTCCCGAGTGAACAGCACGAACAAAGTCGATATTATTCTGGGTATGACAATATCGTGCATGAACTCCAAGAGGGCGGCGAGTCTTACACAGGTTATTCTATTTGGGTGAGTCGGCGCCGCACAACGCATTCCCTCTGTCTTACCCATTTCCAAGGATACATTCCGAGCGGAGTGGGCATGGCAACTCCTGTTTATACCCGAAAGGATACCTGGTATGGTAACAAGTATGTTGGCGGATTACAAGGAAGTGCGTATTAACGATCAGTTCTAGAGTATAGTTATGGTTGTTCTGATAATGATTCCAGGGCGGTTGGTTACCAATGTGGAAAAACATCGTCGAGACGAACATTATGGTCAGCAGCACTCGCTGGTTACCAGTCGAGTTATAATTAATTTCTTGCTTTCTTGCCAGGTGGGAACTCACGCAGATTCTCTCATAGCCGAGGCAGTCTTGAAAAATATAACTGGGTTTGATCGCGATCTCGCATGGGAGGCGGTATGGAAGGACGCCACTGTCCCACCTGAGAAGGATTTGGAGGTCGTGTAAGCCATTATATCTTCCAACCCCTGTAGCCTCTGACTTCCTTTTCCAGCTACGCAGACCGAGAAGAAGTAAGTCTATATTTCATCTTGTAAATCCATTTTTTATTGACATCCATTTTTAGCATGTCGACTACGAAGTCCGTGCTGGTTTGAGCTCCGTCTATAATGTTCGAGGAAAGGGATGGGTCGCGGATAACATTCATTCGGAAAGTGCTTCTCGGACGCTGGATTACGCCTGTCAGTCCTAGGTTCAAACTTTGCCGCCTCGAAGCTAATGAGTAATTGTTAGATGATGACTACGCCGCCTACGTCCTTGCACGGGAACTAGGTAAACCCGAGAACGTCACGAGCTTCTTGCTGGAGCGAGCGATGCGGGCGCCCTTCTCGTTGTTCAATGACGCCACCGGGTTTATGGAGGCGCGTAACGCCGACGGTAGCTGGGCGGGCGAAGACAACGGTTGGACCGAGGGTGCGTGATCTCGAGTTTATCTGTTAGACGCCGAAGAGGACGTCATAGCACGTAAACTCACCGTTGGCCGATTGAGGTTGTAGGTGATAAGTGGGCATACTCATTCGACGTCGTACATGATGTGCCCAGTCTGATCGAGCGTCGTGGCGGCGCTGTCAAGTTTGTGCAGAGTTTGGATGATCATTTCGATGGAGGGCATAACGATCATAGCAATGAGGTGATTTCATTCATCTCGGCTTCCTTGATCCATTTCTATCGGAATGCTTATCGAAGTGAATGTTAGCCATCGCATCATATACCTTACCTCTATTCCCTCGCAGGGGCTGCTTTCAAGGCTCAGCAGAAAGTCAGGGAGATTGCGGTCGCCAATTATAACAACACCCCCACTGGGTTATCAGGAGTATGCTGATTTGATTTTCCCTCGCTTGAAAATGGTCTAAACAATCAATTGGTTCTAGAACGAGGACTGCGGTCAGATGAGCGCCTGGTATATTTTCAGTGCGATGGGGTTCTATCCGGTTAACCCTGTCTCGGGCGAATACGTGGTTGGATCGTGCGTCCCCGCGTTTAATTAATTCTGCAGTGCTAAGGTTACCTCAGGCCGTTCTTCGAGCGGATCACCATCGACTTGAACAGCCGATCTTCACCGATGTCTTCGTCGTCGACCGGAACGAGGAAATTGAAAGTTACGGCTATTGGCGCTCGGACGAAACCTTACATCAAATCTCTTACTATTGATGGTGTTAAAGTGGATCGGCCCATTATCAAGCATGAGCAAATCGCGCATGGGGCTGATGTGGTGTTCGAGATGAGCGATGAGATTCAGCTGTGGGGTAACGATCCGATCGTTTTGGAGGCGTTTGTAGGTGAGGTTCATGAGGAAGGGGTACTGGGTGGTCCTAAGACCACGTCTAGTGGGATTTTGAACCATGATGAGTTGTGATAAACCTAACTTGCGCATCAATTCCGGTGGAATGTCTTCTGCCCGACGGGCCGGATTCGCAGATATGTAAGTCCCTATTGAAAATGCCAGTTTTATACGATATACAGGGCTAGGCACGGAGAGTGTTTCCAGTTACACCTGTACAGCGGTCTTCAATACAAAATTCCGACAAAATTCTCATTTCAGCAAGGTACAGTTGCTGTTGATGTGGCAGTGTTTGGACTTTGATGCAAATCTGATGGACAATTCCGACATATTCCAGATCTCAATTCCGGCTGCCGGAGTCATCCTTTATCAATATATCATGAATTATTATGCTCGGCATTTGATGACCACCGACATTTTCCCACCTTGATGTCGAGTTCTGAGCGGTTCAAATCCTTACCGCTCTTGCCTTTTACTCGTCGACAAATCGAAGCCAAGGGATTTGCTAGAGAAGGTCGTCCTTGTCTAGTTCTAGCATCGAAATGAGGCTGGGTTCCGGCTTGGCCCCGGTTTGGAGTCGCAGTTGCGGCGAATGAGGCATGCGGAAGGTACCCCTGATGTCACCTATCCATGTCAGGCATAGTCCCAAGCCCTGCAATCGAACGTGACGATTTACCTATATATAAAGAACCCGCCGTTCTCCACGGTTCCCAATCCTTTAAGACCGGAACTGCCTCCGCTTACTTATCGCCCCCACCTTCCTTTCGCTCCTCATGTCGATTCCAGATTCCCATCCTTCTGTCCACGAGCATAAGGGAAAGACGTGTCCTGTTACAGGTCAGGGCCATGAATTCTGCCCCCCGCAGCAAGGCGACAGTCGTTCGCCCTGCCCTGCGTTGAATACGATGGCCAATCACGGATATATGTGCGTCCCTAGAGCGTATCCACTACCCACCTGGTTTATTAACCCCCTCTCCATAGCGCCCGTGATGGCAAAAACATCAATGCACAAGATATCACGAGGGGACTCAAAGAATGTTACGGCCTCTCTTCACCCCTCGCTTATTTCCTATCCTATGTCGGGTTCCTCATCATCCGTAAATTCGGACGGACAAGCCTTTTCGACATCGGCAAACACGGTGCGGTGGAACACAATGCCAGCCTCGTGCATCACGACACTCCGGAGGGTCAAAAATTTGCGCCAATCGAAATTGACCAAAAGCTGGTGGAGGACCTCTGTGCGGACGTTCAGCCCAATGCCAAAGAATCGGAACAGGGAGAAGCGAGGTGGTTGATGAACTACGAAGACGTGGCCAGGGCGAGGATCAGGAGAGAGAAGGAGAGTGGTCCTATCGACAAAGTCCATGCTGAGATCGCACGAGGCGAGATGGCTATTATCCTCGGTGTATGGGAGACGCAATCGAAGAATAAGACGGGAATTCCTATGGAATATTTCAAGCGCTGGATTTCGGAGGAGCGAATGCCAGATGGGTGGAAGGCGGACCACGTTCAGGGCTTCATGGACGTTGTGAAGCGGGCGAAGACCATTAAGAAAACGGTGGAACAACTTCGTAAAGACGAGGCAACAGCAGCGGCCGCCGTGGCTACCTCGAGCTCGGAGAAGGAGAAGCAGTGATCTGTAAGAGTGACATGTCGATTTAATGCTTCCATTTAGTTATTGTACTGTATTTTTTTTCCTTGTATAATTGATATAGGGCCAGCTTTCTAGCGAGTCTTCGGGATGAAATTTGTGGATATGTAATGTGTGCAATATAGTAATACTGGATGGAGACGAAGGAGGAGTCTGTATCACGTGAGGCGGATCCAGAGTGAGAATTTGCCTGTTCTTCCTCCTTGCTTTCTCCCAACGGTCCTGACTCCTCGTAAGTTCTTCGGGGGCCCGTGGTTTTGCCCCTTCACGATTCCTTGTCCTTTTCTCCGCCATAAAACACAAATTGGGTTCTGGTTCATATGGACGTGGTCGCGTCAAGTTGGCAACTCAATTCTTGGTATCTGGGATACATTATGCTATTCGTATCGGAACGCTCTGGTCATTCCATAGCTGGCGTTTTTATATGGTACCTGTTCATGCGCCGAAGCTGACCAAACATTGCCGATGTTACACTCTGAACAGCGACATCTCTAACTTTTCAAGTGACTCGAAACCAATGTACAGCATGACCGCTTCTCTTTGGTTTCTCTTCATGCGTCCGAGCCTATGCTAGTCCTCCTCAATGATTTTCTTGCACGGGGCTCTCGTTTCTGGCGCTTTTGTCAACTAATTCTTCCAATTTGGGTTATAAACTAGAATTGTTTCATTCTGACTTCGGCGTCGGGACTCTGATGAAAAATGTCGGTTTACACGGTGTCGACAAATTCAGGGACGACATTCCCTTCTCCAATCGGGCTCGCCACCTCGTTCGACCCCGACATCGTCAGAAAAGTCGCCAACAGCACGGCATTAGAGGCCGAGGGGCCTAGAATTAATGTTTGCTCCTGTGCTCGTGAAGAGCGGCTGAGTCCTTCAATCTGGGAAAAGTGCCTCGGGGTATGAGCGGCACCGAAACTGCTCGTCTTTTTGCCACATGCAAAAATTCTGTGGCTTTTGGGAGCCCCCGACACCAAATAGCTATTCCCGTACTTGTCCACGCAAAGACGAACCTCCCTTTCAGAAAGGGCCGACCGCCAAACAGGACGCATTTCCATGCGGGAGCGCGATTGCGAGGAATTTTTCAGATTCGACATCCTTAGAACATATCGACGCTCGTCTCGAAATCGATTCCAATGTCTCCTCTTTGTGCGCCACATTTCCCCATCCCTTTATTATATATCAGAAACACTGATGGGCTGATATTCATGATCAGTCAACCACGCAAGTGTAGATCTGAGGCCCTCGAATAATATCTTGTTCGGAAATATCTCGAGGCAACTTCTGCAGGGCTTGCACCTCCTCCATCCACTGTGACGGATTAAGCCCATATCGAATAAGAAGGGCCGTTCGCTGTCCTCGAGATCATTTTCCAATTCGTCCATCTGTATCGGAGTCTAATCTTTATCGCCAACCTGATGTAAGAAGTTTGGAACCAGACATTTTCTTCGCGGTGGCAAAGGCCGCCGAGAAATACATCATTTTTAGAGCAATTATTCTTTGCATGATAATGATGCCGTCCGTACTTATCCTCGTCTTCGTATACTCGATATATCCTGACGAATCTCCTTTTAATAGTTGACTTACTCTAGATTAACCCCTTAATATTCTCCACCGTGCTTGTAAACACGGTTAAAAAGATATCGCCCACATTGTCACTCCAAATACCTTATCGTATCAATTACGTGCCGGTATGCCAAAGCTTACCATTGTACCGCTCCACTGGGTCTGTTCGATTTATTTGGGTTCCGTTTACATATTGAAGTGCTCTGCCACCCCTTATATACAGGTGCTATATTATGACCGGCGGCTCGACATTCGCAGATACGTGAATAGTTATATCTGGAAGTCCAAATCCGCGAAATGTCCCCAAGTTCTCTCATGGCAGGTCATATCTAATCACGAGTTCGCACAAAATCCTCATTTATATCTTCCTCTTTTTCGAATTCTCCTCTTCCATCATGCACGACGGGATCGGGAAGTCTTTGTCTTTGCGTCACCTTTATGAAAACCTTCGCCGAAGTTTCTGCCGAAGGAGATTCCGTCCGACAGTTCATTTCCTCCATCAGGTTGAAGTACGCCTTTAAACAGCTCTTTTATTGTGACATTCATTCCAACCGATATCATTGAGAGAAATAGTAATTACACATACAAACTTCCGAAGGTAAGCACCCATCCGCTAGATCCTCCTCAAGTCTTCAAGTGGCAGAAAGACGAAGCTGAGAGATGATGCATCTGCGGTTGGGGGGTATGAATTCGATCCCTCCACTGCTGTTGTTGTCGTTGCCGAATCCGAATACCCTCACGGGACCGGCCATTCCTAGGCAGATCTATACGTCTGTGCCTCCTCCGTCACCGAATATAACACTTAGCGAAGCATTGGACGAACGGTCGGATTTCAAACCTAATTCCTGTCCGATCTCATTTCTAACCACACAGCTCGCATCGGAACAGGCTGCCAATGCTAACGCGTTGCGAAAACAGTTGTCGATTAGCGCAGCAAGTTGAGTAAACCGAAATCTCTCCGATAACGGAGATCAAATATGATGAATAAATAGTCAAATTCATTACTGTAATAAATCAATACAAGAATCGTCCGCTTGGAATATTTTCCACCTCCTGTATATATTCATTTATATATTACTGTATAGAGTTGCATAATTTTTGGATCAAAGAAATTGCGAATGAAAGAAGCTCGTACGGATTTGGCGATGTGGGAAAATACGGCACGCGGCGGAACGGTTGAAAAAAGTTGCCTTGCAACTTGATCCCCTTCATCGATATCGACAAGACTCGTGTCGATAGTCATCGTCGAACTTCGGTGAGCATCCTCATTTTCTCAGCGAAAGTGTTCCGAAATTTGTCTTTGGTGACGATTATTCTGCAGGCAAATCATCATGCATCAGAGGTCATCTCAAGGAAGACAATGCGACGACAACGACTTACCCGTCCTCATTTTCCCACCTGCTGACCTTTTCTTGAAAGAAATCGTTGGATGTATCCTTCCTCTTCTTCGGATTCTTTTTCGCCCGTTTCCTCTTTTTCTCTGGCTGATTGTCTGTCATATCTTCGTTTCTACGCCGTTTGTGCCTTTGGGAGGGAACCGTCGATGGGATGGGCGCAAAGGAGGGAAAACAAGACATCGTCATTGACGAAGTAACTGGATCAGGCGTTAAAAATGTCGACGTTGAGCTGGCTGGTGATGGCAGAGTCATCGCGGCGTCGTTGGCGCGCCAGGCTGGAGGGAACGATGCCGAAACAATCGACGGCAATGATGAACAAGACGGCGCGAACCCAGCTGAGGTCGTCCCCTTTGTCCACTGCTCCTCCCCGCTATAAACGGGTGACTGATCAACCTCTTATTTCGGGAGACACCAAGACCGAAATTTACCTTGGCTGGTTGTAGATGTTGCTATTTCTTGTTGCAGCTTCTACGCCATCGGCGGAGCTAGTTGGTTTTGTTGCGCCAGCTTTTCCTTGGTCAGCCAACAAAGTATTTTGGTGGATTGATGTCTCCCTGGTTGGAGGGCAGTTATCGCGATCGGGGGGTACATCTATGGGGGAATCTACATCGTACCTGAGTATAAGCCACCGATGTTCATCCGCTATTGCGTACTCACCAGGATATCCCTCCATCTGCTCAGAGTTCGTCAGGATTGGCGACGAGAAGATGGACCACTCGAACCCGTCATCGAGCACTATGTCCAGGAGGTCATTGTGGGGGGGAGAGTCGCTGAGCGATTCGGGGGTTGGATAACACGATGGATCCGGCGGCACTGAGCCCGCGTTTGCAGAGCCTGAAAGCCAGAACCACTGGAACTGCTCCATCACCGGCGCTAACGCCGAAGAAGATGGATGAAAAGGCGGTATAGATTCCACCCCCCACTGTCGTCTTTGTTGTCACATGGGGATTTTCAAAATTTTTGGGGCCCAAATATCGAAATCCAAAATGTTATCCAATAGTTAGGACATAAA
>Ga0307509_10010749_pt1 | contig 11162 bp, 14 predicted proteins | sample 10_EM_MG_FD_202245 | JGI IMG/M metagenome (GOLD analysis project Ga0307509, IMG submission 202245) | Populus trichocarpa ectomycorrhiza microbial communities from riparian zone in the Pacific Northwest, United States - 10_EM | ecosystem: Host-associated > Plants > Roots > Unclassified | place... | reverse complement strand
CATTCAGTCCTTGTCGCACCTGACCCTAAGTTCGAACACCCAAGTTTTTCTGTGTTCCAAAATTACCGTTGCACTGGAGAATGACCACCCCGGCTCTGTACCATGAATTCATGATAGACCCTAGTACTTGTACGAGTACTCGAGTACTAACTTAACGTTAACGGTAGTCCACTGGTGCATAGCTTCTCGCATGAGATGGCTTGGCGCCAAGGCAGACTGGTCAAGTACGGTTCCGCCGGACTTCTTCGTTTCTTTACAGAGTGGGCAAATTCACCTCGTACAAGAACCTACTCGAGCACAGCATACTACAGTATAATACAACATTAGACAAATGAAGCTTTACGAGGGTGATACGGAAACTAAGCCAAGCTTGTCGATAATCGAGTGTTGTTTTGGTGGATTATAAATGCAGATGTATGGTGCTTATGTGGATCAGTATCCGCGCCCTCCCGTGGGAAGTTTTGGAGTTTTCAGTTGGATTTGTAAGACCCCGTGGTGATGATGTGGGACGGTGGGACCTGTCTGATGTTATGTGGATGTCATGTCATGGGTGATCATGGTATGGGATATTTTCAGGGGCGGTGGATAATTCTTGAGTGGGGGGGGATGTTGGATTTCTGATCAGTTGCTTTTGTTAGTTTAGAGGAAGGGGTGAAGTACCGGTATGAGCTGAGCGAGGATCAATTCGGGTCGTTTAGTAACCATCCAAAGGCCAAAACACACCAAAATCGATGGTTTTCGAGCTATCATAACCCAAACACCATAATATTATGTAGAGGAGTAATCTGCTATAACAGCACCCATGGCAAAAAGTGTGGGATTTTTTCCCCCAATTCTAATACCGTAGAGTAGTGAGGAGTGGAATGTCCTTTCCTTCAAGCCCCCTGCCAAGACTAGGGGTTTTGAATGAGAAAAGTACTGTACATTGGAACACACCGAACCCAGTTCATAGGCCCACAACTTTCTACAAAGCCAAGATAAAAACTGAAATAGATATATATTATACTCCAGACATTCTATATTTTTTTCAGAAAAACTCCAAAGTTGAGTTTCAAGACATCCGTGGAAATATAATAGCTCGAAAGCCTGCAATTTTGGTGTGTTTTGGCCTCTGTATTGTTACTAAACACCCATATTGGGATTAGGGCACCGGGTGATATATTGTGATTCTACTGGCGCATGATATCTTATAATACGTTGTATCGGAGCCCATATCGTAGTTCAATGGCATGCCCATAGCACACCAATGCAAGAAGCAAGAGAGACTGGGGGTCTTACTAAAAGAGTCAAGTGGTATCCTATTAGCAAACCCCACATACCTACTATCAGCAGTAGATAAACACAAGGGCTGTGATGTCTGTGATAAGAAAAGGCTTTCCTCCACGAGCCCTATCCCTATCCCAATCACAAACGCGCCAAATCCTAAGTAAAAACAGTCACTGCCCATAACAGTCGAAGTGCTCATCTGTTCCTAGTAGATCCTAGTAGGTCCCAATTAGGCGATCGGTTCTTTTCACCCACCGCGCATAAAAGTAGCTATCATACATAAGCTTTCCTAACTTTGTCCAAACAACAACGACCGCCATCCTTAGGGGTCTGCGATATCTCAGCGAAAACGGTAGTCATGGAAGACTTTCACGAAAGTGGGGAAATCCCGCCAGCAGGCACCCCAGCACCTGCAAGGAAGAGAACATTTTTCCTGATTCAAGTCAACGACACCAAACTCGGCATGGTTGTGTTTGAGCTGTATAACGATCAGGTTCCTATCACTTGCGAAAAGTATGGCTCCCCTCCTCATCCCTCCCGAAGGCTAGTTTGTGCACTTTTCTGATTTCACTTCTTTTTTCCTTTAAGTTTTCGAGTTTTGTGCACGGGAATGGCTGGAAGGGTCACACACCCACGTGGCACCGTCAATAGACTTCACTACCGTGGAACCGGGATTCACTGCGTTATCAAGGACTTTATAATTCAAGCTGGTGATATTACCAACGGAGATGGTTCTGGCGGTGCGAGTATCTACGCGAATGGTACTGAGCCGTTTAGTTATGAGGGTTTCGACAAGGAGAACCTGGGGTGGAGACAGATAGATTCGGCGGGGCTGCTGTGCATGGCTAACCGTGGGGGGAACAAAACCAATACAAGCCAGTACGCACCTCCCCCCTCCCTTGGATTAAATTGCAACCTCTGACAAATACAGATTCTTCATAACCCTCTCACCGGCTCATTACCTCACCCCCCTCTATACCGTCTTCGGCCACGTAATCGACGGGATGGAGATTATCGAGGAACTCGGAAAGATACAGGTCGGATATAAGGACTATCCGCAAGTTAAGGTCGAGATAGTGGAGTCTGGAGAGCTCACCTCGTTAGGTCAAGTAAGGGTGCTGTCACCCCCTGTCCCCATCAGATGTAGGCCCCTTCAAAAGGTTCCGGTTATGCTACCCCAGCCGAAGTCCGCAAAGAATAATGGTGTCCCTGCCCCAGGACATAAGAGGACTCATAGCAAACAGTCCACGGTGCTTGAGACTCAGCAGGAGGCGGCGGCAGTGGCAGCAGGGAGAGGGGACGCGGACGAGAACAGGCACCCCAAGAGGAGGGCTGTGATGTTCGAACAGAGAGATAACGATTATGACATGGAGGAGGGCGGGCCGTCTACTCAACCTTTCGCCGAGAAATATCATGGCCCCGGCCATTCCCCTCATAAAGCCCTTCCACCTAGCAGGAGCCGGAGAAACGGGCCCCAAGACCAAAGACTGTCGTTGGCCAAGAGTCGTGGAAGGGGATGTCTCTATCCAGGAAACTCTAATGAGGGTGAGTGCGCTAGCAATGAAGAGGAGGGCAGAGGAATATCTAGGCATTGTGGACTTAGAACCGACCCTAGTAGAAATAACTACTACGACAGGTACGACAACCGAATACCCTCTGACAGTATCCTAATTGGCGTCTCAGCGGAAGGCTTATCTAATTTCACTGAATTAGGAGATGGTTTAGCCATGGAATGCGTAGAAATAGTGCTATTTAGCCTTGGAATGACTCTTACTTTGTTATCATACCACCTCGGAGGCATTGCTATCCATGTAACAGCCATTTAGTCTTCTCGTTGCTACTGGTAGTAGTATCTTCGTATTTTACTTATGATATATATCACTACTTCCGCAGGCTTGCGCCGAAATAAAAGCATTCCAGGGCCTTGGGTCTTCCGATTGCTCTCTAACGAGGCCATGATGGTCGTGTGGAATTTGAGGAATTCCAGTTCCGGTGTCCAGCTTTCCTGCATTTTATATCTGAGATATACCACAAGCCACCAAGAACACGAGATTCTACTTACGGAGAGGCTGGTGAAATGCCGGTGGCAGTATGAGTGATTTACTTCTATCTGTAATGACAAGAGGAAAGACAATACACTAATTGTGCGACAATTGGCCCAGAATATCTCTAGCAGACTGGAGAGCGAATCCGATGCCATCAAATGTGTTTGTTGAAAATGTTCTGGGTTTGTTACTGTATTAGGTAGACGAGTTGGTTTCTCGGTGCGAAATTGGATTGAGGCACAGTTGTACTAAAAATGAATGCTTTTCCGGTATGCTGTGGCTCAAAAACCGGTATCATCCAGCATATTACAGCATATCCTAAAGTGGGCATATACCGGTACTGTACCAGCGGTTAATCTGGCTTATATAACTCGAATAAATTTTCCTCCCCCGAACCCTTCTCAGACAAAAATTCCAGTCCTTTGCTCTCCAGCGGAGGTGGTGTCCTAGATTGAAAACTCTTGGCGTTTCGATTCAGCTCAATCTACCCTTGGCCCGCCGGAAGTTCTGCGCTGCCGTAACTTATTCCCTTTTCCTTGTTCCCTTTCCTTTAGTCTTTCTCTTTCACTCCGTTCGACAACCATCCACCAACATCCATTCTCATTACGACCCTCAACTATTACCGTCGAATTCATCAGTTCTGCGGGTTCAGTCCATCTTCTACACATACCCATTGTACAGGTAAGTTTGTCTCTCTTGGAATTTGGAAGATAGAAGGGTTTTCCGGGGTGGGGTGGTACGTTTCAACTGACATCACGCGTCAATCGCATCCTATTTCATCGTAGCCCCCGAATTTTCCTATCGACCTCACGTTCACCCACAACCATAGCTCTCTCTCAATTTCGTCACCCAACATCGATATTCTTTACGTTTCCCTCTCCACTAACCAAGATCAGATCTCTCTTTCTCTTTCTCTCTTTTTTACTTGCGAGGGATCTTTTCCTTTCTCTTTTCCTTTCTTTCTTTCTTTGATTGTTGGCCATGGCGGAACATAATAACTCGGACGACGCTGATGCCGCGTTTCTCAACGCGCTCAAAGCCGAGCAGGAGATGGCTGAAGCCAGGCAGAAAGCCAGCGAGCTCGGGGAAGAATCTGAGCCGATTGGCGATGAGCCGGGAGAGAGAACAGAACAAGAGGCTACTTTTAGGGAACTATCTGATCAAGTTGAAGAAGACAATCATTTACAAAGTAACGAGTCGAAAGACACTTCGACTGCTGCTTCTGGTGCTACATCTCTTCTCCCAGGTGTTGCTGTTGCGAGTCCTGACGATGGCCCCTCGAGCGTCAACGGCTCGGCGGTGGGTGATTCTGCCGCCCAACCTCTCCTGAATGCAAACATGGGCGCTGGCCCAAACACGCAAGAATCGTCCGCAATTCCCTCCCCTTCTGTTACTCCCGTTGGTGCTCTTGTTCCTGATGAGAATAATAATGACTCTGTTCCGCACGCGCTATCTGTTACCTCTCCCACTGCTGGTTCTAATAATAATGATTCCCTTCCTGTGTCGTCTACTACTCCTGCTCCTGTCAATGCCCCTTCTGCTGCTGTACCTGTTCAAAGCCCGGTTCAAAAGGGGAATTCGAACGTTGCCAATAAGAGGAAGAGGCTTCCACAGGACATTGTAGGACAGCTTGAGGATAGGATCGCAGAGGATCCTAGAGGCGACATTGACGCCTGGTTGGCTTTAATTGAAGAACATAGGAAAAAGGGCAAATTTGACGATGTTAGAGCTGTTTACGAGAGGTTCTTTGTAGTATTTCCAGCTGCGGTAGGTGTTTCCGCTATGCCCAGTTCACTTTTCGTACATCCATGTACTGGTGATATGTGGAAGCTTGTGATGTGCGAAATCGCGTGCTAACATTATCATCTATTTTAATACAGGCTGACCAATGGATCTCTTACGTTAAGATGGAACTAGCGAACAATGAGTTGCAACATGTTGAGCGCATTTTCCAGAGATCCTTGTTTAATGTCCCCAATGTTGAACTCTGGTCAATGTACTTGGATTATATCCGCCGCCGGAATAATCTGACCACAGATACCGGAGGAAAAGCCCGTGCGGTTGTTAACCAATCTTATGAATTTGTATTGAACAATGTTGGATGTGACAGGGAAGCCGGGAGGATTTGGACCGAATACATACAGTTTGTGAAAAGTGCGCCCGGAAATGTAGGTGGCAGTGGCTGGCAAGATCAGCAGAAGATGGACTCCTTGCGAAAGGTATATCAGAAGGCTGTCACCATGCCCGTTCAAGGCGTCGAGCAGTTGTGGAGGGAGTATGATCAATTCGAACAAGGTTTGAACAAGTTAACGGTATTTGCATCCCCCCCTAGAAACGATCCGATTCCCAGTGCACTAACACGGAGGTCTTGTGGACAATATAGGCGAGAAAATTCCTTCAAGAACGCTCCCCAATGTTTATGACTGCCAGAGGTTGTCTTATCGAGTTATCCAACATCACCAAGGGCCTTAGGCGTGATACGTTGCCTCGCTTGCCACCTGCGCCAGGGTACGAAGGTTACGAGGATTACACCAAGCAGGTTGAGCTATGGAAGAAGTGGATCCAGTGGGAAAAGGGCGACCCTCTCGTTCTTGCCAAAGAGGATCCCGCGAGTTTGAGTACAAGGATTATATATGTCTTTAAACAAGCTCTTATGGCTTTGAGGTTTTGGCCAGAAATCTGGTTTGATGCAGCAGAGTGGTGCTTCGCAAATGGAATGGATGACCAAGGAGTAGATTTCCTCAATCAAGGAATGGCTGCGAACCCAGAGAATTGCCTTCTACATTTCAAGTACGCTGAGAGACTGGAAGCAACCACCATCATTGAAGGTGGGGAAGAGGCACTTATACGAAAGGGTCAATTGGTTAGAAAGCCTTACGATGATTTGCTCAACATGTTATACGAGCAGGTTCAGAAGATTCAGCGAAAGGAGAAGGAAGAGCTTGCCCGAATTGAAGATGCCTTCGAATTAACCAACCCTCGTAATGCGCAGGATGACGACGAGGACGATGACCCCACTACGGCTGCAGCTAGGGCAGCTAAGGATGCTCAAGTCGCGGCATTGAGGGAGGGCACAAAGGCGCAGCTTCAGGTAATGACAAAGACTATCTCAGCTGTATGGATCAACTTGATGCGTGCAATGCGACGCGTTCAAGGCCATGGCAAAGTGAACGAGGCACTAGGTGGAAGTCGTCAGATCTTTGCGGACGCAAGGAGGAGGGGCAAGATTAATAGCGATGTGTATGTAGCAAGTGCACTGATTGAATACCACTGCTACAAAGACCCTGCTGCTTTGAAAATCTTTGAGAGGGGGATGAGGCTTTTTCCCGAAGATGAGAATTTTGCGTTGGAGTATTTGAAGCACTTGGTCGCTATTAACGATATTACTAGTAAGTTTCAATCCATCCATGGATACTAAGTGTTGTTTCTCTAACTGTTCCTAGATGCAAGAGCTGTGTTTGAGACTTTTGTTGGCAGAGTGGTAGCTGAAAAGGCTCGAAAGGTGTATGAATTCTTTTACGACTACGAAGCCCACTACGGAGAGCTCGGGCAGGTTTATAAAATGGAGAAGCGCATGAGTGAACTCTATCCTACTGGTTTGTGAAAATTCGTGTCACAACTCGAGAGAGCATTCCTGACTGGTATCCTAGATCCATACATTTCTCGATTCTCGAGCAGATATGCCTATAAAGCCGTTGATCCTTGCTCGTTCCTTGCCGTTGTTTCCCCAGCACAACAATGCAAGCCTAAGTCGCAACTCATATCCCCATTGGCACCCGACCACCTTCCCCGAGACGGCCGTGACTACAGGGACCATCCACAGGCTCCTCCGACTGCACCAGCCAACGGCCGAACAGGTTCGCCAAAACGGCCTGCAAATGAGGAGTTATCAGACTCTTCCGAGCACCAGCGGCCCAGAAAACTCCATCGACCTGACTCTCCATTGAAGGGTGCCGCAGGTCGAAGGTTAGATCAACAAAAACGTGCCCAGCAGCAGCAACAGCAACAGATGATGCAGGGTCGCGATCGCAATATTCCGGACCGGGACGATGGTATGCACAGAGGGCTTGGACGCGGAGGGTATCAGCAAAACCAAAGACAGCCTCAACATCAACCCCAGCAGATGCAGATGCACCAGCCGCCCGCCCCAACCCAACTTCCCGACCTTATTATGTATCTTTTGAGTATTCTACCAGGCGCAGACAAGTATCAAGCGGCAAGATTTAGGCCAGAGGCCATGGTTGGGCTTCTGGGCAATATTAATTTGCCTAGGGATGTGCAGGCGAATAATCGTGAGTCTGCCAGCCACCATCGTTCTGTCCCACAGGGTCCAAAACGAAAATATTAACTACAATAGAACCATATTCGTATCCGAGATAAATCTTTCCTTTTTCGTTTTATTTCTTTTCTGCTACATGATTTGTGGGTGGTGGTTGGAAGTGGGGAAACAAAAAAGGGGGAGATATTATGTACTTGGGAGAATGTAATGATATGAGCACAAAGGTGGAAAAAAAGCCTTTCTTTTTCGGACGGAGAAAAAAAACTGGAATGGAGTAAGGCAGGAATTGTCAGTGAACTCTGTCTACTTTTTTTTCCTTTTTTCCCCCTCTTTTACTATCCCTTCTCTTTATTATTTTCTGCTCTTTTCCACTTATAGTGTACATGTCTTACGATAACATCATTCCATTATCAATGTGCCGGTGCGACCTTGTTGTCTCTTTTTTTTTTTACGATACAAGTACATACTCGTACTACCGTACTTTTCTAATTTTCCATAACGACTACTGTACCTTATGCACCATGTGCTATACACAGAGGAGTGGCTAAGGGAAAATGCGACAAGGGGTAAAAACTAACCAGGTGTAAAACCAAGTAAGATGGCTTCCACTCTAGCCTTTTGAGGTATTACACCCACTTCCCTTTTACAATTTGTCTGTAAATACCCATTTACTTCAATGAAATCTCTGTGCTAGAACTGGGTCAAGTTATTCTATTCCAAGGCTTAGTATACCTTTGATGATAAACTCGGACCTCACTGGGCTGAATACTTTCTCGAAGTCTGCAGGTTCGTGAACCGGTTACCCTAAATATGAGACTGGGATGCAGCAGAGCCCTCATTGCAACCCACCAGAACTCCCAACAGTTCCCACTATCCTTTTTGCCTCATCCCCGCACACCCATTCAGCATACGGTACTGGTCAATCCCACAATGGATGAACTTAGATCTCTTTGCGAAGTGCCCACCCCCGGGGACACAAGTAGGGAATACCAACAGGTAAGAGCCTGTTTGGATGGAATGGTTCCGTTCCGTTGGCCCATACAAACGACCATTTCCTGCCATTTTGAAACGGAGTGAACAAAACGGCTGTTTGGCACAATATGTATCAACCATCCCGTTTCAAAGTGATGGCAACGAGATGGTTGCTATGTAGAAATATTAGATGAAAACTTTTTTCTTGTATCAGGGTCCGGTAAGAAGTACCGTAACTGAACAGTTATTTAAGGTTAACCAGCCAAATATATCCCTGCCCGTTCAGGTTAACTGTCCTCCACCCTAGTAGAATAATTTTGTTTGAATTTTTTTCATGGAGCAACCACTGGTTGACGTTGGCAACAACCTTTTCTATGGGTCAAACCATTTCACAACGGAAAGGTCGCCACTTCTTCCATTTCTACCAAACAGGCTCTAAACGACTCCTTGCCCACTCGCACACCCGTGGACTAGCCCTGCATCCTACCATCTCCCCACCGCAATCCGATCCTCCAAGCAAGAGCTGACCTCTGCGCAGACCCCCACGGCAATCCTAACAACCACTGTAAAACCCTTATTCAAAAACCCGCTCACTCCCGCCAGCCGCTCTCCACGCGCGAATCCACGAACAAAGGCGCATTGCAGACGCCCACCTGGCACAGGGAGTTACCGCAAGCCATAACTTTACTATCCTACATAACAACCCATCTATCTACCGATACACTAGAGAGCGCATGGCCACTGCTCATACCCCCCGCCGCTAAGCATTCATGATGGCACGAACCCGGAGCGAGTAATCTACTTTCTGCTCTGCTGCCGAAACTATCTGACGGGCTACTGGTGAGGACTGGACTCGCGCCGGTTCTACGTGATGCGCTCATGCCGGACTTAATCCTCCTGCCACCTTTGACCCCGACAAGATGCTCGATACCGTCGCCGCAGGCAACGTACAAGTCTTGGGAACTCTCACTCGGACATCTACTGCAGATACCGGTAACCGCCCCCGGGCGGAGCAACTGGATGCAATGCTTCGCAATGGCGTTGTCCGGGGTTTCGCATTTGTCGGTGGGGGTGCACGAATTGCGGAAGAGCTCATGCGTCAAATATCCGCACTGGTTGCGGACATGGGGGTTTACGCGGTGAGGCATTTGGGCGATCTGGTTCAGATCTTTGGCACGGTTTTAGGCGATCCGTTTGTTGTACTTGCGCAGGATTTGCTGGATGCTACGTTGGATGCTGTAGAGGCCGTGATCGGGGTTTGTTGGGTCAGGATTCGTGGATATGTTCCTGAGATGTTGAAGTCTATAATGAGCTGTTATGGGACGGTTTGTGGAGGTGGGGAGAAGGGAGAAGCTGAGGTGGTCTATAGGTTGAAGAAGATTACATGTTGGAAATGGCAGTTTAATGGCCGCACTTGATGCGGGATGTGGCCGCACTCTGTGGCCGCTGAGGTATACATACGCACTAGTCGAAGGAACGCGCAAGCTCTGAAAATGTTTTCGCCCCCCCTTGTTTTTCTTTCCTTCCCACCTTTGCTTGCTTCACGCCTTCCTTCCTGTACGCGACTTTCCTCAAGCCTTTCCTTTCATCAAGTAATCATCAATCAATCATGATCTTCATCTCCACTTAAGCGGTTTCAGTCCACTGCATAAAATCCTCACCGTAAATCATTACCTCCGCAGCCCAGATTTTCAACAGGCCCTAAATGATCCTGATTACTAACTTGGTCATCTTTTTTTTTATAGAACATCTCGCGAAGCAAACTGATGTTCGGGCGACTCTGGCGGCGGTTTCGGCACCGTTTTAATCTACGGGATACGGTTTCTTTAAGCCCGACTCCAAAAGAACGAGCCTCCCCGACACCAAAAAACTCGCTGGTAAAGCAGCAGAATTGGCATACGCGAGCGTGATCAAAATGTTAGATGACAAGGAAAAAGAACAAAAGAATTCGGGTGGGGTTGACCCGTCATGGTTCAAGTGCGTCGACTCCGACTCCGCCGTCGAGGAGGGATCGATGGGTGGGGGGAGGGGCGGGGAGGGGAGCTTCTTGTGTCAGACAGTGGGGGGCCAGGGGCTAGATGAGGATCGGCGGCGTCTAATTGTCTAAGGCCCTGTTTGGTTGTGATGGGACCGTTCCGTTGTCCCATACAAACGACCGTTTCAAAACGGAGAGAAGGTCATTTTCACAGCAGAAACGGTCGCCCAACGGAACGCCCATCACAGCCGAACAGGGCCTAATTGGGTAGGGGGGGAACCGGGTGGAGGGTGTACTGGCGCCATTCTTATTGATACCGTAGTGGGCCCCTCTGGGCCTTTTTTATCAGTTCAATTAAATTTCATGAACTCCGGCATAGACATCGCAGTTGTCGTATTGTAACTTTCTGTCTCTCTTGATTTTCCTTGGCATCTAGTATTTTCCTTAGATAATACCGTCCAGGCATTGCGTTGCCATAGCGGCGGTTGGCCCCATCCTGTATTGGTACCATACATGGATGGTGGGCTCCGCCTACTTGCACTTCGTCACCTCTCCTATTCCACTTCCCCCCGTCAGCATCCACCCAGCGAACAGGTGAACTACCACCGGCACTGTTCATCACTCC
>Ga0307509_10010748_pt1 | contig 11163 bp, 11 predicted proteins | sample 10_EM_MG_FD_202245 | JGI IMG/M metagenome (GOLD analysis project Ga0307509, IMG submission 202245) | Populus trichocarpa ectomycorrhiza microbial communities from riparian zone in the Pacific Northwest, United States - 10_EM | ecosystem: Host-associated > Plants > Roots > Unclassified | place... | reverse complement strand
TTCATCCACTGATGTCTCCCCTGAGCGCCTCTCTCCCCTCACTCTCATACACAAATCATCCGCCCTCCCCCTCGCCCCCTCCTTCACTTTAGCTTCCTTGACCTTGCACTTTGTTGCCACCTTAGCGACAATCTCGTCGGCTTCATTTCTGAAGCTGTCGGCTACCACCCTTTCGCACTGCGTTATTTCATTAGCGAGGTCGATGGTGGCAACTTCGATGCTTTCGAGTCTATCAAGAAGTTGATCTAATTCTTCGTGTGTGGGTATATCAGGACATGGCTGCGGTACTGCCCGAGTAGTATCACGCAAAAGGTCCTCCTCCTGGGTGATTCTCCTCCGTTTCCGGCTTGGTGGCCTGGGTTGGCCCGCACCAGCACCCTCGACTATCATCGCAACATTCGCGTCGCCCTCCTTATTCGCATCCTCGGCAACCCCAGTAACAACACGCAACACCGGCACGCTCTCCATGCCCGCGATATCACCCAACATCCTCCCCATGCTCATCGCAGCCTCCCTCAACTCCTTCGAATCTCTCCGTACTCCCTTTGCATTTTCTCTCTATCCTTGCCCGCATTAGGCGACGGACCAATAGGCCACGTACCCCGCTCGATAACCCCTCTCATCGCGTCTTAGTAGTGTTCTTGCCCCCGCGACCGGATACATGAGGAGTGAAAAAGAGAATATAGTTGATTCTCTCCTCCCAAATCTTCTTCTCCTCGCCTTCATTGTCAGCTCGATTTCCTTAGGGAATTTGGGCAGTGGACAAGGAAGTTGCACGGGTGGGGCCATGGTCGGCGGAGGAGGTGGTGGTAGCGAAGGCGCAGAAGGGGATGCTTGTGCAGGAGGAGGATCAACTGACATACGAGAAGGTGCCATTGGCGAGGAAGGAAGTTGCGGTGTCGATGAGGTTTTGGGACGTGGTAGATCATTACAGGTGGTGCAGTCTTTTGATCAAGCGAGCAGACGAACCAGCTTGTACTGAATTAGAAGACTTGGCCGAAGCAGGTTTTTCTGAACCAGAGGCAGCGATGGAACGCATCAGAGCGCTTGGTCCCAACGGTGGCGGCTTAGAATCCGAGCCAATAAAGCTCGCACCAAGAGTGCTAGAGGTAGGAGGCGTGGGCAGCACCGAAGCCGAATCCTTTCTTGGCATCGTTGGAGACGTGGCTTGAGCGGAAGAAGAAGTCCTTGTCACTGTTTTAGTTATAATCATGGTTCCAGATGAAAAAAGAACAAGAACCCACCTAGACTTGTTGAATTTCCCTTGTCTTTTTTCTCGTAGTCCTCTCGCGTCCTTCGTTCTGAATATCTCGACCTGTACGACGGACTTCGGCTTCTCCTGGAGTTTCTATCCCTCTCACTATCTCTATATCTCTGCTCCAGGTCGCGTGCCTCAATGTCGACGGAGGCCTTTTTGGTTGTCTAGGCAGCCGATCCCATTGATAATCGGCTAGATGTACGAAAGGACAGTGACTCCCTTTGGGACACTGGTGTACCATCATCTTCGAACCACTAGCTCGGGGGGAAAAAAGGTCCAAAGGGATTGATGTGCTGCGAACCAAACATGAAAGAAAGCACATACGAAGCACCGAGCATTAGCCATCTCTGTTCATGAACTTGGCTTTGAAAGTGCCAACAGAACGGGATGGCGTGAGAGCGCGTATGCGAGTTTCAAAAACCGCAAACAAGTCCAACTTCTGAAATTGCGCTTATTCTAACGTGGCAAGGCTCCTGTTTGGGCCCTCTTTTTACATGGCTTTCCATGTTCCTTTCAAACCCGCAAGACACAACCGAAAGGCCGCGTAGGTTCGTTAACTCAGGTGTTTCATAACGGATTTATTTAAGACTAATGCCTTTGTGTATGATAATAGAGGAAAGATTATGGTGACGGAATATACCATATGATGACAGTGCAATTGATAACCGATAGGTACATGGTTGACGGGTGTATGTCTAGAGCCAGCAAATGTCGCTGAAATATGTGTGCAGGCCGCGGAGAGGGAGTATGGCGTACAAGGCGCGTTATACTTGGACTGTTATGCTGGTGTGGGGGATTGAAGCGCGAGCGTTGACACAAGCGTGAAGGCAGTATATTTGGCAAACAAGGTCAAACATGAGGCGCTATCTCTCCTATCTACGACATGACCGACAAGCAGCGATTTTCTGATATTCTACTTCGCGCCCACTTTGGAGGTACGGCGATACGCTCGGACTTCAGTAACATCCTTATTCACCATTTGTCTGATAGGGATCGAGGTCGTAGGTGACATTGAGAAAAAGAACAGGAACATACTAGTTGATGTGGATGATGACAATGTTGCGAAGTCGAAGGACCTGAAGCCTGGTTTACCAGCGCTAGAATGGGAAACGAGACAAGACGAATTGTACGTTTGGTTTTTGCAATTCCCGCTCATTGTCGTTGATCGATATTCCCTGTGGACATCAGCTTCTTTCACCCGTCGTCCACAATGAAGATAGGGATCTACAAACCCAAATTCAAAGTCCAGAAGCAACTTGTGGGGCAACTCACAGCGAAAGTCGTTGATTTGCTTGAGAACGGTGAGTACATTGGCAACCTTCATCTTCGTTGGACGCTTACTTGACTAGACGAGGCTCTTGATCTGAAAGATGAGCATGGCACCGTAATTTTACCTCGTATCAAGATAAAATTGTCTCTCGTTTCCGAGCCTGAGGCTAATGTTGCGGACTTGATGAAAGATGTCGACGCCAAGGTTTCCCGCCTGGCCGACAGCAAAAACAAGGTAGCAAACGCCCAACCACTCCTGAACATATTGCAAATGACGAAGAATATCATGGATAATGTTGCCCATGTATGCCGTTGCTCTTCATTTCCTATGTGCCGTCCTATTGATGATTGCACCGAATAGGCACATCCCATATTGAAAGCATCCTGGACCATTTTGTCCTACGTGTACAAGGTGAGGTACATGACATAACTTGAATGGAATAAATGTGAACTCCCATATTTAGGCCATGGAAAGCGTGGAATCCTTGGATGACAATGTACGAGACATCGCCGAAAACCTGCGAGAGATGCTAGGTGCTGCCAATGCCTTTCCAGGCTTACTGGAACTTGCCTCCACGACGAATGTGATCAAAGAGATTGGCCGTTTATCACTACAAATTGCATCACTCATTCATGAGTATACGAAAGTGCCATACTTGGGTAAGTTTAATGCAATTACATGATGGTCCAAACTAACTGCATTGTGGTGGTCTCGTATCTCAGGCCGAGTTCTACGCAATCAGTTATCCAATGATATGAAGACTCGGATTGAAGGTTGCTGCAAGTCTTGTGCTGATCTGATGCAAAAGTTTGACCGAAGACTGGAGATGGACACAAACCGTCAAGTGAAAGGAATCAAGGATGATCAGCTGGGTACTATTGATTTTTCTCTCTTAATAATTTGTAATGATCCCAATATTTTAGCTGAGAAAATTTGCAAATGGCTTTCTGCACCAGATAGCTCCGGGAACTACAATGCAGCATGTGAACAGCGTCAAGAAGATACCTGTGCTTGGCTCCATGATGATGAACATTTCATTGAGTGGCAGAAGAACCCAGGTTTCCTTTGGATCAAGGGAAAGGGTAAGCCCTCAAATCAACCATGTTTCTTCTTGCCAGATGTTAAACCACTGTACAGCAGGGTCTGGTAAAACTGTTCTATGGTGCCACTTCTTTTGCTAACTCAAATGTTTATAAACTGATGTATCTTTATCTCAGCTCTTCAATCATTGAATATCTCAAGAACAGAAAGAAAGGACATGTTGCATATTTCTTTTTTGATGGAAGGGGTTCCCGGCAAGAGCTACAGCTTCACCACCAGCTATTGCGGTCCCTTATTATACAACTGGCTGGCCACTGTGGGGCTGGGATTCCTCTTGCATTGGTGGATTTGCACAAGCAATGTGGCAATGGTCATCAGGAACCATCACTCAATGACCTTCAGGGGGCTCTTCAACTTATTCTCAAGGAAAATTTTCCACTTCAGACATACATTGTCATTGATGCTCTTGATGAATGTACTGAGCAAGAGAAGACTCTGAAGTGGATTAAAGAGATTGAAGCAGCAAATCTACATCTAATTGTGACAAGTAGGCCCCTTCCAAACATTGCTACTATTCTTGAAAATCTTGATTGGCACTATGTGGACATGGCAAAGTCTAAAAATGTTGACATTGCTGCTTATATTGATTTGCATGTTGGGAAACTAGGAAAATGGAATGAAGAGACACAAAAGAATATCCAATTAGTTCTGATCAAAGGTGCACAGGGAATGTAATTTTTGTCACTTAATAGCTTATAAAAATGCTAAAATCTTTTTTTAGGTTTCAATGGGTTGCACTCCAGCTTGTTGAGTTGAAAACCTGTGCTACTCTAGGAGAGTTGGAGAGCCAGTTGAATAACCTGCCTGAGGGTTTGGAAAAGACCTATGATCATATTTTGTCGAAGATTTCTCCAAAACACTGTGCTGATGTCAAGATATTTCTTCAGTGGCTGGCCTTTGCTACTCGACCACTTACACTTGCAGAACTTGCTGAGACAGTAACTGTTGACATGAAGTCAGGCCATACACCAACATATTTATCTAGGAATCGGTATGAGGACCAACATGATGTGTTGGTAAGATGTTCAAGTCTTATTATTCAGTCTCAAGGTAAAATTAGTATTCTATAGTGTAATTATTTGCTAATGAATAAAACAGGAACTGTTAGATTGTCACATTTCTCTGTCAAAGAGTATTTGTGTTCAGATCAAATACAGAATGTGGCACCATATTTTGGAATCAATGATAAAACCTCTCATGCTTTGATCACACAAACCAGTCTGGCCTATCTTCTCCAATTCAATAATTTGGGCCCACTAGACAAGGATATTTTGAATAACAGGCCACTTGCAGGATATGCAGCAGAGCACTGGATCACTCATGCAATATTTTGTGGCATTAACAAGAATGAATGTGCATCTATATTAACATTGGCACAGAATCTATTAAAGCCTGGAACAGCTCCATTCTTCAATTGGGTTAGGATCTTTGATCTGGATTCATTTCAGATAGAACCACAACTGTCAAGACCTGAAATCAGCATACCAGAACCATTATATTATACTGCATTAACTGGTCTAGAAAAAGTGTCACAAAATCTACTAGAAAAGGGTGCAGATGTAAATGCACAGGAAGGATGTCATGGAACTGCACTCCAGGCAGCATCAGCAAATGGTCATGAGGCAGTTGTGAAACTCCTCCTGGAGAAAGAGGCAGATGTCAATGCAAATGGAGAACTTAATAATACTGCACTGCAAAAAGCATCAGCAGGTGGTCATGAGGCAGTTGTGAAGCTCCTTCTGGAAAAAGAGGCAGATGTGAATGCACTGGGGGGAGATTATAGAACTGCACTTCAGTTAGCAGCAGAAGAAGGTCATGAGAGTGTTGTGAAGCTCCTCCTGGACAAAGAGGCAAATGCAAATGTGGGTGGAGGAATATATGGAACTGCACTCCAGGCAGCATCAGCCTGTGGTCATGAGGCAATTGTGGAGCTCCTCCTGGAGAAAGAGGCAGATGTGAATGCAGAGGGAGTAGATTATGGAACTGCACTCATGGCAGCATCAGAAGAAGGTCATGAAGCAGTTGTGAAGCTACTCCTGAAGAAGGAGGCAGATGTGAATGTATTGGGAGGACATAATGGAACTGCACTCCAGGCAGCAGCAGCAGGTGGTCATGAGGCAGTTGTGAAGCTCCTGCTGGAAAAAGAGGCAGATGTGAATGCACTGGGAGGACAGTATGGAACTGCACTCCAGGCAGCAGCAGCAGGTGATCATGAGACAATTGTGGAGCTCCTTCTGGAGCAAGAGGCAGATGTGAATGCACAGGGAGGATATTATGGAACTGCACTCCAGGCAGCAGCAGCAGGTGGTCATGAGGCAATTGTGGAGCTCCTTCTGGAGAAAGAGGCAGATGTGAATGCACTAGGAGGACATTATGGAACTGCACTCCGGGCAGCATCAGCAGGTGGTCATAAAACAGTTATCAAGCTCCTTCTGGAGAAAGAGGCAGATGTGAATGCACTGGAAGGAGTATCTGGAACTGCACTCCAGGCAGCAGCAGCACATGGTCATGAGGCAGTTGTGAAGCTCCTCCTAGAGAAAGACGTAGATGTGAATAAACAGGGAGGACATTCTAAAACTGCACTCCAGGCAGCATCAGCAGGTGGTCATAAGGCAATTGTGGAGCTTCTCCTTGACAAAGAGGCAGATGTGAATGCACAGGGAGGATGTCATGGAACTGCACTTCAGGCAGCATCAGCAGGTGGTCATGAGGCAATTGTGGAGCTCCTTCTGGAGCAAAAGGCAGATGTGAATGCACAGGGAGGATGTTATGGAACTGCACTCCAGGCAGCATTAACATGTGGTCATAAGGCAGTTGTGAAGCTCTTGCTGGACAAAGAGGTAGATGTGAATGCACAGGGAGGAGGTTATGCAACTGCACTCCAGGCAGCATCAGTACATGGTTATGAGGCAGTTATCAAGCTCCTTCTGGAGAAAGAGGCAGATGTGAATGCAAACGGAGGACGTTATGGAACTGCACTCCAGGCAGCATCAGCAGGTGGTCATGAGGCAGTTGTGAAGCTTCTCCTTGAGAAAGAGGCAGATGTGAATGCACAGGGAGGACATTATGGCACTGCACTCCAGGCAGCATTAGCAGGTCGTCATAATGCAATTGTGAAGCTCCTTCTGGAGAAACAGGCAGATGTGAATGCACAGGGAGGACTTTATGGAACTGCACTCCAGGCAGCATCAGCATGTGGTCATGAGGCAGTTGTCAAGCTCCTTCTGGAGAAAGGAGCAGATGTGAATGCACAGGGAGGACATTATGGAACTGCACTCCAGGCAGCATCAACACGTTATTTTAATGCAGTTGTGGAACTCCTCCTGGAGAAAGAGGCAGATATCAATGTACAGGGGGGATATTATGGAACTGCACTCCAGGCAGCAGCAGCATATGGTCATAAGACAATTGTGAAGTTCCTTCTGGAGAAAGAGACACATGTGAATGCACAGGGAGGATATTATGGAACTGCACTCCAGGCAGCATCAGCAAATGGTCATGAGGCAGTTGTGAAGCTCCTCCTGGAGAAGGAGGCAGACATTAATGTACTGGGAGGACATTATGGAACTGCAATCCAGGCAGCATCAGCACATGGTCATGTGGCAATTGTGGAACTTCTTCTGGAAAAAGGGGCAGATGTGAATTCACTGGGAGGAGATTATGGAACTGCAGTCCAGGCAGCATCAGCAAAGGGTTATAAGGGAATTGTGAAGCTCCTTCTAGACAAAGAGGCAATTGCAAATATGCATGGAAGAGTATATGGAACTGCACTTCAGACAGCATCAGGAGCTTGACAGTAGGTGGTCATGAGTCTGTTGTACAGCTTGTCCTAGCAAACAGTGCAAATCTCAATATACAGGAAAAAAATATGAAACTGCACTCCAGGCAACATCAGCATCTTTGTACCAGCACCTGCAGATTCTTTCTCTATGATGTCCACATCAACATCAAACAATGTCTTGTTTCTTCTCTGAATCTGCACCTGAGCTGCCTCCGGTCGTGCACCCACTGTCACCAGTAAGATAGGTTGAACCTGCTGCTGCTGACCAAAATCATATTCACAAGCAATACACACCTCTTCTCTCCTCTTCATCCCTTCGGCTTTATCGATACAGTAGCATAGGTACAGCATGTCAGTCCTGTGTGTGTGAATGGGTATTAATATATATGTATAGATCATGAGAAAGACAAGTCATGTATCCCTAACAACACCTACACAAAACAAACCAACGATGCATGTGACACACTGTGTGCAAAAAGGTATTTTTCCCAAATGAAAATTCAATGGAAATCAATTGCAAAATATTTAATTTACCACATGTGACTATTTCTTAACAAATATCTAGATGGTTAGTTATCTTGTTAAATTTGCCCTGTGTGGTTAATCTGAGAAATTTTTTTATTTTTGCAGGCCAAACATTTTAAATTTAATAATGGACTTCCATTAGCCAAATATATTTTGTTTTTCACATTGGAACATTTGTTTTTCACATACACATTTTGTTACACACTAATCAGCGAAGTCACTATGCTTGCAGTTTTTGAAACACTGGTTAACAGACGTGTTCACTAGCACCAGTGGTAGCCAAGACTTTTGCAGGCTTGAAGTGTGCTGAGAGAATCAATCAAGCAACTTAGTGAATAGACCTGGTTTGCCTCTGAGAGATATAGCATGATTCTCAAGGTAGAACAGGTAATAATAAACTGAGTATCTACTGACAAGAAGTCTGAGTATTTATACTACACAACTCGTATTACAAAGCAGTACTTTACTGTGCCCCCACATTCCAGGTGGAATCCACATGGAATGGTTCTATTTCATGAATTCCACATGGATTCCATACACCCCTACCATGGGTTCCATACATTTCCATGTGGATTCCATGCAATTCCAAGTGGATTCCATGCATTTTTCTATGGATTCCATACATTTCCATGTGGATTCCATGCATTTCCATGTGGATTCCATGCATTTCCATGTGGATTCTATGCATTTCCAAGTGGATTCCATATGGATTCCATACATTTCCACATGGATTCCATGCATTTCCACATGGATTCCATGCATTTCTATGTGGATTCCATACATTTTCACATAGATTCTATACATTCCCATATGGATTCCATGCAATTCCAGGTGGATTCCATACATTTTTCAATGAATTCCATACAATCAATTATTTTCCCACAGTATTTCTTAAAATTAGATTTATTCAAATAAGTAAATTTACATAAAAGGAAATTATCTAAATCAGTAAATTATATAAAAGGAAATTACCTAAAATAGTAACAGTACAAGAAAGGAAGCTAAATAAAAGTGGAAGAGTGAGGAATAAGGAGAGGGATGTGAGGAGAGGTGGGGATAGTAAAGAAATAATGAAACATGCCAAAAGCAGCACATTTCATTGGCAAAATAGATGGGGCGCTGATACGCATGACCTCCACCTGCCCTCCAAAAATGCGATTGTAGTATGTCGAACCACCATCTTCTGTCGTCTTCCGAAAGCATCTGCACGCTTCCGCCAGTCCCGTCGTCTTCTGCCGTCATCCGTCGCACTTCCGCCACTTCTGTCGTCTTCCGCACACACCATAACCGACTCCCGCGACATCACGATACGTCCCGCTACATCAACGACTATCGACTTTGAGATCCAGCATGACCAGGGACGGTCAATAGTTCAGTTAGGGGGAGAATGATACACATGACCTCCGCCCGCCCTCCAAAAACGCGATTGTAGTACGTTGAACCACCATCTTCTGTCGTCTTCCGAAAGCATCCGCACGCTTCCGCCAGTCCCATTGTCTTCCGCCGTCATCCGTCGCACTTCCGCCACTTCTGTTGTCTTCTGTCGCTTCCGACATCAATCCGCCACCTTCCGACATGTTCTGGCCCATCATCCGCAGCAGAAAGTCTAGATTCCGCAACGCGTCATCGATCCCATGCCACCGCTTCGTATCGCTTTGAGCTGCTGCAGTCGTCTAGCCAAATGCAGACACCTTCCATATTAGTTCTTCATTTTCATGTACTAGATAGAACAAAAATAACAGACAGTTACAGCTAAGAATAGAAACATCATCTGCCTTCGCTCTCATTCTGCTCCCATTCTGCTCTCGTTCTGCTCCTGTTCTGCTCTTGCTATCGCTCTCGTTCCGCTATCGTCCTGCTCTCGTATGTGCCACCATCGGGCACTCCGAACCGCTATCGTCCGCTCCCGCTCCATCCCGACAAGCGCTTAAATGTGCTTCCATTCTGATTCCGCTTCCGCGATGCGCTAGCACACGCGACACGTTCTTTATCTATATATACATACTTTAACCTCGCTCACAACCCCGTTTGTCATTGTAGTTCTCGAAGATCCTGCCCTCACACCTACAGAGCCATTCAGACCCATCCGTGACCTCACACCGGTCATTGTGTGTATTTCACACACAGCGGACGGTTGGCATCATCAGCGCATTTCTATTATTGGGAATGTCCCCTCCATTTGAAGACCATAGCACGCCCAGACAGCGGGCTTTGGTGCTCGAATGGGACATCAACGTGCCCAAGGAGGCATGTTGGTGTTAGGGAAGTGGAAGAGCCCAGGAACCAAGTTGATAACAAGGATGCCCATCGTCGATGGGACATCCACACTTATATACTATACGTGGAGGCTGTGCTAGGGCTAAGGGCTAAGCTAAGAATAGTCCATCAGACACTGAGCTACTCGGCGGCCGGTACATACAAGTGTCCGATAGATGTAATACAAACAGTGCGACGTGGGTGCTGACAGTCCATGAGATGCATACAGCTACATGGGGGGAAGGGATGATGAAGGATGAAGGTGGGCGGCGTAGCCCTAGTCTAGGGTAAGGGTGACTAGGGCAGAGCTAAGCGTGCCGAGGGTTGGACTGAACTCATGGTCCCCTTACAGTTGGTAGTTTCGGGAGGGGAGGGGGGTAGGCAGACACGAAATGCGCCCTGGAGGGAGGGGTGGAGAACCTGCCGAACACCATGAACGTGGCCATTTGGGCACGTTCGTGGTGTTCTGGTGGAATAAATCCAGCCAGACATGAAAACGCGTCCCATGTGGGATGCATTTTCGTGTCTGGCTGGAGGGTGGATGGGGTGGGTGGAGGACACCAATAATGCGCCCACATGGGCACATCAGAGGTGTTCGGTGGGGTGGAAGGGCGCCGAACACCAACAACGCGCCCATTTGGGCATGTCAGAGGTGTTCGGCGGGGTGGGAGGGCACTGAACACCAACAACGCGCCCATTTGGGCACCCAAGAGGTGTTCGGCAGGGTGGAAGGGTCCCGAACACCACAACACGCCCATTTGGGCACGTTATTGGTGTTCAGTGGGGAGGGGATGCAACCAGACACGAAAACGCGTCAGCCCTCCCCGTCGCATCTGTTTGATCTTATTTGATACGATGAGGAGGGTCTCCCCTCTCCGTCGCATTAGTTTGACATTATTCAATGCGACAAGGGGGGGGGAAACCCTCCTGTCATGTATTTAATTTAATTAGATTAATTACATATGTAGTAAA
>Ga0307509_10010747_pt1 | contig 11164 bp, 14 predicted proteins | sample 10_EM_MG_FD_202245 | JGI IMG/M metagenome (GOLD analysis project Ga0307509, IMG submission 202245) | Populus trichocarpa ectomycorrhiza microbial communities from riparian zone in the Pacific Northwest, United States - 10_EM | ecosystem: Host-associated > Plants > Roots > Unclassified | place... | reverse complement strand
CGCTCAGGATTATAACCGTTATAACACGTTATAATCGAATATCTGGGTCTACCACTTTCGTAGACCATGATATTTCAGTACATGATTTTCCACGATCTGCTGATGGTTGGAGTTTGAAGGCCATCATGTCAACACGCTCCATCCGTTGGCCATCACGTACTATGTCTAACTTACGGCACTATGGCCGAGTGGGTACCAGTAGACATCGTCCTTGTACACCATCCTTGCGCCGTTCACAGAACTATTACCCAGATAACAGCCAACCGGAGAGCGCCCTTGATCTCCCTGCGCCGTCAACCGGTTCATCGAAGAATGCATGCTGGTCCAGGCGATATTTCTGTGAAAACTCCGCTGGTATCCGATCCCACTCTCTCTTTCGTCATCCACATCTATCCAGGCCCCCTCCAGTCCGCAAAGAAAAGGATTGGAGCTCTTTTTGTGGGCGACCTGCACCACAACTGGGCATTAAGTAACTCAGGCATTGATGCGCCTGAGATCCCACTCGCAACCTAATCGTTGCTGTCCGAGGCTCTCCGGGCCCTCTGACGACCAGCCCAGTTGTCCACACCTTCTCTAGCGTACCCAACACACTATAACCACTGTCCAACAAGAGTAACGGGGAGCGTCGGCCATGGAACCTAGTTTAATGAGCTCAAACGAGGGATTCCAGAACCTCTTGCGACCATCGTTTCCCGAAGCAACGGGTTGTGGCATGCAGCGGTGGTGGTGGGCCCCACACAAACACAACCTCCTGCCACGTGTCTGAGAAACGAACCGTCGAACTGCGAACGGTTGTATGATGCGCAGGTGGCGGCTCGGGTGTAACCGACGCAAGTCTCGGTGATCTCCATTCAGGCTCAGCCAACGATTATCTCCCTCGAGAACGCCAAGGGGTTGAATCTATAGGTACCTCATATCGTCATGGCCCTCATATCCATACGCTCGTAACGCGCATCTTCCCTGACAGCGTGTGCCTCCAGCGGACATATAGGGAAGGCGGCCGGAGGCTGAGAGAACCACATTCGACGCACTTCTACTGGTGCACTGTCCATCATCAAGCCTTCCTTGTAGCTAGCGATACTTACCTATGAAATCACCCGCTGCTTTGACAGTCATACCGGGTAAAATGTACCCTCATATCGTACCTTCTTCGAGAAACCAAGGCACATAAAGACTTCTGGAGGCGGGACAGGAATTATGTGAGGGAAGCTACACACCGGTGGATGTGTACGGACTTTTCATGAGGGCCCAGAAAATCCCAGTCACTCCGTCGGGTCCCCAACGACGCGAATATCTGCCATTGGCGCCTTGAACGTATGTGGATGAAAAAAACGGCCTCGCCTTCCGGAGAGCCGCTGTCAATTCGCTAAACTTTTGACATCGCAAAGGCGCCGCCGTTCCCCGGAAAACGCCGGTCTCTTCCCAGCCTCGGAACGGAAAATGATTGGTCGCGATAGAAATGTCAAAATTCCGTCACGACCACGAAAATCCAATAGGCAGCCCGTTCTGTCGCAGTGTCCAGAGTCCGCATCTGGTGACCGACTTCGGTGAAAACCGAGCCGAGAACCGGGGTCATGTTGAAATGGGTAGGGCACGTCGTAAGTGGGAACCGGGTGGGCAACGTGTGTGAGTACGCCAAGATGGGTTGGTGAAGCAACGCGGAGCCAATGGGCCAAGAACGCGCGCCCGCCAAGTGGACTGCCGAAGGTGAGAGAGATACCGATGAAAGGACGGCTCGCTCGACCATGTCAGGTCATTGTGAGTTCGGGAACGACGTCCTCGTCGCCTTTTTCGTAGATTCAGAAGCAGACGGGCTCTGGGCTGCGTTCGCGGGGGGCACTGGGCCAAGGAGGGTATCAGTGGGATCGTCCGCGTCCATGGACACGAATAGGAGGAATTTGGGAGGTTAATTTTAAGGTCTTGGCGGCCCGAAGGCGCTAATTGCGGACCATTCGGGACCTCTCTTACGTGCCAGACGATGCCACCGAGAGTTTCGTTAATCTCGAGGAGATCGGTTGGGTAATCTCCGCGCAGGGACGTGTAGGTTGACAGGTGTTGTGGGTGAAAGCTTGGTCTCGTTTGGGCAGTCGTCCAACGTACGGAAATCTCCGACGATCAGGATAGGTGCCACGAGGTCGCAGCGAAATTATCACTTCCCTCCCCCACTTGACGGGCCACTCTTCTCCTCTCCGCCTAAACACCTCTCACGGTGAACCAGTGACTGATCTAAGAGTACGTTCGCGAGGTTCGGATGGACGGCGACCTGCAAATATCGCTTACTCTTTTTTTTCCAGTTAATATTCCAGGATTTCACATCGCTTATCGCCACTGGCTGGCTCGATGGATGTTGCGGCGCGGCCGGAACTCCGATACATGAAGGCTGGATAGGCCCCCGGACTCTTGTCCGCTCACGTCGGCGTCGCCTGTATTTATTCACCTTCGTGGGTCCAAACCGGCCACCGTTGAAGGTTTGAACACGTCCACGGTCACAAACACCTGCGGGCTCTTTGTTAGATCTCAGATACAACTAGTTCTCTGTCGGTCAAGTATCCCGGAGACACTCTGCGTTCATTCGACGTTTCAACCCATCAATGGTCAGAGCCCCTCGTCTACCTCACGTCCCAGATTTTTGAGCGCAGGTTTGTCACCTCGGGATCGTTCTAGATGGTGTTCATTACAGCGTAGTGAGTAGAGTAATTTCAGCAATCGGAATTCTTGCAAGCGCTGTGGGTGAGCAACGATGAATCCACGTTGCAAGAATCCGACGTCGGTCATGAGAGTCCCCGGATTTCTCGAAGCGCCGGCAAAGCCGCGAGAAAACCACCGTTGGCTGTTCTCGCTCTCACTGCCCTTCGACTTTCCCTGAGTTTCCAACCTCCTCAAACTCTGCCTTCAAGTTTCAACTCTCAAATCTCCACGTCAACTGCGACCAGTTCCTCACAGCCATCCAGATTCGCGTAGCTGGGGTGATCCTCCGTCAGTTCTGTATTGTGAACAGATTCAATGCAAGGAAGGGGGGTGGCGTCTCCTGACTGCAGAACCGAGACCCACTCCAGGCCGCCGGGATGGCCACAAAGAGGAATGCCGTTTGAATCGTGGACGCCGTGGAGCGCGAGGTTGGTGGACGCTTCCCCACATTGGGTGGATATCAACAGAAAGCCAATGCGAGCTCGAATTTTTCCCAGAGACGAGGCACGGGGGCCGTCGTCTATTCTTTGAATTGAGGGATAATTCGCCAAGCAAGCATCGATTGTGACTGCAATGCGCACTCTACGTAGTGTCCGTCAAATCTTTTGAGTGATGTTGCATGGAAGCCCAGAGGGTTTATGCAAGATGCGTCCTCGAGGCAAACATGTGATCGTGAGAGCCGCGTCCCGTCTGCCACGATGGACGCGCCACCGTAATCCGCCTTCAAGCCCTCTCTACGGCAACCCTCCTTTCATCTCCCTCGCCGTGTTCTCCTCGAATGCAGCGGGCGCAGGCGGGACTTCGTTTCCATGACCAACCGATCACATCTGATTGGTAGAAAAATGGAGCGCTTGGCATTTGCCATCAGGCTGGCCACGCCGTCAACGTGGGGCGCCAAAAACATCATCAACTCCAGTTTTGGCACTCTACCGAAAGACGACGTCCGGCGCCCATTCCGCTCGGGGAAAGGAAGGAGACTATGCTCGATTCGTGCTCTCTTCTGTCGCTTGCACGGTTGCGTCAAATCCATTCTATGCGGAACAGCTGTCGTCGCCTTTTCTCCCGCACCGGTTCTGTTGGGACTCCAGATGTGGTCATTGGTTATTTCCTGGGCGTGGCCCCCGATTCTGGATTCTTTCACTCAGTTCTCCACCAATTCATTCGGCGGTAGTTCGGTCTCATTGCTGAAACAGGAGAACCTGTGATGGTCCTTCCAATTCATGTCCTTTGTGCGACAACAAATGGTTGATCCCGGCCTCCAGGTGTCACGGAAAGGTATAAAAGGTGTACGGGCACGCTCTCCTCCCTTCCGACTCTTCGCCACTCACAATGGGTTCGTTCCTCGGCGTCGTCCGCGTTCTGCTCCTCTCCCTCTTCGTGTCTGCCGTTGTTGCCAACAACACCGGGTGCATTAAGCCCAAGGTCCGGCGTGAATGGAGGAAGCTCTCGCGCCGTGAGCAGGGAGACTGGATCAAGGCAGTTAATGTATTGACCCCAATACCACCCCATCGTTTAGGATGCTAACCGGTGCTTTTCAGTGTCTCACTAGTCTTCCCCACACTCCCAAGCTAGTGCCGACTGTCCCACTTAACGAGTCACTGATCCCACCAGTCAACCCAAACACCTCTTTCTACGATGGTACGCAGTGACTGAAAGTTGGCCGCCCGTTGATGCTGATGTATTTGTTTCAGACATCGTCTATGCGCATATGGATCTCAATGTCAAAGTACGCTCGCTGTTCTCTGTTGTTCCATCCTTCTAACCCGTTGAGTAGATTCACTTTACGGGACTGTTCCTCCCGTGGCACAGATATTTCGTTCAATACTTTGAAGATGTGCTCAAGAAGAAGTGCGGTTACAAAGGGGTACAGCCGTATTGGGATTGGACTCTAGGTACTATCAGCACGATCGCACATTGAGCCTGGGTCTTGACGCCATTGCTGACCTCATCTTGGTGATGATCTAGACGCGCACGACTTCTACAATTCCGATATCTTCAATGATGATCCACGTTACGGACTCGGTGGCTGGGGTGATCCCGCCAACGATTATCAAATTACCACTGGCGGGTTCAAGGACAAAATCGGGACGTATCCTACCCCTCACCATATCAGGAGAAACTTTACGCTTTTCCCGTTCGATAATCCCCCAATCCCTCCACCATTCGCAGACGACCCGACGGCTCCCCGGGTTCCGGCGGATTTCATGGTCAATACGACGATTACCCCCCAGAACGTGGATTTTATGGTGAACAACTTCGAGGGAGATTATGAGGGATTCCAAGCCTATATGGAATCGTTGGCCGTGAGTTTAATTTTACCTACTCGTTTTTTCTCCCGTCCTGACCTGTTTGTGTAGGGTCCTCATGCGGGTCCCCATGTCATTGTTGGCGCGTGAGTGTGCTGCTTCGGGACCCCCGGCCCGTACGGAGTTTGTAACTGACGGAGTTTTGTAGTGATTTGGCTGGCTTCTGCCCCCACAACACTCCCCCCCCTGCTTGCTATGCGGGACCTAAGTGGACTCCAAACGATCCCATGTTCTTCTTGCATCACGCGGTTCGTGTTCCTTCAATTACTTGCTTCATCGCACCTCTCATCTCACCGTACGGTTGTGTAGATGGTCGATAAGATCTGGTCTGACTGGCAGGATAAAGGTCCTAAGAACAAGTATTCGTATGGAGGAGGCGCCGTGGGGGTGTTTGGAAACAACTTTACGCTCTTTACCACGTTCCCGACTGGTTACCCCCCACATTTGAGTGTGAGTGGTTTTATCCTATCTGTGTAGTCGTGCGATATCTGATGCACCGTCTTTCTTTTAGTACGACAGTCCGATTCCCGGTGACGGGCTATGGGACGACGTTGAGATTTGGGACGTGATGGATACGACGGGAAGCAAGCTGTGTTATACCTACGCTTAGTTTGATCACGAACGGACACCATTTGGACTGTTTTCTCGGACAATTTTCATATTTCTCGACTCCGAGTACCTTAGCTCGTAGGGCAGTACGAATCCAACGATCTAATTCAACCACCTTCACTTTTAATTCCATTCGTGTGCCAGCATCCCTGAACCAGAATCCACATCGCATTCTAGACTTCCTGATGTGCTGCGGCTTTTCATTTCGGATTTGAGGCGCGATCTGGTGACGTCGGTGGCTTGGTGGTCCTTCAAGAGGTGAGAGCGTACGCGGTCGTGATAAACCCGATTCTCACTGTTCTTACGGTCCACCACAACAACAATGGCGTTTCGCACTCACAGTGGGAGTCCACGTTGGGAGGGCGCTCAAAGAATACTAAGGCGAGTCCGTCAAGTGATTCGGCTCGTGTCAGCCTCGTGTCAGCCACTCAGCGCTCGCAACTCTCCACTTTATCCCTCTACCACCATGGCAGATTTGGACGAGGTCGTAGAAAACCCGTGAGTCTGACAGTACCGTTGCGCGTTTCGACTAACATTCTTCGTATCGGTAGTCGAGAAGATGGAGGCGAAGATTCGGGGAACGACGTTGGGAGTAATTCGATCAAGGGAAAAATTGCAAAGCGAAGACGGTACGCTGAATCGTCCCATCATCGTTTTGGTCACTAACGAATCGATCCTCAGGTCAAAGAAACGCCGAAACTCTGGTGATTCGGAAGGCTCTGTCCAAGGTTCTCCCTCGAGGTATGGCTTACGTATTCCACAACCGGCTGATTTCCAGTTTCTAACCTTCGAACGCCGCCAGGACCACTGGCATTTAAATGTTATTTATTTTTGTTTAATCCGTACAGGGATGGAGATCGGCGTGAGCCTCACTCACAAGAAAGTGATGACAAAAGGGAAACGGCGCCACATCTCCAGTGTCTACAGTTAGAACTCGCCAAACGGCATGGCATATACGTCACTCCGAAGCCCTTTCCCCCAGTGCATGGGGTGAATTCAGGTCGACGGTCCCAGTCTCCGGTTCTGCCGTGCGCCTGGCAGTCCGTCGGAAGGTCGATGGCCACCACTCACTCACCGGCTCACACTTCAGGATACACCCACAATCCGTTCAATTGAGATTTCGCTGTCCGTAGTTTTGTTGGTGTGTAAGTCTCCCATGATCGCCCCTCCATAAGCGTTCAGCGCCGAGGTCGAGCGCATAAAACTCTGGATGGTTGCAGAATACGATTGCCATTCCTCTCCTCCCACCTTGGGGAACCCAGCCTGCACGTATCAGCCATGGGACAATACCCGTTGGCAGAGTACCTCCTCTTTGAGGTTCTTTACTTCGTCTCTTTCTACCCAACACAACAACGGACCTACCGGATTGCCGTCCTCGCCACCATGATCTGCCTCACGACTCAAATCTACCTAACGCAGGAGGTCATGGACATGGTCTGGCTGCAGTACCGCGTAGGGTTTATGGTTGCGACCCGCCTCATGTTCATCGCGTACATTCTGTTCGCAGAAGGCTCATTCCCTAATCACTGGAGGCGCGTTCGTGACGAGGTCCATGCGGAATCCGACACAGGTGACTTGGATAAGATGCCGTCGGACTTCCCGTTGACCAAGAAGCTCTGGTGGATGGCCGACATCGCGTACGGTATGCGTATGATTGGCTGGGTCCAGGAACCACGAAACTGCATGCCTCCCCACCCCACCACCTTCGCGCCGAACCTTCCTCAAGAAGACCTTCTTGAAATTAATCATGAACGTCACCATTGCCGACCTTACGACCTCCGTACTCGCTCTGAGCCCACCATTCGACTACCGCGTACACGACCCCGCCGACGGTCCGGAGACCTACCTCGCCGCGGTCCCGCTCTTGCACCGTGTACCTTATGTCCTAGCATGGACCACCGGAATGGGGACTTCGCTGAGCGCTACACACAATGCTGGGGCTTTAGTGCGCGTGGGCCTCGGTCACTCGAGCCCCACACTGTGGCCGGACATCTGGGGCAGCTGGGGAGACGCATACACTGTGCGCAAATTTTGGGGGTACGTACGTTCATGACCTTCCGGCTCCATCCATCTAATGACCAGACGTGTTTCAGGAAAACGTGGCACCAACAGCTGCGGCTGGTGCGAGCACTCCCTTTGTTTCTCTGTCATGCCGTATTCTAATGATCTCACGTTTATCAGATGCTCGCGGGGTTGGGAAAGCTAGTTGCGAACAAGATTTCCAAGTTCCCTCGTGGTACCAACCTATCGTCCTACACCCAACTCTACGTCGCCTTCTTCCTCTCCGCAATCCTCCACTTCTCCGGCGACTTCGCGTACGAGAAACGGATAACATCTCGTTCGTTCAGGCTCTTCCTCCTCTAACCTGTTGTCATCACCGTCGAAGGCTTCGTCATCCACACCACAAAGCGCTTGCTTCGCCGGGGGGGGGACCGAGCCGAAACCGGGAAAAACCAGTACATCGCGGGCGGAAGTAGTTGGGAGGGTTGTCGGTTATTGCTGGGTAACCATGTGGCTGTGTTTGACTTTGCCGCCGTGGCGAGACGAACTTAACGTTCTTGGGCTCGATAGTACCGATAGAAGACCCATCGCAGAGTTTTTATTGCACAAACGGAACCAGAGGGTTTGTCATGTATACCGGGTGGACGCCGAAGCTCAGCTCCAGGAACTAACCAGCACTAGTTATGAGACTTGGCTTTCCGTGTCGGTGTAGTTGCACAACGCTACGCAACGGCCACCGCAGTGTGGGTTGAATACCGTCGACAGTCCCGGTCCCGGGCTCCGCCGCCGCGACCGGCCCTATCCGACGCAGGAAGGGGTATTCCCACTTTTAACCTGGGAAAACTCAAGCGTCGGCGCTGGCAACTCCATGGGTGAGTTTCGGCATTCTCGTCACGCTACACACTGACAATGTGAGGTTGGTGCCACCAGTGACGCCTTCAAGTTATACACCACTGAGAGTCGCATATTACTCCACGCTTCAATGGGGTGCGAGATCTCAGAATGGGTTTTCCAATTGTTGCGATGCCGGAAAAAAAACCACACCGTGTTCCCGAAATTCAGTCGCTGTTCCGCAACGGAATGGAACTGGGTGGAACTGGACGGAACGTCGGGAAAGCTCCGGCCCCCGGGATTTTAGGAAGTCCGCGATCCGATGTCCGTGATGTCCGACTGTCGCCGTTGATGCTCGGTGCTTTCTCAGGGTAGGTTGAATTTCTCAGCGCGATATGCAATCCCCTGCTTACAGTTCACCTCTGCCCTAAATAAAGAATCTTCGGCTCCAAGCAGGATCTGATAGTACCTGTGTGGCCTTGTCCCCCGACCGCCTGGGTCGGCATAAGTGCCGTCACAGATAATTCCGGGCCTCCGGAAAATGAGGGTCACAACCCATCAAAACCGTTTGTAAAACCGAACTTACACCCTTCCTGCCCTGGGTTTAGTTCAGGGCAAGACCGTAAAACCCCCGGGGAAGTGCTTTGGGAGAAACTCGCGATCCGTTCAACCAACACAACCGTTCCCACATACCAATGAGAACCAAGCCCGTCTCCCTATACGAATTGACGCTACCCATTAATCGGGTCCGTCGGGGAGCGCTGTAGCATTTGTCACCTCCTCCTCTCATCAGAGCCCTACGGCTGTACTGTATATCATCGCGGAAAGTCCCCCGCCCGTGGTGCTGGCCTTGAGCGACTCCCGTGATTGTTCCTGTGCGGGCGCTCGGCGCCCAGGGTCGAGTGCGCGGGACGCTGGGTTTTTTGCAGAGGTCAAACAAGAGCATTCAGCTTAAATAAACCACTGTAAGTGTCGCTGATGAACGTTCGTGCAATTTCTCCCCCTCCATCTCAAGGAGCCCGGTCTGCACGCAGGGGCGATGGCACGATTTCCGTGGGCAGAGTACCTTGTCTTCGAGGTCCTGTTCGTCATCTTTTTCTACCCAACACGTCAAAGTGCCTACAGGGTAGTCATCCTCGCCATCATGATCTACCTCGCGGCGCAACTCTACATTACACAGGAGGTCACCGACTTAGTCACGCTTCAATACGCTGCGGCTTTTACGGTTGTGGGCCATTTCACGTTCATAACGTACGTTATGCTCGCAGAAGGATCCTTCCCCGACCACTGGAGGCGCGTTCGTGACGAGGTCGACGTGAAGGCTGACGCAGGTGGCTTGGATAAGCTACCATCAAATTTCCCGTTGACGAAGAAGCTCTGGTGGATGATCGACATTTCTTGGAGTATGCGCATGATTGGCTGGGTCCAGGAGCCACGAAATGGAATCCCACCACGTCCGCCACCTTCGCGCCGAACGTTCCTCCAGAAGACCTTCTTGAAACTCATCATGAACGTCATCGTTGCCGATCTTACGGCCGCCGCGCTCGACTATCTTCTACACTATCCCACCGACAATCCAAAAACCTACCTCGCCGCAGTCCCGCCCTCACACCGCCTACTTCATGTCCTAGTATGGTCTGTAACTGAGAGGGCCTCGATTTCCTCTGCGCATAATGCCGTAGCTTTGGTGTGTGTTGGCCTCGGCCGCTCGAACCCCACACTGTGGCCGGACATTTGGGGCAGCTGGGGGGACGCATACACCGTGCGCAGACTCTGGGGGTACGTACTTTGATGAACCCTCCACTCCCTCCGTCAACTGACCGAGTGTGGTTCAGGCTATCGTGGCATCAACAGCTGAGGACGGTACGAGCACTTGCCCCGTTTTTTTTTGTCACGCGGAATTCTGAGGATCTCCTGTTGACCAGATGCTCAGCGGGCTGGCCAGGCTCATTGCAAACAAGTTTTTCAAGCTCCCCCGCGGTACCAAGCTGTCATCCTACACACAACTCTACCTCGTCTTCTTTCTCTCGGCAGTTATCCACTCCTTCGCCGACCTCGCGCTCGAGGAACGGAACGCGTTTCGCCCGTACAAATTCTTCTTCTTCCAAGCCGCCGCCATCACCTTTGAAGAGCTCGTCATTAACTTCGCGAAAAGCTTGCTTCGTCGAAGGGGAACCGAACTCAAACCTGGAAAAGCTGATGAATCTTGGGTGGAGGTGGGCGTGAGGGTCATTGGTTATTGCTGGGTACTTCTGTGGCTTTGTTTGACGTTGCCGGCATGGCTGGACGAACCCAACGCCATCGGGTTCAGGAGCTCGGATAGGAGGCCTATCACTGAGTTTTTGTTGAACAAATGGAACCAATGGGCTTGACATACATACCATGTTCTTCAATAGCTTCGCGCATAGGTACACGATGACGAATCGTTTGGTTCGGACTGAAACATCCCCTGCGTTGACGATCGTAAGTGGGAAGGTGCCCTCTATCACGTCGCAGGAAGCCTCGTGGAGGACCGTATAAGCGAGGAAATTACACACAGGTACATTAACATCCTAGGAGGTGTTGCTGGTAGGTACAGGAATAAAACCGATCGTTATGTTACGAGGGCGCGAACGAATGTCAGAGGGGGACGTCAGTGACCGCTATACTGTGACGATTGTCCCTACTGGGCACCCATTCGAAGATCTAGGTCCACGCAGAGCCTACTCAAGCAGCACGTGAGACTGCTT
>Ga0307509_10010746_pt1 | contig 11164 bp, 14 predicted proteins | sample 10_EM_MG_FD_202245 | JGI IMG/M metagenome (GOLD analysis project Ga0307509, IMG submission 202245) | Populus trichocarpa ectomycorrhiza microbial communities from riparian zone in the Pacific Northwest, United States - 10_EM | ecosystem: Host-associated > Plants > Roots > Unclassified | place... | reverse complement strand
TCACCCAAACAGGAACAGAAGAATATAGGGCCTCAGTAAGTAACTTTTACTGCTCTCATATTCCTCGTGTAACTGAATGGTCATCCAGCGTCAGAGGCCCAAGCGGACCAGACTGCCCCATGGCCAAGGGAAAGCACGCCCCTCCCGCGTACGGACAGGGGGGGTTGGCCGCCAGCTGTGCGGCTGGGTGCAGCAGAGGAAGAAGCTTGCAAGACCTCCAACCTTCAACAAGGCTCTGGCCAGTGAGTACATATCACATTTCAAACGACGCACCTGACTAAATCGGTTGTAATGTAGCTGCGGTTGAGATCATCGGGGGGAACCGGGCCCCATTTTACAAGAAACCGCACCTAAAAACGATAGAGGGCGAGGAGCGGACCGCGAAAGGTTCAAAGAGCGCCGACGATGAGTATGAGAGGAGGGGCGTGGAGCGCCGGTTGTACCAACAGCTCAGCCGGTATTATGAGTTGTCACTGGGGCAGGAGGAATGGACACGCCCACCACTGTTGGCGAAGGGTAAGCATGGGCACGATCACTCAACATACTTATGACATTCTACTCACCCGCGTCCTTAGTATTGGAGGAACTCAGGGGCCTCCCGGCTCTTCCAGAGGCATCCAACGAGTCGCCATCTTGAGCTCGAATGTTGGCGGCGGTCGTTCCGAAGGGCTGAAGATACCTGGACCTTTCATCTTATTTTAAAAGTTGTCCCTCTTCATAGATTTTGAATCCTACTTTTCTTGGCTACCATTCTCGAGCTGTTGGATCCCCGTGAGGTGAATGTGTGTGTAAGGGATGGGTAAGGAGGCGGAACCTCGGAGAACACGTGAGAGTATGAGATCTATGCGGAGGCACAATTTCACTGCGACAACCCCTTCAGAACATGAACAACAGAATCTGAATGACGTTAGATCAAACCTAGTAGGAAATTATTGGATCGCAATTGGCCAAATAAACGGTGGCGGTCACAATCCGTATCAAGGAGATCCCCACATCCCCCCAACGACCCGGACGGACACACAAACCGATCGTCTCTGCGATCGATGACCACAAGGACGACAGTTGGCGAAATCCAGTCACGGTTGGGATCGGTTGACCACCCTGGGCACAACAGAATCGGTCAGAATCGGTCGGAAGGTGGTAAGGAGAAGGAGATGATTATCGGCGTGGGAAACGGCCTATTCATACTTGGGTATGGATGGGAAATCGGAGTTCCCCGAGCCCTCAGGCACGTCCATGTGCATTTAGATGGCCACGAGACTTTCGAACGGTCCTTCGAGTTATCCAAGCTCCCAAACCTTCAAGAGGTCAACTTGGGTTCTACGATCGGTTGGTTGAACGGAGGTCTACCCCGGATCCCTGTGGCTCTTTCAACACTCAAACCCGCCACCTCCTCCGCGTTTTTCTACTGTCCGACTCATACTCGCCAGCCCACCCCCCAGCCGACCCATCGAAAACTTGATCGAAGGCACGGGTCGTGACCTCGAACGGGTCGCGGATGAACTCGCCCGGATCGAGCTTGAATTCGAGGGAGCGACAGCGCGGGAGGATATCGATGAGGAGACGCACGTTTCATAGAACGGGGAAATGTTTGACACCCCATATTACGGCGTCAGGAAGTCCGAAATGTACAAGTACCAATAAGTTTACGATAATAATTAGCATTCACCATCCTTGGCGTCTTGTTCTGCCTGCAGTTGTAGCGTCCGATACCAGTCGATGACTTTCGCATGCGCTTTTACCTAGTGGGATAATGTCACAATCCCGCGCGTGGTCTTCAGGTGCTGGAGTGACTCACCTTCAACGGATTAAAATGAATGACTTGTAACCCTTCTAACGAGGATGCTCGCGACAAGGCAACATAACTTTGACCTGCGATCAACGCCGTTAGGTACTGCTGAACGGGAAATTTGAGGAACGAAAAGGTACCCTTTTCGAAAACTTTGGCGAGATCTATCTTCACATATTGGAGCGTCTGACCTTGGCTCTTGTGAATCGACATCGCCCAAGCGAGAACCAAAGGGATCTAGACCATGCCGTCAACAACCTCAAGCTCACACACGGATGCGGCACTCACCTGAACGCGTCTAGCAGCAACGGTTCCGTCGTTCTCCTCGACCTTGAATTCGTCCCGCCCTACAAGGACGACCTCCTTACCCAACGGTGTCCGGAACTCCACGAGGGGGAACCTCTCAGTTGACTCCTGAGGACTGCCCTTCGGCCCTGGTTTCGCGTCAACATCCTCGTTCTCCCCCTTCACCACCTTTTCCTCTTCTGGGGTCTTCCCGTCGTCCTTAAGTAGCGCTTTCCTGATGAACCCACTGCCGCCCTTAGAGGTGATTTCTCCACTCGAGCCGCAAACCTCAGAAACAGTGTGAAACCCTAACACCCGCCCAACTGATCCATTGACGAGGTTCTCGTCCACGTTCTTGATGAGCATGACTTGAGCGCTGACTTTGATTTCGAGGACTCGTTGTGCAACCATGTTCTTGAGGATCGTCGCCTTGCGTTCCTCGGACGCGTTCCCGGTGTCCCGAGATTCGTAGACCTGCGACTCCGTCTTCAGTGCGCTCAACATCACCTTGTTCGCGTTGTCTACTTCGCTCCTCAGCGGGAACAACTCGGTTGGTACAATCCCGTCCATCGCGGAAAGTGGTCTCCTTAGCCCGTTGAAAGTTGCCACAGCGGTCTGCGAAGCGACGCCCATCCTCAAGGAATTAAGCAGGTCAACGAACCCTAAAACAGTGTCAGGCGTATGGCTAAGGCCAAGGGACAACGAGCGACGAACTGTGGTCTTTCTGCCGGAATACATGTGTAAGGGTGACTGTATGCTCGATGCACTTCTTCCACTCCTGGCTTTCGAAAGCAAAGAATGGTTCGGTATTGCCCTTAGTGACCGGAGGCAATTGGAAAAAATCGCCCGTAATGACCAACTGTGGAGCTACACGTTCAGCCTAGACAACAAATCCGACCACGATGGCCACGTACCTGTATGCCGCCAAATGGCCGTTCGGTCTTCTTCCGTAGACTCTGGGCAATTGACGAGAGGATATCAAATAGGTGCCCGTCCACCATGGAAACTAGACCCGATTTATTATCCATCCTCAGGCGGGATCGGGGATTGAGGTGCTTACCCTCGTCGATGACCAATATCTTAGTCGTCCTCCACCGATTAAGCGCCGGTTTACACGTCCGTACGCACTTTATCTGTTTATCGAGATCGGCTTGACCTGGCGTGACTGCTCCCCAAGAGTGGATAGTCATCCCTACCAAACGTGACGCGACAGAGTCAGCGGGTCGATCCACACAAGGTCACAGATGCCGTAAAGATCCCCGAACGTAGAGTTTAAGCGGGCCGAATAAGAGAGAATCGCGTACCGCCAATATTCGAAGCAGCCATCCCTGTGCTGGCTGTGACAGAAACGACGGCCGGTTTCTTCGCATGTTTTTTCTTGAGAGCCGCGATGATAGCTCGAAGTAATAGCGACTTTCCGGTTCCTAACCAACAAAAAAATACGCCAATTTAGTAGCAGAAAAACGCGGGGGAGCTAAGGCGTTTGTGGATGTGGATGAAACGCGTACCCGCAGCCCCAGTGAAAAAGACGTTCTTCCCCTCGTCTACCACCATCTCCAACACTCTCTTCTGTTCGTCGTTGAGCGGCACGGGCTGGCTTTCGCTCTCTTTCGAATTTGAAGAAACGGGATACAGTTGCGCAAAGTAGCTATCGATCTTCTTCGACTGTTTTGCTGGCCTTTCCGAATCGTCGCCACCCGATTTCCGTTTCTTCGAAGAAGACGAAGGCTTCGACGCGCTACCCGGTGACTTCGTGGGCATGGTGGAATGCCCGTGGGTTGAATAAATTACGAGCGCGAAGGGGATCGGGTGCGCCCACTCAGGATTTCTGTTGACAGATTGACACAAGGAGAGGAAGTCGCGTGACCTCTGATTGAGTCACACCTTGTTGAACTTGATGCACATGACCCACGCGTTCTTGCGTCGGTTTTGTCGATGATCACAAAGGTTACTCGTGTTTCTGAAACTGATAAGCGCACGATGCGTTGTTGATGTTGAAGGGAACCCTCGATGGTCATTTCCGCGAGGCGGGCGGGCCCGTACAGCGCTACCCAGTGCGTCGTTTCATTTATAAGTGGTGGTGCTGTACACAGATACTTAATTTAAACGGCGCCAGCAAGCCACCACAAACTGATGCTGTAAGGGTTTTGCACAAGTTTGTGCGTGTGTAAGGTTGTGACTGCGCAGGGCCATTGGCGGTGCGCCGACAGCGCCCGTTCCTTACCTGGTTGGTGAGATCCAGACTTGCTTGCGCTTGGAGGTTTGCGCTTATTCGGGGACGCCCGGCTTGACGAACAACGCCTTTTGGGCAATCAGTTCTTCCGCGAGGGCGGCGTCCGCGGGAGAGATCGCAGGACGTGACAGCGCCACACGAACACCAATGGTCAAAAGGCCAAAAGCATAACTGAAGTATTGGCCCACGGAAAAGGATATAACTCTCCGCTGTACGCCCCATGGGCACCGACAAGTTCCCTCCCCCCGACGAACATCGATGTGGGAGTAGGATGGCGGTGAAGTTGCATTTTGTGCGAGGCCTACTGAAGCGGCGTTGGTGAGGGCATCGGTGTTGGCCAAATCAAGCGGCTTACGGTTTCAACAAGATTATCGAAAGCAAAACCCGCCGCCTTGCGGAGCGGTCGAACACACTCTAGGGATAAGTTTAGCCACACTCGCGGTACAGGAACTCTTACCTCCTGTTACGCAGGTAACGGCAATGGCGTCCTGTAAACATCACGGGAGGTATCAACGCTGAGCAGGGTTTCGCCACTGAGAGCCAACCCCGTCAGATCTATCGCGAAATGCTTGGTATTCTGCTTCAATTCGGAGCTAAGAATCTGACCACCGAAGCCGGCATTGAGGTCCGGGAGGCCATTCGCGGGGAAATCTGGGTGAGTTGGGCACAGGGGGAATTGAGATGGCGCGTGAATGCAATGACATTAATAATGTCATTATTTCGATGGGGTCAGTTGGTGAATGGTCAGGTCCCGGGATCTCAATAGGCGTGCGCGCTGCCGTGAACGCACACCAGGGTGGGAAGCGCTAACCGTTCCCCGGTGGATCGTCTAAGAGATGGCATAGGTGGTACTCCCTGGGATCATGACTGGTGTATCCCCATCGCGGAGCAAGAGTGGTGGGATACTGCGAAAGAGATCGCTTGGGACCTAACTTGCAGGTCCGGGCACCCGATAGTGCCGGCAACCATTCAACTGAGGTCGTGTGCGCGATTTCCAGATTAGAGGCTCCGCACGCGGAACGCCGCACTACCTTCGAGCTTCGCGTACCCTGAATTGAGGATTGGTATTTCTGGAACAGACAAAGTTTCGGCAAGTTCGAGTGGTACGCCTCGGCGGTTCAACCGATTCGGTTACCAATACCAGACGCTTTGGCCTCCAACTCCCGTCATACGAGAATGCGAGAGAAGCGGAAGGAGATCATGGGCTCCGTGCGGCGAGGGTGCGAGGACATAACTTGTAATTCTTCTGCAAGGTGGAAGCCTGACTAGCGGGAGACGAGATGGTGACTTGTTCGCTGAGTGCTTGCAAAATGGCATTCGCCAGCAGCTGGGAATCCGGGTCGCCCAGGGAACGTGGGCGGGAGATTACATTCGAAACGCTGATGAACAGATCGACTAAAGCGCTCCAGTGTTCAGCGGGGGATGGAGGCCAGGACCGACGTAGAAGTGGCAAGATTGGGCGAGGTGAAGCAGGGACGCAGGAACAGCGGAGGTGTCGCCATCCAGTCCACAAGTAAAGGGGAGTTTTCCGAAGGCAGATTGAGCGGAGCGGTGGGTAGGCTGGGAAGGACTGTGCAGGGCATCAAAAGATGACAGTGGGGGATTTTGGGGTCCGGAGATACGAACAAGGTGAATTCAACAGGGGGAAGAGTGGGCCCATGGTGTGGTGAAAGGCGGGATGGGATCAGAGTGCTAACATGAAAACCTCCGCTCCGGTCGTCTCTTTGTACTAATCCACAGCCCGTAGTTATGTGAGCGGCAACGTGTTGCCAATGGCGTACAGCCACCCACGAAGTATCCGTATGCCCGCAGTATCTGGGGCTTGGGAATAGTCCGAGATGGATCTTACACGTGTCGTACGGTGAGGCTGTTTGCCCGTGATAATCTTCAGCTCTTCCGGGCTGGACGGAGGCGTCGTGATTGAAGCGCATTTTCATGAACAAGACGTTGAAAAAGCTGAAAGCTACATTTTCCCGTGGCAGGCGACCAAGCTGGGACAACGAGGATGGAGGCGAAGGAACACGTGGCGCGGATATCCAGTTGTGGGTTCAGTTTCTTTTTCTTTCCGTCTGCTCCCAGGACGCTCACATCGCCTCCCAATCTAATCACTCCGATAATCCAGTTGGACCAGGCCTGAGAACATGTCCAACAAAGTCGAACGAGGCCCCTATAATGCCAGTGGCGCCCCGCCAAAGTTGGTCTCCGGGTACCAGATCTCCCCCGCCCTGCTGCTGACCATCCGAGGGCAGATATATCAACGATTTCTCCAAAGCACTTGCTAGCGAGGTCCGGATCCTTTTGGATGAGGTTGGAAAGCTCAGGGACGAGAGAAGAGCCCTCCAATAGTAAGTAAAACATATCCAGTCTCCGGGGCACGCTCGAACGGGGTGCTCATATTCACATCACCCAGTGAGATTGCTGAACTGATGAGTGTCAAGTCCAAACATGGTGCTGGGGGCGAATTCACTCCGGACTGGGCACCCAAGGTACGATTATTCGAGTTTTTCGGTTTTCGTGTTTGGCTAGAATGTTGTAAAGCACGAACAGTCTTTACCCCTGCCAGACCTTCCACCTCCGCCGGCGATTGAGGATGGCGGACCCCCACAACCAGCAAAACCTGCTTGGCGCACAGTACACAAACGACCTGAGAGGAAACGCAAGCAGATTACCGCCGGTACACCTGGGCCACCGCCTGCCCCACAGCTTGCTTCCCCACCCGTTAAACCAGAGACGCCCTCGTGGGCTCAATGGAGACGTACGTGATTCTGCCGTTGCTCGGGTGATTTTACTCTAATGTGTTATTGTCGGTGCCTGCAGCCGATCACCTGGTGTCGCCTGTGCCCCGCCAGGCGACACCTACTATGCCCCCTCCACGGGAGGTCGCACCACCTCCTCGCATGGGACTTTTCGGTGCGTGATGGGCGTGACAGACATGGGTGCTGATCTGACGAGGATGTTACCCTTTAGGACCACCATCACCCCCGCTCAAGTAGGATCTCCGGAGATCTCCCATCGATTGGAACGAGCATGTAGTACGATATCTCTCTCGCTGCTGTACTATGGAATTTTTTCTCCGTCTCGAAATGAGAGTTGGAAACGGGGGCGCGAAAGCGAACGAGATAGGTTTGGCTGATGGCAGGGGGGATGAGCGTCTCTTGCGTGTACATAACCGCAAGACTGATGGCCGCTAGCCACACAAGGGGTCCCAAAAGACACTGTCCGAGAATCCCTACTTATACCAACCCACCATTCCTATCTTTCCCTCTCCCTCCTCTCTTGTATGCCTTCGCTCTTTTCTATCCTCTCATAACACCTCCCCGCCAGTGAACCGTCGTCATGCCTCGTTCCGTATCCTCAGAATCGACATCCCCATCCACCCCAACCTCATCTCACAAGCGACTCTTCACTCGAGCGGCCAACTTCCTCTCCCCCAATGGCAAGCCCGGTCCTCTCTTAGAGACAAATCCCCCGGCCGTCACGCGACCATCCCACAGGGAATCCAGGAAGTCACTGAGCGCGATAAAGACGAAGCTTCAAGTCGTAGGCACCCCACTCAAGCTCCTTCGCCGTCTCTCGACGTCCAATGCCCATCTCAAGCCTCGCATGAAGGATGACTCCACGCCACCCCTGTCCAAGGTCAAGGTAAAGCGCGGGCGCGGTCGAAGCCATTCCGTGTACGCGGGCCGTTCCCCATCAATCGCGAGGTCGCACAGCGCGCCCAGCCTCAGCCAATCCCAAGTCTCCCCAACAATCGCCATGTCCGACAGTTTATCTCACAAGTCCGCAGTCGAATCCAATAACGCAACCGCCGTCCTTCACGATGTTGACGTCCCAATCGACTTGCAGACCGGCGTTACTATGACCAAGGTGTCGGGCAAAGAGAGCAAAAAGGTCACCGTTAGACTCGACCCCGATCTCGGCCAGATCTTTTATCAGTCCCGACGGGCGAGGATAAGTGAGTATCTCCCTCTATTCCACCCTCTTCAGGCCCGTACACCGCATAGCGATCCCACTCCATCTTCAACCCGACGGAGGTGACCCTAAATGGTTTGCTCACCTGTCATTTAGTTCAGATCGAAAACATCAAAGAACTCCGTTCGGGGTCTGACGCCCGCTACTACCGACAGCAGTTCGGTCTCGGTCAGGACACTGAGGCCAGGTGGCTGACAATAGTTTATGTCATGGGTGCAGGCTACAAGACGCTCCACCTCATCTCTCCCGACGTGAACAAGCATCAGATGTTCGACATCACACTCCGGAAACTTCAAGCGATTCGTGAGGAGTTGAAGAACGGATCGGGCGATCTCGAGATGCGTCAGGCCATTTGGGAGAAACAATATTGGAAGGCTTCCGACGAGGAGAAGGATCAGAAGTTAAACCTCAATGACGTCGAGAAGATGTGCCATAGACTAAACCTCGATCCTCCCCGCGACGAGCTGAAGAAGAGGTTCAACGCCGCTGACGAGGAGCGGAAGGGGACTCTGGATTTTCCTGCGTTTAGGCGCTTTGTCAAGGCCCTCAAGGCCAGGCCCGAGCTAGAACGAATCTTCAACGACCTCACCAAAGACAGCGATGGAAAACTCACCTTCCCCCTTTTCCTCAAGTTCATGCGAAATACCCAGAAGGTGCGTTAGCTGCATGTACCCATCGTTTCGGGTCCTCATTCCTCATTTCATCATTTGCAGGCTGTCGAATCTGAGGAAGACCTCAAAGGGCTGTTCATCCAAATCCTTACTGCACCCGAACAGATCGCTGCGGCTGCGAAATCTGCCTCATCCGCCGAACCCGCCCCAGCACCGCCCCTAGAGACCCCAGCGCCCGTTACCTGGGAGAATGGCGCGTGGAAGGTCAAGCACTTCATCTCATTCCTTTCGTCCCAAGAGAACTCCGCTTTCAGCGAAGAGCCTAGAGTTTGGATGGACATGACACGGCCATTGTCCGAGTACTACATCTCATCCTCCCACAACACCTATCTGGTTGGCAACCAGCTGATGGGCACGAGCACTATTGAAGGGTACATCCGAGCGCTCCTGCATAGCTGTCGCAGTGTTGAACGTAAGTGGCACCGGAATTCCGTTTATTTTTGGATCCAGACCATTATAGCTGACCCTTTTTTGTCGTCCTTTTGTAGTCGACATTTATGATGGGGATTGGGAGCCCGTGATATACCATGGACGAACTTTGACTTCTAAAGTACCAGTTCGCGAAGTTTGCCAAGCGATAATGAAGTACGGCTTCGTGACGTCTCAGTATCCCATCATCATTTCTGCCGAGGTCCACTGCGGGCTGACCCAGCAAGACATGTTGGCCAACATCATGAAGAGCGTTTTTGGCGACGCGCTCGTGAGCGCTCCCGTCGACGACCGGCCGAAGATCGACGTTCTCCCCAGCCCTGAAGACCTAAAGGGCAGGGTCTTGTTGAAGGCGAAGAACGTATACGTTTCGGAGAGCGAGCCGCTTGACTCCACCGAGGTCGAATCCTCGGAGACCACGTCTTCCGATCCGGACGTGCTCTCGGATGTTAAGTCTGAGTTGAAGAAGGTCGGCCACAAGGTCTTAGGGCGCGTTGGAAACCGCCGCACGTCCTTCACAAAGTCCACCCATACCCCCCCTCAGCTTGGTTCCCGAACTTCGACGACGAACAGCGAGGAAAAAGATAAGAAGAAAGTCAAGATGTCATTCGAGCTCCTGGCATTGCTGGTCTACACCGTTGGCGTCAAGTGTAGAGGTATCAACAAGAAGGAAACCTACGCCCCAGAGCACGTCTTCTCGTTGTCCGAAAACACAGCGAACAAACTGCTGAAGGACAGCATGATGGACCTGATCAAGCACAATCAAGATCACGTCGTTAGAATTTACCCCAAGGGTGTCCGGATTAGCTCCACAAACTACGACCCCCATCGGTACTGGTCAGCTGGCGCCCAGTTGGTCTCACTCAACTGGCAGACTTGTGGTGGGCTTTCCCTATTGAGCAACCCTCGTTTCGGTCACTGACGATCCCGTGTGATATAGATCAGGGACTCATGATCAATGACGCCATGTTCAGGAGGAACGGCAAGGCTGGCTACGTCCTCAAACCCCAGGCGTTACGAGAAGTGCACAAAGACTTACTTACCCGCCGGACGAAACACTGTCTGAAGGTGCGGGTCATCTCTGCCCAACAACTCCCCCGGGCTCGGGATTCGCAAGGACGGGAGGTCGTTGACAAGAGCGTCATGGACCCCTTCGTCGAGGTTTCACTACTTGTTCCAGATTGGACACAATCACCATTCTTGCCTTCGGAGAGCGACGCCAAATATACCCCCGCCTCGGGACCGCAGGTCGGTGGGGCGACTTCCGCGAGGGTGGTGAGCAACAGGACCAAGGTCGTCAAGAACAACGGGTTCAACCCGGTCTGGGACCAGTCGTTCTCGTTGCCGTTCGATTGCGTCGGGGACATCAAGGATCTCGTCTTCGTCAAGTTTGCCGTGAGGGAGGGAGGTCAGGATAACGATGAACCGCTCGCGCAGTATATCACCCCACTCTCGTGCTTGCGTCAAGGTGTGTTTTTGTTCTTCTGTGAAACCAACCCATCTGACCTCCTACTCTCAGGTTACCGCCATATCCCCCTACACGACTCGCAGCTGTCATACTTCCTGTTCTCGACCTTGTTCATTCATACTGAAGTCGTCAACAAAGCCTAATTGTTTTTTCCTCTCCATCCCCCTCTCTCCTGTCGATCTTGCTCGTGTACCATGCTGTGTTTTGAAACCGCCGTCCATCGTTTTCCCATGAAATTATTTTTCATTTCTTCGGTTTAATCCGCTCTGGGGAATTGTTTGTTTGTTGTTCCTCCCCTCCGCGCTATGACCCCCCCT
>Ga0307509_10010745_pt1 | contig 11165 bp, 12 predicted proteins | sample 10_EM_MG_FD_202245 | JGI IMG/M metagenome (GOLD analysis project Ga0307509, IMG submission 202245) | Populus trichocarpa ectomycorrhiza microbial communities from riparian zone in the Pacific Northwest, United States - 10_EM | ecosystem: Host-associated > Plants > Roots > Unclassified | place... | reverse complement strand
GGCAGGCGCCGACGTCCTCTACTCTGATGTGTCGGGCAATTTGCTTGGAGGACGGGACGGGACGACAAAATGTCGTCCGTCTTCGTCCGGACCCAAGACGGACGGACTGGACGGTTGGGAACACTGTTCAAGAGCCATTGAAGGTAGTAATGCATCCATTAGATCAGGCTATTTTGGATTTAGTTCCTGCCCAGTAAAATTAATTGAAGTCTTCCCTTTCCTTCCATGACGACAGCCCAAATGGCAAAGGGAGAGATGTACCCCCCCGCTTTTGATACTAACTCCCGAATCTCCACCCCCTCCTAGTATATTGTTATGTATTAACACTTTACTAAATATATTACCTAAACTAACCCACCTCTTCCCCAATCCCACTTCACAATTGAGACCCCTCACAGGCTTCCAAATGATAACGAATCCTCCACTGCTAGCCCCCCCCTCCAATCATTGTACCGTACAGAGCCAAACGAACCAGAATCGAATCGTGATAGCAACAGTACTGGATCTCTGTTGCTTAACACTATGGGAGTCCGCCCCATGACAACACTACCATCTAATCAGCATACTGTATGATGGCTAACACTTTTACCTAGTATCCTGGTCTGCGAATATCTGACAACTCATTTCACATCCCTGCCTTGCAAACTTCCTCTTCTAAAAAGAAAATAGAACCGCTGGTGTCTAGGGCTAGATCTTAGCTCTCCGGCTGCGGTTGGGTGTTTGCAAAATTCCGACTTTGCAGGTATCATACGCAGCGGCTTTTAATTACAAGTCCCCGGAATGTAGAAACCAGAACACATGGGTCAAAACTTTGTATGGTAAATTGTCCATGCACATCCGAGCGCCCATACTAAATTCAACTCCCAGGATCCCCCCCTTTATTCGGCTTCTACGGCCCAGAGACTTGTAATTACGGATTTGCGCTGCACCTGTGGTGCCTTTATCCACCGCACTAGCCCTAAATCTCCAAAAGTTTGGCTATGATCAGTCGAGAGTACTGTACCTTGGGAATTCTTGTTCTTTCTGTACCGCCAGCGGTGTCCTATATATACACAAAACTGACTTCCACAGAAAAACTCTTCGTCTCCAACAACATCCTTTTCCATTTTCTCCTTTTTTCGTTCCATCCACACAACCCCTTAGAAGTTTCCCCATACTCCTATCCCTGAATCCCTTTTCTCTGTTTCGTCCTCTTACACGGTTATCCTCTTCCGCAGACATTTGCTGTTCCCATACATCCATCCGTTTCCTAACTACTGTGCGTGGACAAAACTAACTGATCATCGAATGCTAATAATTTCCTCCATGATGTTGTCCACCTCCTCGATACCACCAACCTAACTCAACTAAGGAAAATAAATAAAAATAATTTAAATATATGGTAGTGATCAGTACTTAGTATACTATCAATCAGCCTCGATAAAAAAGAGAAGGAATTATGAGGGGTCTGTTGAATGGTAATGATTTTTGTGGGAGCCAGAAAGCAATGGGTTGCTACGCTCACTGGGGTGTTCGGTTAATTTTGTCCACGCACAATATCATAGTGCGACACTGGCCCGTTCTAACTCCAACTAAACCTTAATCCTAACCTCCTGTTTCCACTGGTGCACAATACTAAACCATGCGAAACACTCCTACTTCGTCTAACTCCTCATCCAAACATACTATCACCTGACACCATACTACTCAATCGCACAACTATCTTCAAACAAACTGCTTCTCGGTCATGGACTATTTAGGTTTTAGTGATGTCCGATATATGGAACCTTCTTGAATTTTCAAACAAAATCCCGGAGGATCCTATTCACTCTTCCAGGGTTTCAAGTTGAGGAAAAAGAAATAGAAGTTTTTTGCACCATTTTTTTTTCTTTCATTCACCCATCATACTATTAGTAGTATAGTTGTGATCTACAACCTGTAGGTATATCATCGCCACGAGAAAGTTATTTGTTCCAAGATATACGCAAGGCAATTTCTAAGAGATGAACTTGGATTAGAGTTCACACTGAAGCCCCCTCACCTATTCTGGGAACCCGCCTTGTATGATATGTACACTCGCGTTTGAAAAGTCCTCGTAACAACACAGGTGACTGTGGCTGGGTTGTAACACGTGCTATGTATCACCACCACAATTAGATGTAGCATCTTTGTAAACTCAAGCAATATGGCACCCCCGCATTTGAAAGTTCACGATTCCCACAATGCCCAATATGAGAACTCATACGGGGTGGTAGAAGTGGTATATTTGGATTATGGGCATTATTGTTTAATAGATATTTATTGCTCACTGCGACCAGTACCCAAGACTACATATGATTATAGGCGTGGTACTTGTCACGTGTTAGAGCCCAGCCACAGCCACCTGTGTGGTTACGAGGACTTTTCAAACGCGAGTGTAGAAGAGAGATTTGGTCACGCCAGCACGGATCACTGATTATCACTCGCTATTTGATACCTGACCACTATCTTAATATTAAAAAAGATGGAATGTTTGAACAGCATACTGTAATGTACCGGAGAATTCAAGGGAGCGAGAGATGCTGTGGAAGTTTGTTTTGTCTGAGAGGGCTTCACTCGACTGGGAACAGCGGGGTTAGGTTTCTGTGTGGATGCTCTATGCGACCCTGTATAATCTGGTTAAAGTCGGATTGGAAGTAAAGCAAAACTGAGGCAAGGGGGTCAAAAGGAGGACGAATTCGCGACAAATTAAACATAGAGGCAGCGGTGGCTTGACAGGTTCAGGAAAATCATCACCATTCCCAGACCTATAGAGTGCATGCCGCTTTCTTCAATGATGGGTCTTGTTGAGCGCTATTTAATCCGTGCCCACGACAATCTTGCTATGCGGAACTCTGATCGACTTGACTCGCCGCACGTGACTGGGGGGAGGGTGGGGGAATTCTTTTTTAAAAAATCCCCGATTGAGGTTGTGCTTGGTCAATCATGCAGCCCACTCACTACAAGGAACATCCATCCATTTCTTTTTTTTTTTTTTACCAACCACCCACCGGTTAGCTCGACCGTCCGTGATGGTTGTTCCTGTTGTTTCTCTCAACGTGCTGCTCCCGACAGATGGAATTTCTAGCTACTGTCCTCTGAGGTTCTTGTCTATGAATCTTCAGCCGTCACTGTTGGGGCCTCATGATGCTTTGCCCTGTGGTCACACAATGGGCTTCCCCTACTGATTACTATTTAGTCTCAATCGGTGGATCCGCCTGAAACATCGGAGCAAGCAATAGTTCCTCTTTCTGCTACTCCCTGGGATATTCAGGCTTAGCTTCATGCCATTCCCAAACCTCAATGGGCCTCTATACGTTCCAGACATTTGTTTGTTTGCTTTCTTTGCTATGGAAAGCAATCGACTTCGTTTCATTGTTGTGGGGCCTTATTAATGGAGTTATGTGCGCATGACTGCCATTGCGCTTGAGATACGTATGTATTGCCTGAGGCCACTTCGTGGTGGTGGTGGAGGTGGTGGTATATTGCAGCATTCTCCAACTGCCTATTTGCACTTAATTACATCTCGCAGCCTCTATCCACACACAGGACATGACGGGTTGAGCTCTTGTCTATTATATTCTTTTCGATTCTTTTTTTTGTTTGAATACTTCTAATATTTCTGCTGGGGTGTTTGGAAGTCTTTGGATTTCTTCTCTTCTCTTTTTTGACCTTCTGGATATAAGGCTCTCTCTTTACTAAGTATATGGGCCCATGAGCGTCAGGCCTTGGTTACATCCGTGCTTAGCGTGAGCTCCCCATCCCGCTGTCCACATATTAGGTAACTGATGTTAACGAATTCTCCTGGAGGGCTGCGTCGACGCAACGGCGGTGTACCTAATCATGGCTCCAAAGCTCAATAATAACATCCGCAGTGCCAGCCAGCAGCAAAACCCTACCGTCAACACCCCTCAATTCCCGCGCTTGAGAGTATCGCCGAGGGACTTCATCCAGGGCGGACATATTTCCAAACGTCAAGTAGTGGGCCGTTGACGGGAGGGCGGTGAGGCCGCGGAAGACTCCTGGCGAAGCCTAGTAACTTTGATGGCAGGAGGTGCATCGAACCCGGTGATATTCCGATTGCTAAGCAGCCCAAAGCCGCCAGTGGTAGTGGGCCATGCGAGAGTGTTTTCAAGCTTCCGGATGGTGCCAAGGTGGGATTTACATTCACAGTGTACTGTTTTTGGGATTATAGCAATCATTTCGGTCTTACGAAGAAAGGGCGTACCGGATGATATACTTGCATAGATATCCGTGTTATCCCGTCGGGGGCGTGGAGGTTTTTTAAACTGGTCGGCGGAGTTGAGGGGGAGATTGTGAACAGGTTCTTTTTTTCTTTCTTTTCTTTTCTTCCCTTTATTGTCCTCGTTTCCCCTTTTGGCGAGTAGAGTACACATCTGGTATATAATTGATATTCCCGCCCGGCTAGACTGCCATCTTGATAAGTTGAGTGGAGTTTTTGTATTATCTGGATTTCCCCCCCTTTCTCTCTTTTGGAATTTTGTACTATTTGATTCGGTGCATCCCTCCTTTCATGGGCTCAGCGAGAACATGCTAGAATTCTCTTTTTCTCTTTATACCCCCTTGTCCCATAGTTTCTTTTTCTGTATTTTTATTGCTCTGCATCATAGCGGTGTTTTTATTTTTTTTATTTTTAAGTATTATTACAGATAACAGATACCATTGTTATTATTAGCTTGGCTTATATAGATATGTTTGATGCCAGACTAGAGCCAATCCGGTTCACTAGACCACAAGCCCGCCGGCGATAAGTCTAACAGTGACGTGCCTTATCTAGGCGCACTGCAACCAGAACCTGCACGACAACCTTGGATTCCACCTCTCATCTTTCCCACGTTTCACTTTTTACGGGGACTAGCTTGATCCCTGCTCGAATTTCCTTCCTTTGGAGAACCAAAGGGTATAGCAATTCTCCCAACTCTTACCGGAGACAACAGGTCTTAATCAGAATTCCCAGCCGCGGATCAGGACGCAATGTCCACCGTCCTCTACAGTGCCCTACAGTCCTTTGATATCTCGGCCCTCCCTCACCACTCCCGACAGTCGTCAACCGTCCCCTACTGCATCCTACCATCCCCGATGGTCGACCCCCTACCTTATATTAATAGGTCTCACTCTTTAGGGCCCCCTATCAGCCTAAAGGGCGGCGGTCCCACACTTTGACCACTTCGCAAGGACTACAAATAGCTGTCCCGTCCGGTCAAGAACTCTGGGCAGTCCCACCAGGGGGCCCACCGTGCCACCAGATATCGCATAGGTTGGGGGTGTTGGTGTGGGTTGGGCTTAAGAAAATAAGGCCCAGGTAGGTGCATTGTGAGCCAGGTTGGGCTTGTTACCGCATCTTTTGGTGGCGAAGGATCTGAATATTCTGATATTATGTCAGATTACACAATGTAGTATAAGACAGTACATCCTACAAGGAAACAATGACCAATTGAGTTTGAAATTCAAGGTTGTTATACAGTGAGGGAGTAATAAAATACAGAGTAGTTAAAGGTAAACACTGAAAGTTCCGATGATGATTGCAATAATAGTACACTGCATGCTGCCCCCCCCCCCAACATCATTGGCATGATCAGATGGAGTTTAGAATACCTGCTTGGCCGACTATTAATGCCCATAAATGCTCGAAACTATATGTGTATGCTAGATTGCTAGCTTCGCTTGGTGGTAGGAGATGATGATTTGCAAGAGAAAAGGACGGAATAGAAAGAAATAAAGGGAAGGCGAGGTTTTTTTTGAATGCTCCGGGGAGGATTTGAAGACAGTTTTGAGCGGAGAGAAAGTGACTGGCCATTGATATATGTATGCAAGGCCCAAAAGAAAGTATATATCGATTATTATTTTTAAGAGTGATGGAAAAGATTTTGCCGTATCGGGATCAAGCCGCATTGAGGCTGACGGATTCAAGGGCTTGTTTCAGTAGATGCACCGCTCCCTCCTTCCTCTCTAAAGAAGCCCAGCGAAGTGGCGTGCGGCCATAATTGTCGGGAATGTTGGGGTCGACATCTTCCTGTCCTAGGAGTAGTTCGACTACTTCATCATTGCCACTGGTGGCAGCCCACGAGAGGGGTGTTCGGCCGGCCTGATCGGTGATATTAAGGTTGAGGTTTTTGCATCTTAATAGTACCTTCACTATTCTATAATGCCCCCACCTAGCGGCATTTGTGAGCGGTGTTTGCATAAGGCAGCCGGGGATATTGGGGGCAATGTCTTCCCGTTTCAACAGTAGCTCTACCACTTGATAATTTCCTTTCTCGACAGCCACCCAGAGGGGTGTTCGGCCACTTTTGTCTGCCATATTGGGGTCAACATCCTCGCGTTCTAGTAGTAGCTCCACTACTCTGTAGTAATTCATTCGGATAGCCCACAAGATCAGTGTTTCACCACTACTGTCCACAATATGAGGGTTGACTTCATTCCGTCCCAACAGTAGCTCTACTGCTCTTCGACGTGAGATCCTGACAGCACACGAGAGCGGTGTTTGGCCTCTTTTATCTGCCATGTTGGGGTTGACATCCTCACGTTCTAGCAGCAGCTCTACTACTCTATCACGTGCCCCCATGATAGCCAATAAGAGCGGTGTTCGGCCATCGTTGTCTTGTGTATTTGGGTTGACGTTTTTCCGTCTCAACAATAGCTCCACTACTTCATGAAACCCATGCTTGGCAGCCAGTGAAAATGGCGTTTCCCCTGTATTGTCAGGGATATCCGGGTTGATGTCATTCCGTCCTAACAGTAGCTCCACTACTCCATTGCGCCCATAATTTACAGCCAATGAGAGCGGTGTTTGGCCGCCGGTGTCTGTTTTGTTAGGTTTGATATCATCACGTTCTAGCAGTAGCTCCACTACTCGATCACGTCCCGCCTCGGCAGCCCAAGAGAGGGGTGTTCGGCCACCATGGTCGGGGATATCCGGGTTGAGATTCCGTCCCAACAGTAGCTTCACAACTCCATAGTGCCCATGTTTGGCAGCCCAAGAGAGCGGTGTTCGTCCACCATTATCCGGGATATCCTGATTGACTTCATTCCGTCCAAACAGTAGCTTTGCTACTCCATAGTGCCCATATTTGGCAGCCCATAAGAGCGGTGTTCGGCCACCATCATCCGCAATATCAAGCTTGACGTCTTCACATCCCAATAGTAGTTCCACTACTCGATCGTACCCAAAATATGAAGCCCATGAGAGAGGTGTCCGGCCATCTTTGTCTGCTCTATTGGGGTCAATACCTTCCTGTTCCAGCAGTAGCATTACAACTTCATGGCGCCCATTCCCTGCAGCCCACGAAAGTGGTGTTCGTTTGAACTCGTTTTGCATACTTGTGTTGATGTCCCCTGATTCGAACTGTAGATTTGGTATTCAAAAAGTGGAATGGGGACTGGAAACAGAAATCAAAGGATTGGCAAACTTCGGGCGTTTGAAAGGAGGGTCGGCAACCGGTGCTTTTGTGGAAACAGAAAACGGCACGCTCGGGGGATTCTTGATCGCAGGACGTCTAAGGTATCGAATAGGTTGCCAGTGGTAGTGGTAGAAGGAAATAAAAGAAAGAAGGGAGAATGGAATAAATAAATGTGGGTGCTGAGTTCTCTGATTGAGGTCTGGTTCAGCGCAGGGAAATCAGGCACCCTGCAAGCACCGCTGTCACACAGCCGTGAGGTCAGTATCGTGAGAAGAATTTGAACAAAGGTGTGATGGGAAAACTTGGATGCCTTCGATGTTCGATGTATATCGGACAACGGTGTTGATGTCCGTGAAATACAGAGAAAGGAACCCAGCTCAGACTAAATCCAGTTTGTGGTAGCGATTCGCGCAGTGGGCTGTCTATCACACAACCACTAGACCCACCAGTCACTCTAAACTTGTGGATAGCCCCGCTCACTCTAACTAGTGTACCCTAACCTAAGACTGCACGGTGGGGTTACTCCATCGTTCTTGATGATATCCGTCTTTGAACTAGTCTTGTCTGTAAAGGACGAGTGTTAGTGCTGCAAAGAAGAGCAGGAAAGGCTGCTTATATATAACTTTCTAGGATCCCGGTTCCAACCAACACTCTGTAGAATAGACACATTTACTAACTGTATATATATTCAACAACAGGCTGGAAGCTCGTAGTGGATTGCACTTCTGGTTTGCCGGACGACAAAGAACTTTTATTGTACGAACAAGAATATAGAAAGAAGGTGTAACTAAACAAAAAGGTGATGATGAAAAGAAGCGACAACAATTTGGTAGCTGAGTAGGGAGATGAAACGAACGTGATGATAAACGAGATAGATAACAAATGAACAAGCGGAAGAACCAATGACCTTATATCCTCCTCAAGAGAAAGCCAACCTCTGCAGCATGCTTCCAGCGCATGCCAAATCTCACATGAGATTCGTCCACCTGAGTACCATATCTCCGGTTATTCTGCATAAGTTCCGAGGTGAGAACCGAATGCCCGAGGTTGTGCTTCTGCAATCGACCGAGGGTATGCCTGTTATTTGGCATCTGAGATGTTCATGTTTTGTTGTAGGAGAATCTGTGTTTGGTGTTGTCACACTAGATATGCAGGGTTGGTGTTTGGACAAGTATGAACCTAATGGTAGTGAAACAGTTCATAAGGAATATTGTGTCGCGGGTGGAGGTAGTGGTGTTCCGTGTTCGTGGTGGATGGGAAAATATGTATGTCGTGAGCAGTCCAAAATATTCCAACAATATAAACCTAACAAAGAATAGCCAGCAATACCCCACACAAAACATTGAGTGTTGGCATTTGCTCTGGTGAGTAGAAGCGCACCCTGTTACCCTCGATAGCGAGATTTAACGAATATCGTCGCGCTAGCTGCGTATCGAGAACAGAGCAGGAGTATGTTTTACCAACTACTAATTTTGCCAAGCTCACAAGTACATTGAGATTATAGATAACATAAGAGAAAAGTTAATAAGAAACAAAAAGAGCACACCCAAATCCTGAAACCAAACACGATGCTAGCCATTTCCTATTTACATCACTCTTGCTAAGCAAGTCCACTGTCGGAGGCATTGAGGGGATCTCGCTGCCTTGTCAGTTGAGATCGTTGCCACCAATATCTCCCATGTCAAGGTAGGTACTCGGAGTTATACTGTGGTTGCCTGCCGTCCAGTGGCCAACCACTCCTCCGGATTGAAGGTAGGCTAGTAGATCTCATTGTTTGCATCTTTGTTGTGTACCCTGAAAGCGCTCTGATAACGATATTCACTCCTCTTGTTAGAATTCAATATATGCCTTATATGCCTCTGATTGCCAAAGTTGTAGTGTTTGGATTTGAAACTCTGGTATTCCAACTTCTGCTGCCCAAGTTGTAGCCCTGTGACGAAAACTATGACCATTTGATGCAGCTAGTCCCAGGCCTGAGTAGATTCCGAGTTCCCATAGTTTTTAAAAAATAGGCTCTGTGGTTAATAGCTGTATGTAACCGCTTCCTGGGGGTAGCGGTCTTGCAAGAGGTATCGGTATTGACTCTAACGAAACCGGTGGTATAAAGGAGATCAAGTACCAGATACGTCAACAAGTAAATGAATAGACTCTATTAGTTTATCGAAACTACTAAGAGCAGGCCAAGTGCTTTGGGCCTATATGAAACTCAAAGATTCTTGAATCGAACTGAATAGAAGATAACTGTTCAACCAAGTATATTGAAAACTCTGTCTATTGAAGTCTGATCTCTCAAAGTCTGCAGAGATACAGGTCTTTAAATACACTGGCCATAATCCATCTCACATCAATCATATCCAAATCCTAAGGTATAAAAGAATACCTAACCCATGAACAAACAACAATAAACAAGGCTGACGAACTTCCGGAGTTTGTATCCTGAAACTATCAGCAAATGATTATCAGATGTCGGAGGCGCCAGCGTCGCGTCCGGATGTATCTGACCTTGTTTTTGCATCAGGTGCGTCCTGTGCGTCCTGATGCTAATCAAGGATGCACTGGTGCATCCTGTCGGTCCCGACACCATTTGAGGATCCACTGGTATGTCCTGTCCATCCTGACGGCATTTTTGGATACACTTTGGCTCTGGATGCAACGCCACACAATCGTCCTGTCAGACTGCACTCATGATCCTGTTTTGCTTCTGTCGGCGTCAAGAGGTTATCTGTCTTGCAGATCTCATCCTGACACCTCTACGATGGAGCTTGATTTCACATCACATCTGGGCGTGCTCAGGACGTTTGTATCTCGAATTAGAGATAGCTCTCAAAATAGATGGCATCTAGCTGCGTGTTTCGTGCACGCGTGATAGTTTGCATATGTAACGACCATACGATAGGTAGCTACAATAACAACTACGTTAACCCAAATGGTATACCAAGTGGTAACAGAAGGTCGTATGGTCGAGTATACTTGGTATACATGAGAGCGAGTTTGTCTAGGGCAAGGCCCGGGGAACAGTAGAGTGACCTTAGGTACTCTATAAGGCAGGGTAACCTTTCGGGAGAACATCCCACCACACTACCCTGCCCGCCAAAGCCCACACCTAGCTCCTTGAGTAGATGGTTTGACATCTCCTCTACCCGCCTCACCGCTCTCCCAACCTCCCATGCCCCGAGCAAGCGTCCGTGCTCCCGCTCGAAGCCATGGTGGTCCCCTCGTCTATCGTCTCTAAGGAGGGAATATTACAAGTTTGCAAGAATATCCCGCCTCGACCCTTCCCCCCTCAACTGGAGCAATGTGAAAAGCTCGAGAAGAACGTACTTTAAGGCCATCGCCTCGGCCAAAAAAACACATTGGTCGGACTTCCTTTCCTCGGCCACTCCACGCTCCCTCTGGACAGCCAAGAGATTTGCATTCGGCTGCCCACCACAAAGGTTCCCGGACTTACCAGGGGCCTCTGACCCGGCCGAGATAGCGGAAACACTCCTTGACCACTTCTTCACCTCCAAACCCCCACCTCCCCCCCTCCTCCGCCTCACGCGTTACGAGGACTATACCCCCCTCACCTCTGAAGAAATATCCAGGGTCCTCTCCAAATCCTCGAACACCTCCGCCCCTGGACCAGACCACATCCCCTATTCTGTGTGGAAGTCTGTACACCGCATCAAGCCCTCCCTTCTCCCTTCCCTCCTGGACCCCCTGCTGGCCCACGGTTTTCACCCTCCCTCCCTCAAAAAAGCACTTGGT
>Ga0307509_10010744_pt1 | contig 11166 bp, 18 predicted proteins | sample 10_EM_MG_FD_202245 | JGI IMG/M metagenome (GOLD analysis project Ga0307509, IMG submission 202245) | Populus trichocarpa ectomycorrhiza microbial communities from riparian zone in the Pacific Northwest, United States - 10_EM | ecosystem: Host-associated > Plants > Roots > Unclassified | place... | reverse complement strand
CTTGACCTTATGCGAATGTGCTCCCGAAAGGTTACCCTGCCTAGTAGAGTACCTCAAGGCTACTCAACTATTCCCTAGGCCTTATCCTAGGATTACCAGCCATGTGTATAATATATACGAGACCATATCACCTCTGGATACCACTTGGTATACCATTTGGGCTAAGGTGATAGTGATTGTAGCTACCTATCGTCGGGTCGTTACAGCACGTCCTTCCAACTGTCGCTAATGCCCTTATGGCACACCCACCGGAGACCCCTCATCAGAGTCTCCGCCGTGCACTATCCCATCCTACCATCGGGCACTGCTTCGTTCCCCGGCACCGCTCCGTTGTGCAGGTCCACACTCTCACTTCCTAGCTCAGGCTGATATACGTCACTTATCAGACGTAACTTTCCTTTGTCAGGGGTTCATACATTTCTTTTGTTCACCCTCTCGGTTTTTTGCAGATTTCGCTAAGGGGTCTCCTGTCCTTCCTGCTTGTTCCTTTCCTTTCTACTTACTTCGTATGTACGAGTATGTTCGTAGGATTTGGTTCGGCGATAGGCGAGATGTGCCGTTGGTCTCATACCAGAGGAACTTGGGGGTTTGGATGTTTCGTGGGGTGAGGAGGGCACGGTTTTTGTTGGCCATAGCGTTAAAGCTGAATGCTGTCTTTGTACCTTAAACAAATGCATATGATTTAAAAAATCAGAAAAAGAAAAAGAAAAAAAAACGGTCACAGTAGTTAGCATCCTCCATCTCCTCTACCCCTCCTGCGATTGAAATCTCAACACCACGAGAAATTATCGTCACTTCCATCCACCCCCACTCCTCAGACACGCCACACTGCCTCTGTCTTGGTGTAGCCAACTCCCTTCCCTCTTCCTTTCCCTTCTCATGGGCAGGCCTGGCAAGCTTGTTCCTAGGGGTTGGTTGAGTTCGCCTTCACCCCCTCTTCTCCGGGCTCGCTTAGGCAGCCCCCCACTGTCGGCAATCCCTCAACGGTCAATGGTCGGTTTTTAGTCTCGGTCGATCGACAAAGTAGCTGTCCCCGGTGGTGCTCCACTCTGGTGCCGCACTATCTCCTTTGTGCTCTGCTGGTACGGTTGGACTTTTTGAAATATTGTGACACCGTTTGCGTTAGCCTTCCTCGCACTTCTCGTGTTGGCTAGCCCTCCGCCCTCCCCCTCCCCGACGTTTGGATCGGCTGGCACCCTACTGCTTGTGGCTCTACGCCCGCCCACAGTCCTCTGCTCCCTTCTGATGTCCTCAGACTAGGGGCGCATGTTTAAACCTTCTCTCCGGGTCCTGTTTCCCGAAATAGCTCACCGGAGCTTGCTCTGACTGCCACGCGCCTTCCTTCTTTAGGCGACATCCTCTCGAACTCGATCGCTCTTCCTGAGCCTCGGCTGGCGGGGCTATATGCTCCCCGGAGTTACCTCCCCTTGTTGTGTCCCCGAGACCCATGGTTCAGGAGTCCCTATTCCTTCGGGAGCTGGGCCCGGTGGGGCTTTACTACGGTTTAGCTTATAGGTTGTTTGATTTGGGGGAGTGGGTTTGCTTTTCTTTGTTGGTTGTGTCTACTGTCGGTTGGGGATGTTTTTCTTTCAGGCTAGGCTTTCGTGGGGGTTATTGGTTCGTGGCTTTCAGGCCCGTGGTCTCATCTCCTTGTAGTTTCTACCCATAGTACTAGCTGGAGGAGTCTTTCTTTGTCGGGCAGGGTCAGAGGGTTTTGGCTTGGGGATAGCGGGAAGGACTGTAGTTGGAGGTTTTGGTCTTCATGGCTTACGTTCCAGCCGAGGACCCTTGTACCTAACACCGTGGGATGAGCACAGTTGTGCATTTTGCCTCCATAGAAACAATAAACAAGCGAGATCAAAAAAAGAAAAAGAAAAAGAAAAAAACGGTCACTGTAGTTAGGGCTCTTCACGCAGCCATCTAAGTACTTTCTCACAATATAACCTTTACCTTTATCTTTACCTCTCGCTTGTATGCAATCAACCTAGCTCTTAGTGTCAGAACAATCACGACCTGATTAAGATACGAAGACTATAAGATAGTCTACGAAGGAGTTCCCTCATCACCTCTCCCCAATAAGATATTGGTATCAGATACCAAGAATATAAGATAATCTAAAGAAGGAGAGAAGAGATTATAAGTTACTCTCGCAAAGAAGAACACTCTCAGATTCTTAAACGAACGAGAACTATAAAAATCGCTCAAGACACCCACTTGAGTAATTCGTTACCTGTTGCACAACCAAAAGATACTAGGGGTAGGATTGTTACACCTTAAAATACAATGCGATGTGAAGTTGCAAATATGCCAGCAGGCAAAGTGCATAGTTATCTGCCAATGTCTTTGTTAAAGGACCACAACCCTGACATTAACTGGGAAAAGGGCAGTCTTAAGTAGCACTCAGAATATTTTAAAGCCCACTGCCTAAGACAAGAAATGTGTTTAATGTTCATTACAGAAGAAGAACTCTTAGCCGAAGACCAAGACAATATCTTTGTCATGGGTATGGCTCTTTATACTGATGAAGATAGCAAGGACATCAAGATCAACTTCTTTTTTTTTTTTTAAATCATATTTTCATTGTTTCTATGGTACAAGAAATGACATGCATGTTTAACGATAAGGCCAAAACAAAACCGAAAGTCAAAATAACAATCAACAAAAGAAACAAAGACAACCGGTACCTCCAACGCTACCGATAATCGTCGCAAAGCAGCTGTAGCTAAAAATAAGGAAAAGTATAAACCACCAACTAGTCTCGAGGGCCAGGGGTGGAGGGGGGACGTAGAGGGAAAGAGCGGGTTCGGGAGAGTGTGAAGGGAAGGAGCAAGCAGAGACATCCTGGAAGGGAAACCAGTGGCGGTGGTGTGAATAAATTCAGCTATGGCAATGAGCAGCTGCTGGTCGGACCAGATTGGGGCCTGAGGGGCCAAGTCCAAGACCCCTTGGAGGAGGCGGGATCTCTGACAGGCAGACGAGGGGCGGGATAGGATTGCATGCGTGAAGGTTTGTGAGGCTTCGGAGGACAGCGGACAAGTTGTGTCGGAATCAGGCTTATCCCACGAGGGGTCAGCCGAGAGGTAACCTTTACCACAAAGCACCTGGTGGATCCTTCCCGCAACGAACTTGCGCAAACCCATGAAGGGATAGGGGCGTATTGAGGGCGTATAGGGGTAGTACGTGGGGCTGGGGTGGTAGACCAGTGTGAGAGGAGGACTTGTTTGGCCCGTAGTTTGAGGCGCGCGTACCATGGGACAACTCCAGGGACAGGGGGTATGTAGTCCGTCAGATGGAGGGAGATGGGCGGCAAAGTGACCACATCGTGGACGAGAGGGACGGCCGTGTGAGCCAAAGCGGTGATGGCATTGTGCCTGTACCACGGATTCCTGGCCTTGTCCGCAGTGGAACGCCAATCAAGATTGAAGAAGAGATAAGATTGGGAAGTAATCTTTCCACGCGCTTCCAAAGGGGCACGGTTGGGCGAGAAGGTGGGGACCGACTTAGGGAGGCGTGCCGAGGCAGGGTTTATCTCCGGGGGGGAGCAAATAAGCCTCAGGCCAGCCAGGCGACGTTGGTGGCATACAAGAGTAGGCAACGGAGGGAGACAGGCTTCCCTGTGCAAACAAGTCGTGTTGGTGGGGGAAAAACAGTTGGTGATCCACCTACAGACCCGACGCCAAAAGACGGACATTGGGTTCATGATGGCTGGGGGGGGGCTCCCAACAGCAGACCCGTAAAGGAGAATCCGGGCTAGGAGCGAACATGCCAAGGAGAGACAGAGGGTGGGGAGGAAGGCCCATTCCTGGAGGAGAGAGGTGGCGAATCGTGGCTAGTGCGGTGTGCGCGAGGGTATACCTTCTGGAGAAGTGGGACCTCGGGTCAAAGGAGGGGGTGAAGATAAAGCCCAGCCACATCAGGCGGGCCTGTGGATAGAAGAGCTGACCCTCAAGCAGTACCTGGAGGCAGCACGGCGGCTCATTGCTCCAGGCAGTCCTCCAGTAGATCAGTTCGATTTTTGGAACTGAGAAGGAGATAGTAATTGGGGAGGCCTTTCTCTTGAGCGATGAGAAGGATTTCAGGAGGAGGCAAACATGAGTTCTGTAGGAGGGCAAGGCGATAGTGACAGCAAAATCGTCGACGTAGGAGACAATAAGCGATCTGGGGATATCCAAATGAAGAGAGGAAAGAAATATAATGAATAGCAGGGGGCAGATGGGGGAGCCCTGATGGACGCCCACTGAGGCAGGAGCAAAAGAGCGGGGGGAACCCTTGGAACGTCAGGCGGCAGGTACGGTCTCTGAGGAAAGAGCCGACCAACTGAACCAAGTACGGGCTAACCCTCTGTCTGCGGAGGAGAGAGAGGAGGGAGGGAGACTCTACGTTGTCGGAGCCTCCTTTCACATCGAGGAAGAGAGTAGAGAGCTTGTAGCGGAGACAGTAGAAGGATTCAACATGGTGTTGTAGGACGAGGGCGGCATCAGAAGTGGACCTCCGGGGCAGGGACCCAGATTGGATGGGGTGGATGCATCAGCAAAAAAACGATTTAGCGGCGGGGGACGCAACCCGCATCCGGACGAATTGCGTCCGCCTTATGCGTCCCGTTTGCCCTGACCGTCCGCCGGACGTTTCTTCTCATCCTATATGCCTGGTGCCTCCCAACGCCCTTATCCCCCCTCCCATGCACCCAGCGCGCTTGTTGCGGCTGCACTCCGTCCCGACACCCCCCTCATCCTTCCCCTCTTCTACTGTTCTCGTCTGACGCCATCCAGCGTACCCATCCCCAATTCCCAGCACCCGGACCACCTGCCCCGACCTTCTCCATCTGGCGACCTAAATCCGCCCCGAGGCATCTGAAATCGTCCGGCTCCTTTCCACCCGGATGCCCTCGAGCCACTCTTATCTTTTCCTACGGGCGCACCACTCATAGAGGTATCACGATCGGCATTCTATTTCTTTTCACAACCGTAGTATTATCTACTAGTACAAATTGCATATAGAACAGTTCAATATATTTCATTAAATGTCCGCAGATTCACTCTATAGAGCAATTCACTACACAACTATGGGCACGGCCGAATTGAAGCCAGACCCTTAAGGTGGTATCACCGAATTGAAGGCTCAGAAGGTTGGGAAGGTGTCAGGCGGAGGAAGGGTAGAACGTCCGGAGGAAGGGTAGAACGTCCGGAGGAAGGGTAGAACGTCCGGCGGACGAAATGGGTATGGAGGAGAAAAGGAAGGGAGAACGTCCGCCGTTCAAGGGAGGATACACAAAGGGGGTCCGGCGGACGTATAAGGATGTGGAGGGTCTGGCTTTACTTCGGCGAGGGACCAATCCTGAAACGTCGGCCGATTAACCAAGTTATACTCGTGCGGCCGAATACGCAATCCTGTAGAATAACGTAATATATCTCATTAAACGTCAGCAGATCTATCCTGTGATTCACTATCCATTGCCTCTCCCCGCTGGTAATTACATGCGCCTGCCCGATCACTGCCCCTATACCGACTATTCGCATATCTTGACCATTGGGCCCTTGCTGACTTGTGTATGTCCGCTTCCGCGGTGAAATCTACCAGCACCGACAGGATCGTGTATGCGTACCAATGCCAGGCGAGGGACATCGCCGGCCCCGCTCAGCACGTTTGTTATCTGAAAGAGTGCTAACAATCGTGGTACTACTCGCCCTCGCAGAACCCCATAACTTTCCTCTCCAACAGCCTGGACCCAGTGTAACGACCCTACGATAGGTAGCTACAATCACTATCACCATAGCCCAAATGGTATACCAAGTGGTATCCAGAGGTGGTATGGTCTCGTATATATTATACACAGGGCTGGTAATCCTAGGATAAGGCCTAGAGAATAGTTGTGTAGCTTTGAGGTACGCTACTAGGCAGGGTAACCTTTCGGGAAGACATTCACATAAGTTCAAGAGATTTATGGGAATGTTACACGGACCTCCAAGACTACTTCTGTGGTCGACTGGAGGACTTCCTGAGCGGTAAAAGGCATAAGAGGGCAAAGTTACCCTACCTTGGGAATTTGGTCATTATGCCCATGGGTCCCAGTTACCCTGCTGAGGAACCCAAGTTACCCTACCTTCACCGGCAAAGTCATCCTAGAACTTAGAGGTCGATTGCCTCACATTCTATGGGCTCACAGATATTCTTGGGCACACATGCATCAGCGCGGGGAGACCCCACGCCTCTATGAGGGTGGCCCGAACATGCTATTAAACTTAGGGGGGTTTTGCTAACACCCCCCTCTGGCCCCAGCGTTGGGGTGGCGCGTCATAGGCAGACGGCTGTGTAGTTGCTCGTTTGCTAGTAAAAAGAGGTCATTTGAGCAGCTGCCGTAACACCGTACAAGTCGTCGCCGTCCGTCCGACCGAATGTCGTTCTTAGGATATAAAAGGGGAGTATGGGTAACCGCCAAAATGGGGGTCATCCAAATGTGGTCTCTCGGGCATCTAGGAATCTATTCTAGCCTACGTGTTGTAGGGTAGTCTTCCTAGTGGTACTCAGGTAGTCTCAGAAAGCCAGGGTGCTTTCGAGACAAATACCTCAGTAACCAGCCCGGACCCTGTCACCTTGATTTGTCGCATTACTATGGGTTGTCATTGGACTCTAGAGGTATGAGTCTGATCACGGTAGAGTATGTCCTGAAAGGGTGGCTATGTGTAGCCTCCACTTAGGCAACCATCGGCTACATCTCACCGGGGGAGCTTACATGTCAATTTATCACATTGGATAGACGTGTAGATTAAATGATGGACTGCATAGCTTGTGTAGACGAAACTACAACTGGGCCAGTGAGTCCACCACCTAGGTATTGACCCCGGTTGTTGTCATAACAGTTAGCCACTGGTATGACTTCGATAGGCAGAGTTTTTCCACCTGCGGTTGTATTGGAGATGCATTGCTGAAACTCATATCCTATTGACGGAGTTAAGTGTACCCGAGTTGGTCCGACACTTCCAGCTGGATAAATCCTGATGGAGGGTAGACCTCAGACAATCCCTGAGCAGGACAGGGTGCTCGCACAAGGTCGGAGTAGTGGAGAATGTCAAAGGCTTAAATCTGATATCTACTTAAGTTTAAGCGTTTTGCATTCTACTTCGATAACCAACTTTCCTTGAGAGAACTTATGGAGGGAAGCTTTCAGCTTAACAATATTAAGTTTAACCGTTTTGATTCTTCGTGAATTATTTACTCTATCTTTATCTTCTACTTTGAGTTTTGGTGTGGTCGCAACCATAGAGTTCACCTCTCTATAGGGTGCCCCCGTTACAGTATATCGTTAAGCGCACTCGCTTAACTCTCTTCTGAGAATTGTTGAAATCCATTATCTTGACATTTGTTTGATTACGAGTCGCTTGTCTGGTACAAGAAGCATCGGGTGGAAAGAACAATGCCTTCAGATATGGATGTAGTCGAGTATGACTATGACCTTTCCCGCTACAATGCTATTGCAGACTTGCGCGGAATAGGATGGAAGTCCATCGAGGAGCAGATGGCCGATCTAGAACCCACAGACATCCCTGAAGAAGTACAGGAGTTAGAAATATTGAACCCTGTTGCCTTCCCTCAAAGCTTCACACATGACCCTTCGCTGGGACACAGAATCCCTCCACAAAGACGAACTCCCATGACCTTTGCCTACTTCACTAGGGATCTGTTTGAACCCTACATAGTAAGCGAAGTAACCAAGAGGTTTCAAGAAGCCAAAGCTTCTATGGGAGAGTTCATCATGGCCACCCAGCTCGAATGGCAAAACGAGAGGGTGACCAATGCCAACCGGTGGATGAAAATTCAGCAGGTAGAGTACCGAAAATTAGCGCTTTCGGATCGAATGATCAGGGCACGCCTGACAGCTTTGGAGTTGGCTGTTCAGGGAGGGTACTCGATAGACTCCGACAATGACGTCAACATGCGTACAGCAGCTCCGCTACCTCTCGCAATTGAGCCTCCTCCACAATACGCAGCTGAGATGGCGGCTGTCATGTTGCATAAGGAAATGGCACCAATTTTGACTCAAGTCGCTCAGACGGCCTTGGAATCGCAGGAGCTAGTCAGACAATTGGAACAGCAATTGCAAGTGTTGTTCGTCCCTCAACCAGCCCCGTTGACAGTGGCATTCGAAGAAGCCATGAGATCTAGAGGTGTCAGCCCTGTGGCAAACCTCAAAAATCTTCGAGTTGCAGCTCAGCGGAGTGGTGTTCCCAAGTCTAGAAGCCATGCTTCTAGACAACGCTCGAGACAACCCTCGCCGCAACCACCACCTCGAGCCGCATCGAATGTAGCTATCCCGCCGGTAGTTGAACCTGTCACACCAGCACCGGCGATACCGGTAGAATGAGACTGGCCCTATGTGGTTGCGGCTTCAACGCCAATACCCGCCACTCCTCACAATCCGGCGGCCTTTGCTTCGGCACAGGTACCACCGGCTCCAGCAAAACCTTCTGGCAGAGCTGGATCGTCAGGTTTTTCAGACCAACCAGGACAATTCGCTTCGAAGTATTGTAACGAAGGATGTCGCATGGTTGGAGGAGACGGTCGTGAGTTTTATTTTTCGCATCGGGCACCCTGTGTTAAACGGATGAACCAAGCCATTATGATGGCCCCGAAAAGAAAAACCCGCCGCCGCCACCAAGAGCCGTTGTACCTATTGTGAGTCGACCCGACATAAGGTAGCCGACTGTGGGGATTTTCAGCGTGATTACCTGAGACCCCAACCTCAACAATCTGTCCGTCAACCACTCCTACTGCGTTCACCAGCACGCCCACCGTCTGATCAGATGGATGAGGACGAGGCAGAGGAAGAACGGTTTGACAGCTAGGACATGCCTGGCGGAGCCCAAGGTGGAAACACCGGAGGCACTGGAGGTGGACAACCTCCCAGTGGCGGAAACGTTGTTGGAGGAGATGATCCGGGTGATTCCAGTTCTTCTTCGTCCGATAGTGATGGATCCGATGCCTCACCCCCCGATCCGAGAGACTTCCTTGGCAGTCGCAAGGGCCAGTGGAGTCGAGAAAAGAAGGACAAGTACGATAGATGATATGCGGCCCTGAATAAGTTTATTCAGGAGTGTCATAAGACGGAGAAGTCATCTCATCAGCCTAAGAAGGCAGAGAAACTTGGAGTTGACCCCTTTACCGGGGATCCCAAGGACACACAACGCTTCGTACATGATGTCGAGATTAAGCTGGACTACTTCCGCGATTCCTTGGTAAAGGAAATCGTCAAAGTCAGCCTCGTCATCCCTCTCCTGAGAGATACTGCCAGAGATTGGTATAACGCCATACACCCGCACATTAATAAAGATGCGGCCAAACTACAAGGGATCAAGTTTGATCCTAAGAATGAGTTGCGAACCTGGGAAGGGTTTCACAAGCGTTTGGAAGGCAGCTTTGGTGGTCACTCGGATAGGAATCGCGCTCTGAGGGAATGGAGCCAGTTGTACATGAAGGACGGAAAGGTCAATCGCTTTATCAAGGAACTTATCCGCCTTGCAGCAGTCTTAGGGTATAGTGGGGAGTTTGTGATAAACAGAGCACGCATGGGCATGACTGACGTCCTCAACGCTGCATGGTCCATGAAAACCCCCCATCCAGTTGGATATATGGATTACCTAGACCTACTGAGTCAAACTGGCCACCAACTTGAAGATGCTTCCAATTTTCGTACGCAACACACAAAAGGAGCCTCATTCTTCGAAACGGACAAAGAGCGATGACAGGCATACTACTGAGAGACAGGGACAGAGGAAGGAGAAAAAGGCCACAGGCCCACGGCAGAAGAAGCCCCGCAATCGAGCGCAAGGGTTTACAAGACCCGCAGAAACCGAGCATACGAAGATGCACCGGAATGTGGCTTAGACTCTGATTGATAAGCGCAAACGGTTGAATCAATGTTCCCATTGTGGACAAGACGGTCACTACTGGGCGAAGTGTCCATCCGCAGCCCCAGTTGTCGCGTCCTCGCACATTAGGCGAAAACAAAGTGCTGGTGAGGCTGGACACGAAGCCACCCAAGTCCCAATGTCGAGACGCATTGAAGCGGCCTCACAACCTGCTGTGAAACAAGTTGTTGCCGAGCTCCGTGGATCACCCCCCCTAGATTTGGATATGTTGGAGGTTGATACCGAGATGGATGACTAGGTAAGCTTTTTCCTATGATATGATCATGGATGGAAAGATGCTAAAACTTTAAGCTAGGCCAAATGATGGGCATGCTAGGTGAAGAGGAAAGATGTCGGTTGTATGTTCCCCAGCCTTAAGCGCTGCAAACTGAAACTAATATATCGTGCTAGAAAATGCATGATGGAGGAAGGTTTCTTTTGTGACGTGTTGGGATGGTTACAGCTCTTGCAATTTAGTTTTGTTATTACTTATGTGATACTGTGCAATGTATGGTTTGCTTATCTCATACTGTTTTCCATTTTTTGGAAGGAATTTGGTTGGGTTTTTTTTTAATTTTGTCAGGCTGGACTTGACTTAGCAATTGAAGTTATTTTGCAAGTTTACCTGAGGAGGGTTGAGTACCCGAAATCATGCAGGCGTGATAGTAAACAGCCTAGCCATTGAAACCCCGTAAATTTATCAAGTGATAAAACTATTCACGACCCGTTGTGGCCGCTCTTGTGTCGAAAGGCAAGAGATATTGACTAGTGATCGTAAACCATACCAAATCCGTCTAAGAAATACTAACCAAAATGTTTAGGGACAAGAGACCCCAAAGGCGGTTGAGGCTTGCAGGCCCACCGCCACATACAAGATGTAACGACCCTACAATAGGTAGCTACAATCACTATCACCTTAGCCCAAATGGTATACCAAGTGGTATCCAGAGGTGTTATGGTCTTGTATATATTATATACATGGCTGGTAATCCTAGGATAAGGCCTAGAGAATAGTTGAGTAGCCTTGAGGTACTCTACTAGGCAGGGTAACCTTTCGGGAAAACATTCACATAAGGTCAAGAGATTTATGGGAATGTTACACGGATCTCCGAGACGACTTCTGTGGTCGACTGGAGAACTTCCTGAGCGGTTAAAGGCATAAGAGGGCAAAGTTACCCTACCTTGGGAATTTGGTCATTATGCCCATGGGTCCCAGTTACCCTACTGAGGAACCCAAGTTACCCTACCTTCACCGGCAAAGTCA
>Ga0307509_10010743_pt1 | contig 11168 bp, 18 predicted proteins | sample 10_EM_MG_FD_202245 | JGI IMG/M metagenome (GOLD analysis project Ga0307509, IMG submission 202245) | Populus trichocarpa ectomycorrhiza microbial communities from riparian zone in the Pacific Northwest, United States - 10_EM | ecosystem: Host-associated > Plants > Roots > Unclassified | place... | reverse complement strand
GTTGGTGTTGAAGTGCAAGGCATGCGGACAAACGTGGCGATTGCCGACACCTTTTTAGACCCGGAGAGCCGATCACGATCCTTTTTCATAACGCCGATCCGGCCCAGACCTTAGGCATGAGGTGCATTCCGTTCGTCAACATAGATAGATGACACGACCCTCCGTCTTTCCCGGCCCAGTTAAAGTCACGAGGGTCGCGCCGTGAGTCCCATCGGCATCCACCTTGCCAGTTTTTGTAGCCGCCCGAGGTGGTCGACCCACGGCTGTCTCCGTAAATGAAACCCTGCTCGTGAAATAACTTGATCGAACGCATTTTGGCATGCCTGGTAGTTCCCCCAGAAGACTACGCGTGTGCGTCTAGAACACACACCCAGTCCATCACGGCCATTCGGATGCAGATTAGGTCCGCATAGAAACGTGAAGTCATAGTGCCAGCTGCTTGCAGGGTAGGCAGTCTATTCAGTCCAGAATGACGAGCAGGTGGCTTCGTCAGCGAAGTGTAGCCTGGGGACCTTGGATAGTTAAACCCAGCGTGTCTTTGAACGTCGGAACATGGAGCATGGCCAGGTTAGTTGCAAGACATAGTAGTGCGTGTCGAAGATGCCCTTCGAGCTAGAAAGACCAGAGCCTAGCTAGAGATAAATGCGCGAAACGCTCGACTATGCCTTCGAAACGAAGACGAAGACAGCACCAAGGATACGGATGTATTAAGCCTAGTGGCAAGAGCAGAGGACAGCGCCATGAATTATTGGTCGTGAGGTTTGTCACGCTATAAACCAGTTTAGCAATGGGCGTAGCGTGTAATTAACGAGGAGGACACATGCCGCGCGGCAGAGCACATGGATGTGATATGGGTTTCAGCCACGCTGATGGAAGTATCTCCAGAATTCAATTTGCCACTCGAAGCATGTGGCCACGGCGAGGACACGATGGTTGTTGTCAATAGTCAATAAGCAGCATCCAGGCGTTCACTATCATTTTCATTTTCGTTTTCGACCAGTTGCGGGGTCATATGATAAACACGTGATCAAACGCGTTTCCCGCCCCTGCTGTGGCCGTCTGAAGACCAAGGCGAGTCGAGTGGCCTTTCGGTTTGCGGCGGTCATGTCGGACATTCCAAAACTTCTCTTGGATTCTCTGAACCCCCATACACGAAAGAAGGCTGAGCTCTCTCTTCAGGCCTACAGTCGACAACCTTCCTTTGTCACCCACCTTCTCCAGCTCATCTTAGATGCTTCTAACGATAGTGCCGTACGCCTGGCCGCCAGCGTGTACCTCAAAAACACAGTGAGACTTGGGTGGTTAGAAGATGTATGTATCCTTGGACAATCTCATCTCTTGAAATGCCGCCCTCACAGCTTCTAAGGACGAAAATCCCATCTCTCTCCCCGACAAGGAAAGCCTCAAGCCTCAATTGTTACCTGCGATGATCGCCCTTTCTGGCCCAAATGAAAAGGCTATCCGCGCACAGGTAGTCGAGTCTGTCTCTCTCATAGCCGAGCTGGATTTCCCTGAACGTTGGCCCAGTCTTATGGATGTGCGTCAACAGTCCTGTCACCATTCATTTACGTTCATCCCCATACCACTGATAGCAAATCGTCCAATCCCTCAGCGGCGACAACTTCAACATCAACCTTGGCGTTCTGGAAACTGCACACTCAATCTTCCGCTCATGGCGTTCCCAAGCCCGCTCCGACGCGTTTTGGTCTACCATCAAACTGGTCCACTCAAAGTTCCTCGGTCCCTACTTCCAGCTCTTCCAGCTGACTATTAAACGACTTGCATCCCCGGATCAACTTGTCGCTCAGACTATGGCCGTACTCGTAGAGTTGTACTACGATCTCACCTGCCAAGATCTTGCTCCTGAATTTGAAGATGGTCATGAAATATTCTTCGCCGCAGAATCTGGTTACTTCATGCAACTGATGGAATGGAACCCCCCCGAACTTCAAACAGATGTGGGTATTCTCGACACTTCCTCTTATCGCGATCAGAACTAAGTCATTGTCGTTCCAGCCGGAGGAACCTACACCCTCTATTCCTTCCAGGATCCGCACAGGTGTCCTAGAGGTCGCCGAAGTATGTTCCCTTCTCAGTTATCCCCCTTACACGCACCAATGAGTATCAGTTATACGTCAAATTGTACCCAGAGATGCTTGCACGCTCCCAATCCGTGGGGGCCTTCGTCAAGAAAGTCTGGGAGCTAGTTGGTGGCGGAAAGCAGCTTGGCATTGCGTATGACCAGGTATTCGCCTTTATCTTCCCCCGGTCCACCTTTTTTACACTTATGCGGCAATTCATAGCTCGTTTCTCAATCTCTCCGCTTCATCTCCACTGCGATCCGCTCTGGTGCTTATCGGGACATCTTCGAGACACGTAATACCGTCCAAGGGCTTATCGCTGGCGTGGTGGTGCCCAACCTCGCGCTACGCACACGCGATGTCGAGGCGTTCGAAGACACACCCCTTGAGTACGTTCGAGGAGAGTTACAGGTCTCCGAGATTTCGACACCTCGCCAGGCAGCCGCCGATGTCGTTAAAGCCTTGTCCGGGGTCGGTCCAGAAAGTGAGATCGCGACGACCACGATCGTCTCTGAATGGATCTCCCGGGCTCTTGATGAGGCTGCGCGAGGCGAGGAGTATGGTTGGAAGAGTAAGGACGCTGCTGTGTATCTCTTCGAAGCCATCGCGACGCGTAGCGGAACGCTGGCAGTGCGTGTGCTGTCCTTGACGCATGCCAACCCAAGTAGGCTGATGATAGCTGATGCGTCCTCAGCAAGGCGTGACCGCAACGAATCCGAACGTGAACGTGGTACAGTGGTTTGCGGATAACATCTTCGGCGACCTTCAGGCTGGTGTTGGTGGTGTCCACCCAGTCCTGCAGGTCGATGCGATCCGGTACCTTTACACATTCCGCTATCAGGTATGTTTGAAGGCCTTTTTTGATCGTGGCCAATATTCAGCGTTCTGTGCCCTAATTCATGTCCTCAACAGCTCACAAAAGAACAACTGGTGTCTGTTCTCCCACTGCTCCTGAATCGTCTTGATTCCAGTGATGTCGTGGTGTACACTTACGCCGCCGTGGCCCTCGACCGCATATTGTCTATGCGCGTGGGGGATTCTACAATACTCATGTATGCTCCTCGTATTGAACGGCTGCCTTTCTTTCCTTTTACGATATCTGCAGGTTTTCATCGGCAGACGTTCAGCCATTCGCTCCTCGACTCTTGAACGCCCTCCTTACCAAGATCGAAATACAGCAGAGCCCCGAAAAAACAGCAGAAAACGATTTTCTCATGCGTTGTGCGTTCGTAATTTCATTCTTGAAGTGATGCGAGTCCCGACAAAGATTTTCCCGGTACGCTAGGTATCGCAAGGGTGATCGTCACGGTAAAACAGGGACTGGGCGAAGGGTATGCGGATGTGCTTCGGCGGCTCGTTTCCGTTCTCCGGGTCATCGCGAGAAACCCGAGCAATCCAAACTTCGATCAATACATTTTCGAAAGCATATCAGGACTTATTCTGCGAGTCCGGCATCCATCCCTCGCACTCAACTACTGATGGCAGGCCCTCTAGATTCATTAGTGGGGCACTGCCTGATTCAATAACAGTCTTCGAACCGGAACTCTTTCCTCCTTTCACAGAAATCCTACAGGGTGACATTGATCGTGCGTAGTTGCTTAATATTTAACAGGAACCAAGGTCTAAGGACTATAGAATATATACCCTACGTCTTCCAGGTCCTTGCACAAATGCTGAAACTGCATCGAGGGGTACCCGTTGAATACCGCGCCCTTCTTCCTTTCCTTCTCACACCCGCGATCTGGGCCCAGAAAGGCTCTATCCCCGGACTTGTGGCGTTGTTGCGTGCGTTCCTTGCGAGAGACGCGGCGGCGATGGTCGAGGCGGGCCAACATATTCCAGTACTGGGAGTTGTGCAGCAAAGACTCGTTCCAAGCAAAGCAAATGATGGCTGGGGCTTCGATCTCCTGCAGGCTGTCATACTCCACGTCCCTCTGTGAGCGCAGCTTTTACTTGTTTCTGATGTCTGAGTAGTGGCTGAGTGTACGCGTTCCATAGCAATTCCCTTCAGCCATATTTCCGCCAGATTATTGTGACGCTCCTCACGCGAATGCAGCAGAATAAAACCAACACCTATGTCTACTACTTTGTCTACTTTCTGCTTTACATCCTCGCGATCAACGTTAGTGGCCTCACCCCGGATTATCTTATCCAAGCTGTCGACGAGATCCAGCCAGGGTATGATTCATCCGTCTTGCATCAATGTCCATGCTGACTGTGCCAACACGTAGGCTGTGGTCTCAAATCGTCACCAACTTTGTCGTACCGCAAACGTCCCAGCTGGCTGTGAAGGATCGCAAGGTCGCGGTTGTTGGCTTGACGCGCCTGCTCACACAATCTACGCTCTCGCTAAAAGATCCGAACGTGAAAATATGGTAACCTCCTCTTCTTGTACCAATTAACCTCCCTGCTGATGGCATCAAGGCCCGCGTTATTGAATCAGCTCGTGGGGCTGTTTAAAGAATCAAAGGCATTCGCGGCGGCAGAGGATGCTGGAACTGGTGTGACCAATATAGACCTCGAGGAGCAGGCCGTTGGATACCAAGCTGCGTACTCGAAGCTCGCAACGGCCGCTGCACCACCGCCCGATGTGGTGGCCTATACTGGGAACGTCCGCTCCTACGTCGCCGGGGAAGTCACTCGGTTATTCAGCACGGAACCCGATGTTAAGACGCTCGTCGCGCAAGCGGATCAGGCCCAACTCCGTCCTTTCTTGTCGAGTCTTGGGATTTCTTTCTAGCCTTTTTCGGGCGAGAAGACCTTGATGCGAGGGCGAGAGCCTGAGGGTGAAAGGTGAAGGGTGATGAAGACCTTTTTCCCATTATGTTTGACACGTGGACGCGGCAAGTGTAAGTACACAGATAATCGGCCATGCGAGTAACCACAAAGTATTACGAGTATGCGTAGTGCAGTGTGCTTTATGGTCTGTTCCCTGGAGTTGAACATGAATGAGTCAGATTGTATCCACGTACCTCCACCCCGAATTGTGGCACTTGTGGCACCCACTGTGTTCGATTGTCGCCTTGAAGTCCCGTTCGAGTTGAAAATGAGTGTGTTCGAACCCCATAAGCCTAGCCATCCCCAAATAATGAAGGTAGATCACGAAGAGGATATTCATAATCATGAATCATAGTTGTGAAGATTTAGACCACGCCCTAGAACCTGATGAGATCCTCCGCACAGTGGGTGCGCATTGTTCAGTGGACCCAGAAATGTGTTTCTGGGCTTTTTTAGTTGTGTGTCTATGTATGGTGAGCTGTAGTACGAGCCCGGGCTAGCTGAAGGTATATATATTAGATCTAGAGTTTGAGGACCTCATACAACAGCGGATCATAACCTGCTACCACAGTGGTGGTTGTGGTAAGTGAATTACGACGACATAGGTGAAATAAGGAGTGGCCTGGCGACGGACACAACGTGAAATTAAAAGACGTCGGGCATCGGGACAATGAGCAGCCGTCGGGTCATCAACCGTATTGATGAATATAATTAACCCTGACTAGTACACTGCAACGGATTCGTCATGACGTCCAGCAGAGAGTCCTGTTCACGAAATTTGTTAGCCCGCGAGTCGCGTTCCAACTTCTGCCCGTCTTTCAGAGGCTCGCTTCCGCATCTCATGCTCACAGTGACTCGCAGCAGCGAACAGTCACCCGCCGGGTGTGACTGATCCGAACACTCGTACGAGCTGGCGCACGCAGCGAACGAATGAAGTCACCATCGACTTCCCGCGCAGACCCGGTGAACGTTCACGAGATCGCCCTCACAAAAAAACGAGAGTCAGCACTGGTAAGCGCGGGTTAAATGCTTGTTCCGAAGACCTTGAACCTATCCGGATCCAGGTAGTGACGATAGTCCCAATTCCAGCGTAATCAGCGCGGTTAAAGACGAGTCAGGCCGTGTCAGTTAGAGCGAAGCGGTGTCTGATGCGGAACTTACGCATCGTGATCACAATACATCAAGGGCGATAAAGGAATAGAGGAAAGTTGTCTGATCTTTAAATTGGCAAGATAGCCACGACCCAGGTCTCCTAACTGACAGAAATGCAAAAGGTAACGAACCACAATTAGCAGAACGCAGAACGCCTAATGGTAATACGATGTGGGAGGGTTGTGAGACATGATCGGTAGGAAAACCCGTGTTTCAATCAATCCAGGCGAGGCCGTGACCGTCGGCTTTTCCAATCAGGTCGAGATCGAATGTGAGAGCCTGGTGCGAACAAACGAACTATATGCTGACCCTGGGCCGGAACTACTTTAGACCGTGTAGTTATGACAGGTGCCAGGAGTCCCAACATTAGGTGAGGTGAGGTGGAGAGCTGCCTTGAAAATATGTACCTGTCATATTTTCAAGGCCTCCACCTATCCTTGGGCTCGTTGGTTCGTGCATGAACAATAACTATGCCGGGTATTTCGTGTGCCTTTCAAAACAAATGTGGGTATACCCAGCTGGGGTGCGCAACATAGACCACTGCTGCGACGTTCTTCGCACGCGCGCGTCGAATATACTGTAGATGTAGGGGATGCGACGTTTCCGTTTCGGCCTAGTTTAGTTTAGCTTCGTTCTACAGACACTAGAGTTCTCGTGCTTGGCAAAGTCAAGAGAGCCGCCATAGCCACTCAGAATAATGTGCATACGTGGATGCTTAGTCATCCCTTCGCAACTTCGCGTCCGCCAGCTCGCGGTCGTCGGCTCGATCTGTGATTCCACCGCCCCCGCACAGGGCTCTGTTTTCTTACCTTTGTCACAGAGCCATGCCAATCAACCTTGGCACTCCTATCATCACTGCCGCCGCTGCGGCCGACTCATCCACGCCGACGCCTATCCCAGAGGAGGAAGAGTTCTACTCCTCCTGGTCACTTTTCCTCGTCTGCCTACTTCTTATTCTATCTCTTTGGACATCTTATTACCTACAAATCAAGAGGATACGCGCGATTCATGAAACCGTCGTATCTATAGTCGCAGGCATGGTGGTTGGGTTTACCGTGCGCATAGCGCCTGGGCATTTGATTAGGGAAATGCTGGTAAGTTAGCTACCCTGTCTCTGGCGATCTTTATGACCGGTCGTTCGAAAATGAGGCGTGTCTTTTGTATGGGCGGGCCAGAGTTGATACCGGGCAGGACTGAAGAGGAGAAGTGACATCCGCCCATGTCGCGTTCATACGTGTGCGGCTTGTCCAGGTTTCTGATCCTCCATCACAGACTTTCAAGCACACGCTCTTCTTCAACCTCCTTCTCCCACCCATCATTTTGAACTCTGGCTATGAGCTGAAGCAGGTATGCCAGTCCGTCATTGTTTCTCGTTCACACCGGAATAAAAGTGGCCACCTGTAGGAAAGTTTCTTCCGCAACTTTGGTTCCATCTTGACGTTTGCTTTCCTCGGCACCTTCATCTCAGCTGTCGGCGTTGGGTACGTTTCCGTGCAATTCCCGAACACGGTGCCGAGCTGACCGCTTATGTAACAGTGTACTGGTTTACATTTGGTCTGCACTTGGCATCGAGTCCTTGGACCTCACCTTACTCGAATGCCTCACGTTCGGGACCACTCTATCTGCGACGGACCCGGTCACAATTCTCGCCATATTCAAACAGTACAAGGTTGATCCAAAGCTGTACACCGTCATTTTCGGAGAAAGCTTGCTGAACGATGCTGTCAGCATCGTCATGTATGAGTATGTGATCCTGTCTCTTTATTCAAGTCCGTCGTACTTACCTTTTCCAAAGGACGCTTTCCCAATTTCACGGGACCGAGATTTATCTGTCGTCGCTCTTTCACGGAACAGGAATCTTTCTTCTCAATTTCAGCGTGTCCATGGTCCTGGGTGTCGCGTTTGGTCTAGCCATGTCACTAATTCTCAAGCACTCTTCCCTCAGCGTTTACCCCTCCATCGAATCTTGCTTGGTGACGTTGTGCGCGTACACCTGTTACTTTTTCTCCAATGGCCTATCCATGTCTGGCATCGTATCACTTCTCTTCTGTGGTATCACGCTCAAACACTACGCGTACCACACCATGTCTCATCGCACGCAACGTGCAACCAAATACATCTTCGGCACCCTCGCGAAGCTCTCGGAAAATTTTATCTTTATCTATCTCGGCATGTCTCTTTTCACCTCGCCACCCTCCGGGGAGAAAGTGACGTCGTACGTGAAACCCCTCTTTATCGCAATCACGACCGTTGCGGTCATCTTTACGCGCTATGCCGCTGTCTTCCCACTCTCCGAGTTGATCAACTTCTTCCAACGCCACGCGCGCGGTCAGCGCAGCGAAGAGCTCCCACACGCATACCAGATGATGCTCTTTTGGGCTGGCCTGCGCGGCGCGGTCGGCGTTGCCCTCGCGGCCGGCTTCAAAGGGAACAACGCACAAACGCTGCGCATGACAGTGCTCGTCGTTGTTGTCCTCACAGTTGTTCTCTTCGGTGGGACGACCGCGCGGATGCTTGAGGTGCTCGGAATACGGACCGGGGTCGAGGACGATGGTGCGACAAGTAGCGATGACGACGAGCCGCCACTGACCCGCCGTAACGGGCGGTATCATCGCCTTCCGGACGACTACCAAACATACAGTCGTGCTGCAGCGCGCATTGGCTCACACTACGGGCACTTACCGCGGAGTTACAACCACCACGCGCAAAGCCAAAGCCAAAGCCCAAGCAGAAGCCCGCTACATCACGGGTCTCAAAGTCAGCGACCGTTCTCCCCATTGCGCACAGGGTCTGTGTTCTCCGCTGCGTCGAGCGACTCGGACGAATCGGATGGCGGCGAGGTGCTCCCGCTTGCCCCGACATCTAGCGTCCCTGGAGGAAGCGGGGCCGGCCCAGATGGCTCCTCTCCTGCTGTAGGCGGGCCAGCCGAGCGCAGCGAGGACTCGAAGTGGTTCCAAGCTATCGATGAACGATACCTATTGCCCTTGTTCTCGAACGCGACGGCAAGCCGGACATTCCATGCGAGACGGATGCGGCGTGGGGCAGGGAACGGGGCAGAGGTGGAGCCAGGCGAGGAGGAAGAAGAGGACGGGCCAGAGGTGGAACTTGGCCAGACCGTGTCTACGCATGGCGTTGGGATTGCGCTGGACGAGAGCCGCATTGAGCGTGGGCTGTCGAGTCCGTCGCTGCGGAGGGAGAGCGACCCAGCGCTGAGCCAGTCGCCATGACCTCCTGTTACGGTGCCGGACATTGGAAAGAAAATGCGGAGATAGACACAGGCACGCGGCATTTTATGTAAGTAGTATTGTGTCGCATAATCATACGTGTTGGTGGTCGGACTCCCCGAAAAACACGGTGGTATGTTGTTGGTGTGAGAAAGATGCATGAGGACCAGCTTTGGGAGCAAAGGTTCGTTGCGACAGGCCCATGGGTATGAGGTCCCCAGTCATTTGGCTAGCTAAATTTTCGATTTGTGGGTTATGCAGTGGCGATCCTCAGTAAAAAGGAAGGACAACCGCTGGCTATGCACCTCAACACGCTCTTTGCGGAACTGACAGGGTGGATTTCCATAATTGCCCGGCGACGCTTTCCCGTTTCGGGGCGAGAACAATGAATGGAAAAGACCCTGGACCCTGAGAGGAGATATCAGTGGCGCTTCTCCATTACACACCCCGTCCCCTTGTTGTGCATGAACATGTGTAGTCACATAACTTATGTGTCTGATATGCGGGTTCGCGTGGTTATCATCAGGGCGGTCGCACGATATAGGCGCATCGGACCGGCTGGCCGAAGAGCAGCGTTGGGGCGTATCTTTCCCAGTGGCGCAGGGTGCCTTGCGCCAAGTTGGTAAAAGGTCTGGTCATGTGGATGGATGGACTGTCCCTCTTTCAAAGGCGGGTGCGTCTCACCGCCGCACCCCTAAACTTTGATGTTTTTCTTCCTCAACGTGTGTGTGTTTTCGATCTTTCACGCAGACAATGCCGGCAACTGGCAACTGGCAATGTATGGCCTAGAATCGATGGAAGTCGCGTCAAACACGCAGTCATCATAATGGAGCGTGTGTGTCGTCCGCCGGTGATGATAACGATAATGCTGATGATGATATGATGATGATGATGATGATGGCTGATCATGGATGTGCCCGGGCGCCGTTTGCTATGGTAAACATAAAGGTCACGCCCTCGAAGATGAAACTCCGCTCTGCCGGTGCACTGCCGGTGCAAGGACAGCCACAACGTAATGCAAGGACCATTGTCACCGCACTAAAAACTCATTATATAAGCTAAATATATAAAATCTCGTCGCGATTCTGTGATTATCGATTATCGATGTGCAACCCAAATACCAAACACCAGAAGTTAATCGCATGTGCTCAATTTCGTATGTTCAAATTCCAAACATCACAAGTCCTCATTCATAATCGCAAATCAACGAACTTGAACTTGGGAGAGGTCTGAAAGCGAGCCTTGCAGGAATGGACAGAGCAAACACAGGTGGGATTCAAGTGAACTATAGGTAATGTGCTCCCCAGCACCTCAACAAGCGGGACGCAAGAGTGATATGCATGGGCAAATGGCAAATGTACCTATGACAAGTAATTTCATAGCACACACAGAGGTCGCTGGTGGAGAAGGTGAACAGGAAAGAAAGGCAGTTGTGGACAAAGTGGGGAAAGGTGATAAGTGGCAAGGCCAGGAAGAATGAGAAGATGACTGGCAAGCTTAGGAAATCAGAAATGGTCTATTGATTGAACATTGGGCGGGGCTAGTGGTGGCGCTATGATTCCGATGTTTTGATCAATAACGATTATAGGAATGGTGATATTAATGACCAATGCACCATCGTCAGAAGGTCGTAGGAGTGTTCCGATGCTGGTGACAGGCGAGGATGCAGTGCTTATCATGGCAGGAGTTGTTGAGAGTGTTGTTGATATGGCAACAGTGGATGTAGACCTTTTGTAATGTACCTCACAAAATCCACAAGTCCACATTGTAATGTAGTGCCTATGATCCCTAGGAGCTTCCAGGCTGCACACGTTATAATGTAGCCTCTCCCCCTCTGAGCAGAGCATGATAATGTGTTCACCCACAGTTCCCCTACATTATAACCCCAGCACTCTCTCAGAATTCCAAGCCAGCAAGACGTGACAGCCCCCTG
>Ga0307509_10010741_pt1 | contig 11169 bp, 10 predicted proteins | sample 10_EM_MG_FD_202245 | JGI IMG/M metagenome (GOLD analysis project Ga0307509, IMG submission 202245) | Populus trichocarpa ectomycorrhiza microbial communities from riparian zone in the Pacific Northwest, United States - 10_EM | ecosystem: Host-associated > Plants > Roots > Unclassified | place... | reverse complement strand
CCATCAGAGAGGAGGGACGGAATGAGGCCGAGTCGAAAGCTCATCGTCGTGAAACATCGCGCAGACCGTCTGATACGTGAAAACCTAGATGGTCGACCAATCGCATACACGAGTTGTAAGCTTGCGGCAAAATGTTCCCTCACTGGATTGCTCTGTTCGCACGTGGGCTGTCACGACAGGACGGTCGCCTATCTCTATCAGGGTCCATACTCATCCTGACAGCCTCGTGCAAGATCGTGCCCCTGCCGGTACCTTGAGTCCCACGATGGAAGCCAAACCCAAACGACCGAAGGGACGGGATGGGACCCTCTCTTCGTTGAATATAGCCATCGAAGCCATGAATCTTGCGAAGGAGGTTTCCAGTATTACACCAGCCAAGGCCGTTTTTGGATCTGTTAGCATCCTGCTCACGACGGTCAGGGTACGTTTCTTCGCCTCCCACCACTGGATATCCCATGTTCACGTGTGGCCAGGACTCGATGGCCAACAAACTGGACTATGTCGAACTCTGCCTAGCCTGCGCAGGCGTGTGTAAAGCCCTTGACCGAGGGATCAACGAAAGGCAGACGAATGAACTCAGTCGGTCCGTGTACGAAGCGATTGGGGAGTTGACCACGTGAGTTCAACCAGCTACTACGGTACACGAAGTATTGAACGCGCCTGTTTATCGCGTCCTCGATCGCAGAGCCGTGGCGGAAATCCAGGAGAAGATCATCGAGAAACGTGGGCGGAATCTGCTGTCTCGACTCGCAAACGCGAAGAACGACAAGGAGACAATTGCCACCCGGAAGTTGGATCTCAACAGGATCCTCCACATCTTTAATGTGCGTTCTGTCATCACTGCATGGCTATCGCTAACGGTTCACTTGCAGACGGAGCTTGCAATAAACACGCACGTAATCGTTTCCGATGTCCATCACGGCGTTGTGAACACCCACGTCATGGTTTCCGAGATTCACCGCAGTGTGGTGAAAGGCCAGGGAGGGATTGACGATCAACATCGGTTGGTGAGTGACATTTGTACTCCGTTCCGCCGCCGGTTGAATAAACGGTTGCCCCCTCCTAGACACAAGCCAGGTCAGCAATATCGACTGTCAATGGATCCAATGTCTTATATTTGCACATAGCATGACCAGCGAATCGCCGCCGCCGCCACCGAGGGACTTCTTTGGGCGAGACGAGTTGATCGAGAAGCTGGTCGGTCTGGCAGAGAACCTCACTCCGTTCGCTCTCATCGGTGCTGGTGGAATCGGCAAGACGTCCATCGCTCTCACTTTCCTCCACGACGACCGCATCAAGCAACGGTTCGGCGTCAACCGCCGGTTCATCCGATGTGACCAGTTCCCCACCTCGCTCGCTCATTTTCTCCGCCGGCTCTCCAAGGTTATCGGCGCAGGCATCGAAAACCCCGACGACCTGACCCCCCTTCGGCCATTGTTATCCTCAGAGGGGATGCTAATAATCCTCGACAACGCGGAATCCATTCTCGACCCGCAGGGAACAGACGCCCAGGAAACCTTTGCTGTGGTGGAGGAGTTGTGTCAGTTTGACAACATTTGTCTCTGTGTCACCTCCCGTGTCCGCACCATTCCACCCACCTGTGAGGCTCTCAACGTCCCAACGCTGTCGGCGGAGGCTGCACGCCATACCTTCTATCGTATATACAAGAACAGCGAACGGTCTGATCAGGGCAACAAGATACTGAAACAACTCGATTTCCACCCCCTGTCAATCACCCTACTCGCTACCGTTGCGCACCACAACGGGTGGGACACGGACCGCCTCACCAAGGAGTGGGAGAGACAGCGGACAGATACGCTTCACACACACCACAACAGGAGTCTCGCCGCCACCATCGAACTTTCACTCACCTCTCCCATGTTCCAGGAGCTTGACCCCGACGCCAGGGGACTCCTCGGAGTCATTGCCTTCTTCCCTCAAGGTGTTGACAAGAAAAAGATTGAGTGGCTGTTTCCCACAGTCTCTGATTGCCCAAACATCTTCGATGTTTTCTGCATTCTTTCCCTGACACACCGGAACAACGGATTTGTCACAATGTTAGCGCCACTCCGGGACCATCTTCGTCCCAAAGACCCGAGGTCGTCTTCACTCCTCTGTGCAGCCAAGGATCGCTACTTGGGTCGGTTATCGGTCGGAATTTGGCCTGGCAAGCCCGGCTATGAGGAAACACAATGGATCAAGTCGGAGGATGTGAATGTTGAGTACCTGCTCGATGTTTTCACAACCATTGACATGGACTCGAACCATGTCTGGGATGTCTGCGGTTATTTTATGGACCACCTCGGTTGGCACAAACCGCGGCTTGTCCTGCTGGGGCCAAGGATTAAAGCCCTTCCGGATGGTCATCCCTCCAAGCCACGATGCTTGCTTGAGCTCTCACATTTGTTTGGCTTAATTGGAAATTACATGGAGTGCAAGCAACTCCTCATTCATACCTTGAAGCTCTGGAGAGAGTGGGGGAACGACTTGGAGGTTGCTCACACACTGGGGCACTTAGGTGAGATGAATCGGCAACTGGAACTCCGTGAGGAGGGGATGCAGCAGGTGAAGGAAGCGGTGGAAATTTCCGAACGACTCGGCAATACATTTGAACAAGCACATTCTTGGTGTGGCCTCGCTTGGTTGTTGTATGAAGACCGGCAGCTCGACGCCGCAGAAGAAGCCGCATCACGAGCAATTAACCTCCTCCCAGAAAGAGTTGATCGAACTCTCCCCTGCCGATGCCACCGTATCCTTGGTAAGATACACTCCTCCAAAGGCGAGGCAGAAAAGGCTATCGATCACTTCGAGGCAGCACTCAGGATAGCATCCTCTCTCGACTGGTACGGTCAACAGTTCTGGGGTCATTATTGCCTGGCGGAACTGTTCTTCTGCCAAGGCAGGTTTGATGACTCGCGCGCTCAAGTTGAACATGCCAAATCGCTTGTGGTCAATGACATGTACCTCATGGGTCGTGCAATGGATCTCCAGGCCCTGTTTTTGTGCAAGCAAGGCAGGTTTGGAGAGGCGAGGTCGGAGGCTTCATGTGCCATTGATGCTTATGAGAAGGTCGGGGCCGCGAGGGACCTGGAGCCGTGCAGGGACCTCCTCCGTGGTATTGAAAAGGAAATGGAGGTGTCGATTACCTCTGGTGAACCAGAGTTCAATAGTGAGCTCCCGGATACAGCGCTACTTCTTACGCGTGTTAACATCCATTTCCAAGCCCAGGGACCCAGACAACACCTCCGGTGGTTGCCCCGATTGATTCGGATTTATTCTTCCCGCAGGTCACCATGATCCTGTCCCCTCACTCCATTCCCTCTTGTGTTCTCCGACGACGTTACCATCCCCATACGCCTTCTCTCTCTCTCTCTCTCTCTCTCTCTCTCTCTCTCTCTTCAATCACATTCTCCCAATCACATTCCCCCATCGCGTGTTTCCTCCATCACATACATCGTTCTGTATAAGTCGCCCCATCGCTTATCGCGACCCCCACCTTACATTAATGTTTCCCTACCACCCACGTTTTCCTTTTGTTTATTTACACTATACGCATCCAGTGGGTGGATTTTTTATCGTTTGGTTTTGGTGATGCCGTGATTGCGACGAACCCCCCATCTCGATCGTCCCCTGCAATTGAGGTCGACCCGATTGGTCAAAGAACAGTACCTCCTCTTCACTGCAACCACTCTAATGGACCCTCTTCAACCCTGGGGCTACAACACCATGAGTTCAGAGCTCCCCATGTCACCTCGGGATAACCCCCGTCTCAGTTCGCACCACCAAGCGACCCACCTCATTTTTTAAGAATCTAGAAATACTTTGTCCCCACTGAGATGTAGCAATCGTGACCTGCTGTTCATGCGGGTTTTGTAAATTGCGTGCCAGATCATGTCGGCTGATCGAAGGGAATGCATATTTGCGGAGATGAAGAGCGGGACGACCGAACATCTAAGTGTTATTCGAGCTCTCCAGAAAGCGTTGAGGACTGTAACGGTGCTCAGCGGTGAGATGCTTAATCCCAGTCGACAGCTGCGACTATCTGCTTGTAGGCGCGGGTGAGGGTCGAGCGCGACCGCGTCGAGTATACGTTGTGTACCTACCTACCCACCGATCCTCGGATAAGGCTCTCAATATCTTCGGGCCCGATTCCCTGACTCAAACCCATTCCCTCCAAGTCCGTCCCTGGGACTCTACCTGCCAGCGTTCCCCTCGTAACACTGTCCACCATGCCACTCTCGAGGATTTTCGGGAGGTTCAGGAAGTCTTCTCGGAAGTCCCAAAACTACCACGGCTCCTCCGCCGTCGCAGTCAAAGCGGAACAGAGCCAGCCGCCTGGGATTCGCGACCTTCGATCCTATTCTCGCGGTACCTGCTAACGATCGGTCTCACAGATCCCAAGTAATACCAGCAGTACTCCATCCCTCGCACCAGAGGCCCCAACTAAAGCTGGAGCAGTGATTGAAGCGGTCCCCGACGCTGCGGAATCACCTGTACCTGAAGTGGCGCCGGAACCGCCTCAGGAGAATGGATACCGTAGTTTGCTCCCGGAGGACGAAATACCCAATTTGCAAACTATCTTGGCTTCATGTGGCCAGTTCATGATCTCCCTCAGGTAGGGTATCCGCATCAGAGTCTAGAGTCTGACTTGTGACGATCACATGCAGTACTGGAGAAGGGTTACTCGATGGACGAAACGTGAGGCAAAACCTTCCTGCTTCCTCAAGCTATCACTAACGGGATTGTGTTAGGTCATTGAACTGGACCACAGCGTCGTTCGGACGCTTCAACACATCCGCCTCCTACGAAACGACGCACGCCCAATCGGCAAACTACCTCCAGAGATACTCATTCCCATATTCGACCTAATCGCTACGCCTTCGGAAGAATTCGACTCCACCTCTGCTTACGAAAACCTCGCATCGTTGATTCGCGTCTGCCGTTATTGGAGGGCCATTCTTTTCAACCATTGTGGTGTATGGTCGAACGTCCACCTCAGAGGCCAAGATCCGGACTTTCTGGCCTGGCAGATGGCATTCTCTAAAAGCGCACCACTCGACGTTACGGCTCACCTCCACAACAGGGTTTCCAACTACCGCTCACTTCACAACTTCGAGGCGTCCGTGAAGGCCATTCGAGATTGCCGACAGAGGGTTAGAAGTTTATCCGTTCATATCCCCCGGGACGACTCCTTACAGGATGCCCTTGATTTCGAACTTCCCAACCTCGAAGAACTGGCTTGGGAAGAGATAGATTTGGAACCCCAGCCGCATCTTATCGGCAACCCAGTTTGGAACGCCAATCGGTATCCAAAACTACGGAGATTATCTCTGAAAGGGACACTGGATTGGCCGATGGCGTTCACGGCCGGGTTGACGAGGTTTAAGTTTGAAGGACCAATGACCGTCACCGTTACGGACATCTCAAACTTCCTCGAAGCCAATAGCGCCCTCGAATCTCTCGAGTTGGTCAACCTCCACGTACCTGCTGGGGTTCCTTAACAAACTAGGCGAATCGCGCTTCGCCGCTTGACTACGCTCTCACTCAGTAACGTCGAATACGGACATGTATTCCCGTGCATGAGCCTTCCCGTGCTCGAAAGCCTGCACGTCGGCCCGTTTGACCAACCGAGTTGGTGGTCGTGGACCGTGTGGGACAACCTTTCTCTTCCATCTGGGATTACTTCACTCAACGTGAAGTACCTTGGTTGGGAGGGCGGCCTCGACAGAGTTTGTATCACTGGGTTCGACGATACGCACACAAATTCGCTGAGCCTTACGGAGCATTTGGTTGGCATGAGGTTCAACCACATGATACGTGCTTTGTCCCCCGCCGCAGTACATTCCGTCACATCCATTTCCTTCGACGAGGAAGAAACAAACGACCCACGATACCAACTCTCCTCCTCATATCTCGAAATTGTCCTCCGTCGTCTTCAAAATCTGAGACACCTGGATTTATGTTGGGGTCACTTGACTCATCAAGTGGTGAAACATCTGGAACGCAAGTGCCCGAAGCTGAAGGTTTTGAGGGTGAAGACCACGCGGCTGTCTTGTTCTGCGACCTTCGATTTGGTTCTCCGAATGGCTAAGGTTCGATCGGGTGGGGGAAAGCGGCTCGACAAGATCGAATGCGTCGTTCCCGAAGACGAGGATGGCGCCACGAAAACCGGAGAGCTCTGGGATACTTTAGCTCGGACTGCAGAACTTGATCATTATCTCGGCGATGGGTGAGTGGCATTCTGGCATTCTGATCTTCTCCCTGCACCTTTCTGAGTGCGCCTCATGCGGTAGACCAGGGAGGTGACAGAGGCCGACCATAACAACCTGGTCGCTTACTGGCACTGACGAATGACTCGATTAAACCCACACAGGAACGTTAACTGTGGCAGCTAATGGAGGGCGTAGGTCAGATCGCGCAGGCGCCGTGCGTGGGTAATCGATACGGAACCACGAGCCGATTTATAGATTACCCCGCCCTTGTCTTCAACGCAACTGAACAATTGAGTGGGAAGGGTTTGATTCTTGATTCCCGTGTCCCCCGCGATTCAACGGGCGATATCGGCACAGATTACATTAAAGTGAGTGACTATCCATAAGGCTTTCACGTTTGCTACCGTCGGACTCAGTCAACCAAGCTCCGGGCGAGTTTTCCGGGTTCAGAGGGGTGAATCGCGGGTGACCCCCCGCCCCGGTTGCAACTCCCTCACAACCGGTATGTTTTAAAGCAACTTCAGACGGACCGTTCAACTCGGAGGTACTCGAGCGTGCTCGCAACATGTATATTATAATGTAAGAAATGGAAACAACAGTAGTGGGGTGCATTTTATTCTACTCGGGCGAGTCCCGCCGCCCCGATTTGCATCCTTCTCTTTGAGCCAGACCCGTAGGGGAAGGGGGGACCCGGGCGGGATCGTAGCCATGGGGCTCTCGGACCTCCAAGTCTGACGACTCCACATACGTACAAGGATTTCAAATTGGCACCGTTTGCCACCCCGGTAAGCGACGACAGCTGTCCAAAACGCAGCACAAAGTCTTATGGATAGTCACTCAGTCGCACACCTATGATCAAATAGTACATCCTATATCCGGATACAATGCAGAGAAAAATAAGAGGCCATTAGGAAGCGTCTAGCTCCCGACCGATATCCACGTAACCACCTAAAATACAAGAGATCCGTGTTCCGAGATGTGTACAGTCCTCCAGGGATGTCTCTAGCGCATGAGGAGAAAGAGTTAAATGAAAGGCGTTGTCTGTGATTCGTTTCGAAAATGAGCGTTGATTGTTCGTGGGCACCCTTGACCCCTCGCAAAGTTGCCAATGATCCGTTGTCCAATCATTCAGGAGATGTCGACCTAAGCCTGCTGGTAGACGGAGACGTAGTTGATCTTGGTTTGAGCCCCTGTGGTGAAGAGTGGTGTGTGAGTCACGGCCCAAAATAATTGCATAGGGAGCTCGTACAGTCGTAGTTCGTGGAGTTGCCAACGGCATCAGCGCAGGTCCCTCCATTATTGTAGACACCACCTGCCCAGTCTCCACAGATGGTGATGTTGATGATGACTATAGGACACCACAAATCGCTCAGTTAGGTCTCGAGAAAACCAGCGGGAGGAACATACGGCTGAGGTCACGGAAAGAGGCGGCGATATCACACGACCCGTCGGACCATAAGGCGGCAGGGGTTCCCCAAGAATCAGGGTTAGGATCGCCGTTCTGGATGTCTTGAGGGATCTGGCTCCGTTCGAACCTCCAGATAGCAATGTGCGTGGTGTCCCAAAGCATGGCGTAAACACCACCAGCGGCCATATTGAAGGGGGTGCCAGCGCTTCCCTCGACGTCGGTGAAGGCACAGCCAGCGTTGTTACTGCCAGAGCTCTTGCACTCAGTCGTGAGTGGGGTTCCGAGGAAACTCTTGTTCGCCGTGCCGTTCGCGCTCTTGTACTTGGGTCCAACGTTGGGATCCATCTTGCAAACCGCCCTACTGCCAGTATGAAGTGTGTACTGGTTGAAATTGTCGGTGTTGACGTATTCGAAGATGTCGATCTGAGAGGAAAAGTTAGAATCGGAAGGTTTGGACGCGACGAAGAGGAAATAGTAGTCACCTCTCCACCATCTGGCCAACCCGGGCTATAAGTTGAGGTTATTTTCCTGCATCAAAGAACGCGGGAAACGGAATGGACATACCCGACAGCTAAGATAACGGTTGATATCAGCATGAGATTTCTACAATAAACAAAGGCGAGAGACTCACCCCAGAAGGCGGGCCAGACAGTGGGACCGTGCGCAAACTTCCAGAAATCAGCGATCACCAGAGCGCCATTGTAGGTGGCCTTGCTGGTGATACGAACGCTATCCGGGAGAAGCGGATTGTGAGTTCCTGATTTCCGATCGGACGTTCCACGCGAAAGCTTACGATCGTCGGTTACCGCCAGGGGGGACATTCGTGCTGTTGTCGACTCTCATGACGGCGGTACCATCCGGCTGGACATAGGCAAGATCTTTGGAGTTTTCCCGGGATTCGTAGATCACGTTTCCGTGAGTTGGGTCAGGTTGAGTGAAGAAGTCCCATTGACTGAGATAGGAGAGCCGATCAGCTAAAGACAATTGAGGAGTATTTCGGTCTGTACTCACTCGAAGAACGTCTGGCCTTGGTGCTTGTCCTGCAGCTTGTACTTGGTGGTATTGGTATTCCTGGCGACGTTGTGGTGTCTTGAATCGTAGTCGCGAGGACTCCGATGGATATGCATTCGAGCCAGCGACGCCACCGGAAGGACAGCGACCAAAAGAAGGGGCAGGAGATGCATGGTCGTTCTAGGGGTACTGGAGAAGAGAAAGAAAAAAGGGGACCGTCAAGGGCGAGGGGAAGGAATAAAGAGATGAAGGGGGTGCGAGTGGCATGCAGTGACCCTACGTCCTTTATAAGACTGGGCAACTTGGCCACCGCCGTCCAAGCATGGCCCCGACGTGTTTCTTTCCATCAACTAAAAAACCGTTGACATGGAGCGCCTGGCAACCGAATAACGAAAGGATGACGGTCCGTCCGAGAGGCGTTATCAATCGACCGTTTTGCTGCGGCTGCACGTCCACTTTGTTTCCGAAGTCACGGACGGTCAAGGTCACCCCAAGGTTTCTAGAACAAAGCAGCGTTTTGTAGATCCGTGGCTCCCTCGTAGACGATGCTGACCCACGGATTCTTGACCTAGCAGGCGGATAAACGCCGGTCTACATGGTTTTCCCGGATCGGTTACGACTTTGAAGTGCCGATCCGTTTGCCACGGCCATGGAGCAGCCCCTCTTCCCACCGGTACCGGCCCACTATCCTACGGCTACCCATCTCCCGCTATTCCGACCTGCAGTGGTGCAGCTCTCAGCACAGCTCTCGACGTCTAGGAGGTAGAACATCGGGTCCACCAGTTGAACGCGACCAATGTTCACCCAAACCAGCGATATAATGGCATCGATTCACGTACACAATACAACCATCACCAATCGATAATCACGAGTTCTTCCTTTACTGCACAGGCTTACCTGCGGAACCTAGTCGGATGAGTCAAACAACAGGGCTCATGGCTTGCTAGCGAACGCCTTTGAAGCTTCTTCGCAATCCCGAGTACAGGCCAGACCCACCCCACACGTGGCTTACGACCACCGGCTTGCGTAACAACCACGACCACAATTAATCTGCATCTCGTTCTAGACTGCCAACACCGACACGGCGCCGTCCCGGAGGACGCATCCTACACGTTGCCGAAGTTCAGCAGGAGGTTCCCCATTAATACATCCCCCGAAGATTAAAACGCGTTCACGACGATCCCCGTTTCTCTATTCTCCCTGCGCGGTTTGGTAGTGGAATAAACCGTATACTCTTGTAAATAGACCCTTAAGGGTTGCAAGTTGAGCGTACGAACGAATGTGTTCACATTCCACCGACTTTCGGTTTTTCCCGGCGAAAACGATAAGCTTACTTGCCCAAGCGACCGGCCGGTTCAAATCGCAAGTCCAAGAACCGCCCACCATAACACTGAACGCGTCCATGGCCCCAGGCGGTTAGCGGATCCTTGAGTATCTAACTACGAACTGTGAGGGCTAACGCACGGCGAGAGCAGACCCACGGCCTTCTCCAAAACCCCAGCCCCTAACGGGCATCCCATTCATATTCCTGTTCACGACATGTGGACTGTGCGCGATCTTCCTTCTGTGGCGAAAATCAGACGCGTTGAAGTCCGTGGTCGCTCACAGGTGGGTAGCCGAGGCAGATCCTTCGAACGAACCCGATTAACAACTCGCCAAAAGACTTCAACCATGGTCGGAAGGTGGCCGTATTCGACTTTCTGAAGATGATGGACCGACATCCACGGAGTTTCTCGACGACGATGACGACGAAGAAGATCGGCCAATTGCGTTGGGTAGGAGCCTGCCGGACGTAGAATCTGAGGCTCATGAGGCTTGGGAGCGAGAGGAGAGTAGAAACACCTCGGAGTCGCCAACACCAGTGCCGGTGGTCGGCCGATGACGGTGCGGGCGGGAGCGGGGGTCGCCGTGGGCCCGTAAAGTGCATAACGCCGGCGCTGAGAATTGGACTGCGTGCCTGTACTTATCAGTCTCTTCCATCCTTCCTTTACTCCTCTCCATGTTACTACCACTCGAAGTTCTCGAGGACGTCGCCTTCTGGGTTGCGATCGAAAATACATCCATCCCAGCTCCCAGCGCCCTCATCCCCCTTCTGCTGCTGGATCGAGAAACGAGCAAATTCTTGTCCTTCGATTCCAATCACCCTCTCTACGCGCGTATCTATGCAGCGAAATTCGATACCAAGACGACAATTCGGAGACTTGGAAAGGCGAGGTTGACTGCGCAGGGTATGGCCGAGGAGCTGAAGAAACGATGTGTTCACTTGAGGGCACTACGTACCCTCTCCGAGTCGGAAATCGAGCCTGCGATATGGACGATATTCGTGATGATGCTCGAGAACGACGAGAAGAACGAGAAGCTCCTGCTCGAACACACGAAGATAGCCCATTGGCTGAAGTGCCATTGGGTCGCGATATCGAGCACTCTCGAGGAGGAGGGCTGGCCTCCCAACAGCCTCTTCCACGCGGTCTGCATGTGGCTTTTATGTAACTTTTACCCCAAAGGTGCGCAGCCTCTCCACGAGGAGGTGTTTTGATT
>Ga0307509_10010739_pt1 | contig 11171 bp, 8 predicted proteins | sample 10_EM_MG_FD_202245 | JGI IMG/M metagenome (GOLD analysis project Ga0307509, IMG submission 202245) | Populus trichocarpa ectomycorrhiza microbial communities from riparian zone in the Pacific Northwest, United States - 10_EM | ecosystem: Host-associated > Plants > Roots > Unclassified | place... | reverse complement strand
GACTAAGGCTATTGATACGACGTCAAGTAAGGCTTAGAGGGTATGGATTGTAGTTGACGTAAATATCTCTCCCGACGAAGGCCGTCGGGGCGCTTTCGAAAAACGCAATGGTAAGTGTGGTGTGTCTGGAGGTAACAGGAAGAGGTAGATGGGGCGCATGAGAGGACCTGTTATAGGCGTCAAGAGCAAGAGCGTTGGGTCTGCTCTAGCTCTTCATTGTTTGTCGCCATTAGGGTCCGGCGTGTACTGTAGGTGCCTGCGGTAGGGTTGGGTGTAGAAGACACTTTCGTGGTAAAGTATCACGGGCGTGACTAACAATGATCATCGATAGAAGAACGAATTGCAAAGGGACCATATACCAAACATAGAGAATAGATCAATGGCTTAGTCTCCCATCGCATGTCATCAAACACCTTTTTAAGCCTCATTTGAGTTTGACGCCACGAGAAGTCTCGTACTGTGATGCATCCTGGCATCCCGTGGCGTCCACAAAGGGCTAAGGCTGGGAATAAAATGTCAACCCAACCCTGCTGCGCATCACACACCGAACACAACCTCAGGGCATCATCACTTTCAGCTGACAAAGATGAACACCTCCGACTTGATTGATGTGCTATGAGAAATTGAATCTATTCTAAGTCTAATTATGATACTCTATTAAAACCATCAATATCAAATGCTAATATACTCGGCGTCTCTGTAGACGCAGCCTTAATCTACGTGCCATAATATGGATTACACTCTCGGGGGCAAACATAGTCTCTTAAGCTGAAGCTTGTCCTTGCTATCGTCTTCCAATACCATTCCGCGCTTGTGAAGCTGGTCCTCTTTTGAAAGTTCTGTGGAAAAAGCAACAAGAGAGTGCATTTTGGACCTTTGCTCATTCCAATTATCGACGTCAAACTGCGCCTTACGCTTCCGTACCTTATCGTGATGCGTGGGACTCGATAGATGTTTCATGATGCGATGTGTGTTCAGCATTCCCTGCGGTTTAATTGAGAGAGGTATCCGACATCCTGTGGAATCGCCGCCCAGGTCAACAGGAGATGTCATACTGACAACCCTACAACGGTGCGAATCAAAGTGGTCTGAAACATCTGATGATTAGCTGGACTATCCCGGAAGAAAAAGGGGAAAATCTTGTCGGTTTTGTGATCCACTGGTCCTAGTAATGTTCATGGGAATAGCCTTTCGCTTCAGTTGAGCTGCCGGGTTGACATTACATCCGGCTAAGTCATTTGCTCAATAAGAGACAGCATTTGGTGCGAGGTATCTGTGTCTCGGCTCCCGTGGTATAGCTGGTCTAGCTGACGTTGATGGGCGATGACAATAAACGAGCACGTCAAGCGGGTCCTTATTAGGTTGATTCGACAAGAGCCAGGTACATATGTCCTCATCAATCTGGATGAAAATATAATTTGAATAATGTAAGGCATGTGTAGGGGCTTCACCAAGCTCGCGCCGGCCTTCCCCTGTGGCGCCGAATATATAGCGAATGCTGTTATAGGGTACACATCTTAAAATTGCTGATGACGCGCCCCCAATGTCATATGAATTGAACTCTGCAAAATCCACACCATTGGTATGAGGATAGAGCCAATAGAGTATGCGATGATTGGTTCGCGGTGCATGGCAATCAACCGGATGTCGTTGCCAAACAATACGCAGGGCCCGTGGGCGACCAAGTAGAGCCCTCCAGTCTGTATCTCATTTGTTAGTAAGTCACCGGACAAATCATTGGGGTAATTTCCAAAAACACGTACTTATTTGCCTTACATCACATACATCTGGCGCGTTTTGCCTTACATTAGGCTGATCTAGCGCATGGCGTATTATCTGGGCCTCATAATTGGCCGGCGCAGGTGTACCAAGGATAGTTAAAGGGGCAGCTGGTTGGATTTGCGGAGGGTTGTTCACTAGGGGCGCACCCATTTTGTGCATTCTGACTCTGGACGAGCGCAATCTTAATATCGCAGGTGCAATCACCGGGAGAGGATTATTCTGCGTTGCGCTTCCTGACGAGGCAGGACCGGCAGACACCATAGCGGGAGGTTGGTGTGCCCCTTGGGGATTTGACGGGAGAACCAGGAAATGGTTTGCTGACGGAGCAGCTGTAACGGGGGAACCCTATAGAGAGGTGAACTCTAAGGTTGCGACTGCACCAAACACTCAAAGTAGAAGATAAAGATGAGGTAAAATAATTCAGAAGAATCAAACGGTAAAACTTAATATCGTTAAGCTGAAAGCTTCGCTCAATAAGTTCTCTCGAGGAAAGTTGGTTATCGAAGTAGAATGCCAAATGCTTAAACTTAAGTAGATATCTGATTTGAGCCTTTGACATTCACCACTACTCCGACCTTGTACAAGCCCCGTGTCCTGCTCAGGGTTTGTCTGAGGTCTACGCTCCATCAGGAATTATCCTGCCGGAAGTGTCGGACCAACTCGGGTATCCTTAACTCCGTCAATAGGATATGAGTTTCTGCAATGCATCTCCAATACAACCGCCGGTAGAAAAGCTCTTCCTATCGAAGGCACGCCAGTGGCTAACTGTTATGCCAACAACAGGAGCCAATACCTAGGTGGTGGACTCAATGGCCAAGGGGTAGTTTCGTCTATACAAGATATGTAGTCCATCATTTAATCTACGCAACTATCCAACGTGATAATTTGACATGCAAGCTCCCCCGGTAAGTTGTAGCCGATGGTTGGCTAAGTGGGCGCTACCCATAGCCAGTCTGTCGGGACATACTCTACCATGATAAGACTCATACCTCTAGAGTCCATTGACAACCAATAGTAATGCTACAAATCAAGAGGAGAAGGTCCTGGCTAGTTACTGAGGTATTTGTCCCGAAAGCACCCTCGCATTCTTGGACTACGTGAGTACTACTAGGAAGACTACTCTACTACCCGTAGGCTTAGATAGACCCCTAGGTGCCGGGGAGACCATATATGGGCGACCCCCATTTTGGCGGTTACCCATACTCGTCTTATATATCCTGCGAACGACATTCAGTCGGACGGACGGCGACCACGTATACGGTGTTATGGCAGCTCCTCAAATGACCACTTTTTACTAGCACACGAGCAACTATGCAGCCATCTGCCTATGATGCGCCGTCCCAATGCTGGGGCCAGCGGGGGATGTTAGCTAAACCCGCCCAAGTTTAATAGCATGTTGGGACCACTCTTAATCAAGCATGGGGCCTCCCTGCATAGATGCGTGTGCGCCCTTCAACATCTAAGGGTCCATAGAATGTGAGGCAACTAACCTCTAAGTTCTAAGATGACTTTGCCGGTGAACGTAGGGTAACTTGGACCTCACAGTAGGGTAACTGGGGTCCATGGGCATAATGGCCAAATTCCCAAGGTAGGGTAACTTTGCCCTCTTATACCTTTAACCGCTTCAACAGTCCTCCAGTCGACTACTAAAGTCATATCGGAGTACCGTGTAACGTTCTCCTAAATTCCTTTACTTTATGTGAACTTACTCCGGAAAGGTTACCCTGTCTCCTGAAGTACTCAAGGCTACTCACTGACCACTATGCCGTGTCCTAGGTTAACCGGCTGTTTATATACTAAGTATATGAGACCATACCACCTCTGGTTACCACCTGGTATACCATTTGAGCTAAGGTGGTAGTTATTGTAGCTACCTATCGTAGGGTCGTTACACCAGAATTTGCAGACGCTGTCGAGGGAGGTTGGTTTGGTCCTTGCGGATTCAGCGGGGGAGCCTGCATTTGGTTTCCTGATGGACCAGCATTTGCAGAGGCTGTCGAGGGAGGTTCATTTGCCACTTGGGGATTCGGCGGGAGAGGCTGGATTTGGTTTCCTGATGGACCAGCATGTGCAGACGCTGTCGAGGGAGGTTGGTTTGCCCCTTGGGGATTCAGCGGGGGAGGAGGGATTTGGTATAGACCAGCAGCCTGGGAAGGTAGGAATTGAGCTGGCCCGGGTGCATTGGCTGTAGGAGCATTTGGGGCGCCAGCGCCTGCATTCTGTACAGCTATTGCAAGACCCCACTGGCCCAAAGGGGGGGCATTCTCAGGGAGTAATATGTTCGGAACGATCACCTGCTCCCGAGGGACTCCTAGCACCTGCGGAAACATCTTATTTTTCAAGTAGATTGTATTAGTCACCTTCTTCCCATAGTCCTTAACCATTTGGACCACTCCCTTGTCCACCTGCTGCATACCAGGTAGGTTGTTCGCTGCAGATGCAATGGTGAATTCATCGCAGGCGGGCCTCAATTGCCGGAAGCCGGCGACAATTTGCAGGAATTCTGCATCAGGGAAGTGGTCAAGATCCGTCTGATAACCCTTGGCTAACATTTGATCTTTAACAGCGTCCCGCCCTGCACTGTATATGGCGTCACCTTGGAGACCAACAACGATGCCCATTGACCTCTTATGCTCCGTGATTTTTCTTTTGTCTGAGGGTCGAAATGAGATTTCTCCAATGAGAGAATTAGCAGGAAGCAGATATGCCTGACCTGCAGGTGCCAGCCGCGGCCCGCTTGGTGGCATCAGTGCATATTTAATGATGTTGATATTCTACGCCATATCGAATATGTTTTCGTGTATATTGATTTGATAAATATGAGAGGCGAGAGATGTGCGTCATGTGGATCTTGTGGAAGTTCTGAATGGCCGATAATTCTTGGTATGAGGTTCTGCTGTGTTGATCTGTTCCCATTTTGTATAAAACACTATGACCTTTTAGGCCGGTAGAGATATTCAAGTATTTTTAACAATTTATTAGGGAACTGGGATCTGACGCTCTACCACAGGGCACCCCCATAATCTGATTCAACTTGAACAAATGAAACAGAATAAAGACTATTGCGTTCGAATAGGAAATATTCTCGGTCTACTATCAACATCCTGAAACAAACAATCCATGGCTGCGCCACGTGACCTTTACGCTAAGCAATTCAAAATACTTGATCCAGTTTAGATCATTCGGGCCACTTGACCCTACATGCGATCCACATATGTTGTTGACATCACCCCGATAGCCTTAGACTCGAACCTACACAAGGCCGAGATAATCTTAGAAATCTCGCCCCATGCCTAACAAAGGTCCATTCTGCCAACGGAAATACAGCCGGTCTGGTGGATATTATAAGCACCTACGAAATGCGCAAATCTGGATATCGTCTTAGCGTTGACAATTCAATATGCATCCTCACCGACTACTAACGATAACAAAGAAAGCAACATATTGCCCCACGAGGGGCATCTCCGCCTGGATTCCAACTATGAATCAGATCCAGATCCCACCGGACATGCCTACGGGCGCATTGAATGACATCATTCATGAGTCTGATACAGAGATACTCAATGAAACTGCGAGTCCATTACCCAGTAAACCGATGCTTTCTGAAGGAGCCGGCGAATCTATAGGAGATGTCAAGGGTTTTCAGCAAGAACAAAGCAATCTGTGTCAGCACCTATGGTCCCCATTTAGTAGCACATACCATTTCAAGCTAGTGTCTTGGTTCATTGAGGGTAAAGTACCTAAGTCACAAATCAATTAATACTTCTCGAGTGGTCTTAGTAATGCTTTATTGGCTGGGTATAGTTTCATGCATACACTTGAGAACCTCCTCTAGGCATTGGATCCTCACAGTGCATATCTTCAATGGAACGAAGGACAGGGTGATGATGGTAAGAGAACATTGCCATGCTTCTATCGCAATGGCCTAGATTGTGTCAGATATCTCCTGCACCAGATGGCCTACAGGGATGACTTCATCTACGCGCGGCGCAGCGAATACCACACCAATGGACAACGGATATACGCAGAAATGCACACGGCTGACTGGTGGTAAGATCTTCAAGTACAGCCTCATAACCGGTTTTTAAGTAAACAATCGCTTACTGAAACCAGGAGACACTTCCGCCTGGTGCGACGCTTGTTCTGATCATAGGGATGTCAGATCAGACGCATCTCACAAACTTCTCCCGCGACAAGAAAGCATCGCCTGTCTATATCACGCTTTGAAATCTTCGGTCCGGCCAGCGCAACTGCCCCACATGCATTGCACTTCTGCTTCTTGCATTATTGCCCATTCCCCCAAAACTATCAAAGTCCTCCAAAGCAGATCAACACCAGAGACAAATCAATGCTGACACCCTAGTGGATGGATTTGAACTCATCTTTGCACCTCTACAAGATCCGGCGCATGACAGCGTACCAATTGACTGCGCCGATGGGAAGGGTCGGAGGTGCTTCCCAATCTTGGTTGGGTGGATTGCGGACTACATGGAAAATGTTGCGCTGTATGAAATAAAATCCGACGTCTGTCCTAGATGCGTGGTGCCCGCGGTCAAACTAGGCACCAACATGAAAGTCGATCCAGTTAGAGATTACGCAATATATCACCATTACGACTATCAAAATTGGATCAGAGAAACCGACCATGCCGACATCACGCCTGAGAGTCTTGGTATTAGATTAGGTCAAAATGTTTTTTACGGGCTCAACCAGGTTTCGCCGTCAGATTTAGACAAATCAGACATGCTCCATACAGTTTATGTTGGGTTATTAAAGCACATGATGAACTGGATCCAGGGCTTTCTGAAAAAGCACGGACAACTTGAGGCATTTGACGAAGTTTGGAAGGCATTATCCCCTTACCCAGGATTCCTTGTACACAAAAAAGCCTACTGCGAGGTTACGCAGTAGCAATTGAAAGAGATGCGGAACCTTGGGCAGTGTGTTCTAGGCGTTCTGGCTGTGGTACTGCGTCAGCCTGAGAGTGCCCAACTCATACCGTTCAGGCGTCCCCTCAGATGCGTCAGGGCGCTGGTCGATTTCAATATGATGGTGCTATACCGAAGCCACACAGCCGAAACAATCACCTATATGGAAGACTATCTGGCGATGTTTCACAAGATGAAGAATATCTTTTTAGAGTTTCGAGTAATTAAACGCATATGCGTGAAGATCAATGAGCAACGAAGGGAGCAGCGACATGATAGGCCTAAGACAAGGGAGCGAATCGCACCCTCGAAAGGGCGCCGGATGCGCGACGCAGAAAGGGAAGAAGAAACCGAGTGACGTATGGTCTTGATCTTTTGTGAATCCGATTTCAACTTGATCAAGATGCATTTCCTCAGTCACTTTTCTGATCATATATGCCAGTTTGGCAATATTCCAATATATTCAACAGAGTTCGGCGAGCTAGCGCATAAGACCCAAATCAAGGCTGAATGGCGGCAATAAAATAAAAACGATGCCTCACGGCAAATTGTGCAAAGCTATAGTCGACAGCATGGCATCCGAATCAGACAATTGAATCTGGAATCTCTGTGACGTTGCGGTGCAGATCTCTCTCCTGACGTAGTGGAATAGTTGGACACAACTAGCACCACAACAGCGCCTGACATTCGCAGGAGGATGCTGAAGGGACGCCGGGACGATGTTTCCAACATGGCCGATTTTAGTAGGGTTTTGGGGGTTTTCAATCAAATTATATGTCGTGGATTGATCCGATACAGCCGGCATAATCTGCCGCCAGAGCGCCGTCTTCCGGAGGACCCTGAGATACTCCAATTACTTCCAGTGGAGCTACTGACACAACTAGAAATTTCAGTTCTTGCGTTCCATGAAACGGAAATATACAACATCCACCGTGTGCCATGCACGGCGGCTCTCAACTTTAGCAACCACAGGAGTCGCAATGATTGGGTTTGGGTGCGGGCCCGAAAAGAAGACATGTATGGTGCGCTCAGGGGCCATCTTCCAGCCAACCTCATTGCACTCTTCAAAATGAGAGACTACAGATACGAGGATCAAGTGTGCCACCACACTGGCGTTCAGTTTGTGAGCGCAGTGAACTCAGGGCGGATATCAGACATATATAGCCTTGTTACCGTCCAAATGAAGGAGGATGCTTGGGAGTTTACTATAGTTGACATAGGGACAATTCTCGGCCTGGCGCACCTTATCCCAGAGGGGGATTGGCGCTGGATTGTCAATAGCCGTATCTATTTCAGAACATTTAACAAGGCATATTAAGGGCCGGATATCAGAAGGCATCTGCGATGCTATTTTGCATTGGGGATTGATTGAGGGAGGAACCTAGTGCTAGTATTGTAGTATAAAATCCACCGATGAATAAACAAGCTATAGAGTAGAATTACCAGATCCATAAACTACAAGGATGGATGATCAGTAGTATATGACCCGCGCGCAGAAGACATGATTTAAAAAAAAAGTGCTACTACTCCCGCTGCGAGCCGACGCAACGAAGACGCGATAATAGGCTGTATCCATTAGCAGATCGAAGTAACTTGAACGGGCGGGCGCCTGGAGGTATTCAGGACGCTGCTATGAGGCAACCTCCCATCCTGACACTAAGAAGCTCGCAGCGCAACCCGGGTGGCATGGAGGTGAGCCAGTGTTGCGAGGAAACTCAGGACGCATCAAATTTGAGCGGGCATTGCCAGGTAACTCAGGACGCACAGGACACAGGGGACGCAACTCAGGATGCACAGGACGCAGGGAACGCAGATTCAACGTCGTGTGTGTCAGGACGCAACGGCGCCGTATCTGACGCAGGGTAACCTTTTTGCTGATGAAGATTTAGATAAATCTATTGCCAATTTTCCGAAGTCGGACGAGTATATTACAAGTAGCTAGGAATAATAGAAAGAAAGTGAAAGAAATCAAGACAAAAGTACAAACAAGGAAATACCAATAGGACGAAATTCCTGCCAGTTGAATAGCTAGTTCCACTGCTGGAGGCTATGCCAAGGAAGCCGCTGCCCTTGCCAGGGAGATCGTTACCGCGGATGTTTCCCGGGTCGAGGCAGGCTATGTGACTGGAGCCTGAGTGGGCCTGCTGTGGGGTTGGTAACATCTCTGGCCCATATAGAGGAAGGCGGGGTTGTGTAGCTAGTTGGTTGCAGTTTCGGAAGTCTGGAAACACTTAGAGAGTGAGATCCTGTCTGCGTTTGAGTACTCGATGTATGTCTTATACGCGTCGGATTTCCATCGGCCCAGTGTTTGGATTTGGGCTTCGGGGATACCCACCTCTGCAGCCCAGGTTGCAGCACCCCGGCGGAAGCTGTGTCCGTTCCACGTCCCTTGGTTCAAGCCAGCAGTGAAGGCGAGGCCTTGTAGCCTGTTGACGACATATTGTCTGGAGAAGGCTTGCTGTTGAGTGTGCCCGACACAGAAGAGGGGAGCATGTTTAGGTCGGTGTCTGTCGCAGGCAAAAAATGCTTGCATTGCTCGTACTGGGCAAGCGTTATCGTGGCTTGCAGCAATGGTGAGTTTGATTCCTTTCCGGAATGGGTTGGCTTTAGAGGAAGGCAGTGTAACCTCCATATATTCCCCCCTTGCTGGTACTCTAATGCTGTGCTTGGTGAGGAACCACTTAGGAAACAGGTGCTCTGGCTGGCGGTCGGTTTCCGTATACGTAAACTCGCCGACCCTGAGGAATCCGGCGAATGCTAATGTGAAGGCTGCTCGGGTAACTATATCATTGTAGTTTATTGTCGAGAGATGCTGGAGGATAAGTAACAGGTGAGGGTGTATGAGAGGTGTGCGTATCTGGCGCTCAGGTTCATGGTGGTCTCGTTTAATGCCGTGAATTGTTCGTTCTAAGCGGAGGTCCGAAAATGCAGTATGATCAATTCCGAGATCTAGGGGTAGGACTTAATACCGGCTAAATACAGTTTCATAGTTTTAACCTTTACAGTTCCCGCTAGGGAACAAATCCACTCAATGAGCCAAATTGCTCTTGCTGGGAAGTATCCTCCATCCTGGTGTCTGTAGCCGGAGAGTGCACAGAAAGTAGTGAAGCGGGATCTAGGAGTATTGTAGTTGCGTCTGGTTGCTGGAGCTAACCCACGCCATAGATAATAGGCTGCTACCTGGGATAGTCCTGATTGCTGTATATCAGAAACCCACGTTGTGGGAGGCTGCCTGTTGGGCATACTAACTGTGGTGCGAGGTCAGCAATCTTACTATATTCCAGCTGTGAGAGGGCATCGGCCAAGGCGTTATCGTTAGTTGAAATCCATTTTGCCTCCAAGTCTATGTCGTATTCGTTCGCGAGCAGTAGACATCTCCGCAAGGCTTGCATAGATGCACCGCGGATGGTCATATTGGAAATTCCGTGGGCTACCGCTCGGTTGTCAACGTGCAGTAGGAGCGATTTCCCCTTCCACTCTCTACCCCAGTACAGAAGCATCTGTTCGACTGCCCGCATTTCTTGCGTGTTGATGTGCTCCCTGCCGTTGGCTAAAGAGTGCGGTATGGCTATGGACAATGCGGCGTTTTGTTCTGGGCGTGCTTGGCCATGGGTAAGGTAGAATCCACCAAGGTGTAACAAACCGGCCTTCCGTATAGGTGTTGGTAACGGGAAACGACTATCCGACTATCATAGGCTATTGACATAGCCTTCGTAGATTGTTTCGTCTATCGTTATAGACTAACATCTTGCTTTCGTGGTAGATATAGTGATTGTAGGAAGTCCTATCATATAGGAATAGGGCATTCGCATACAAGCGAGGTATTAGAGAAATAAGGGCATTAGGGATCTCGAACATCTTGCACCTATGGAAGGTCACTGTCAATGGGCTTGACCCGCGCCCCAGTATCTGAGTGGTGTATTACTTAGATGGTTGCGTGAAGATCCTACATACATGGCCCATCGCGATCCTTTATATAGACCTCTTCCCACAACAACCCTGACCCTGGTGACTCATACCTATGAGTCACACGATCATGACTCATAATGAGTCATACCCGAAATCCATCAGATGACTCCTATCAGTCACTGCGCAACATACCTTAAGCCAATCATAAAACATAAAACATATCAGGTGTGCAAAGCGCGTCACCTGTGCGAAACTCGTGACCCATAATGTGAGTCACGCGCAAAAGTCATTACATCATTATGACTCACAATCGTGAGTCATAGAAACATCAACCAATCATAACATAACGATGACACGCAAGTGCGAGTCATGTGAGAACTATGAGTCAACTGACTGCATAGCGTGAAACATCATAATGACTCACAATCGTGAGTCATGGAAAACATACCTTATGACTAATAACTATTAGTCATGTGAAATCTGCCTTGCTTAGTCACGATTTGTGACACAAGGCCTCTAGTACTCGCTGCGTCTGTCCAGCATCGGATTACT
>Ga0307509_10010738_pt1 | contig 11171 bp, 8 predicted proteins | sample 10_EM_MG_FD_202245 | JGI IMG/M metagenome (GOLD analysis project Ga0307509, IMG submission 202245) | Populus trichocarpa ectomycorrhiza microbial communities from riparian zone in the Pacific Northwest, United States - 10_EM | ecosystem: Host-associated > Plants > Roots > Unclassified | place... | reverse complement strand
GCAATCGAGGTGCGTGCCGCCGGTGGTCGATAGCGTGATCGTCGATCCCGCGGGCGGTGCGAGCACGGCCCCGTTCGCATCGCAGGTCGCGACGTCGTCGAGCGGGACGTTGCTCGCGGCGACACACTCGCCTTCGAAGCAGGTGAAGGCGCACGACCGATCGACGGACGGGTTCCAGTGATGATCGTCGCCGCAGGTCTTCACGACGCGGCCGTCGCACGCGGTCGTGTTCGGCGTGCAAAGGTCCGCGAGTGCATCCTGCCCACTCGCATCGCCGGCGCCCGGCGTCGGTGAGAATCCGCAGGCCGCAGACAGGACGAGCCAGGCGTGAAACTTGACGCACTGCATCCGATGCGCATCTTACGGACCTAGGCCTGCATGCTCAATGATGTTTTCGGCGTGGAAGATCGGAGAGGGCCAGACGTAAGATGTCCCGTATGAAGCGCGAGCACCATTCGGCACATCTCCGCGATCGCGACCAGGAATCCCAGGAGGTTGCGGCCGCGGCCGGTCCGGAAGCGGCAAGCGAGGTGTATTCGGCCAAAGGCGAAGTGCCCCCAGTGGCGGAGGTCGCGCCGGAAGCCGCTGCGGCGCCGACCGCCTCCGACCAGGCATTCGTCGATCCGGCCGCCCAGGAGAAGAAGAGCGAGCAGGAGATGATCGACTCGGCCGAGGACTGGAACGAGGTCCATCACAGCTGGGCGACCGAGTTCAACCAGCTCAGCGATGGCGCGTGCCTCACGCACGGCAAGCTCGATCCGATCAAGATCCGCGACTTCCAGAAGGCGCACATCCACGTCACGTACGTCGCCGACGGCAAGATCACGCGGTGGACGATGGCAGCGGCGAAGCACGTCGCCGAGATCCGCGAGAAAGAGAAGCAGGACGCGGCCGCGCTCACCGCCCCGGCGAAGGAGAACAAGCCGCTCACGCCCGAGCTCGCCGCCGAGAAGCCCGCGACCGAAGCGGTCGCGAAGGCCGAGCCGGTGCCCGAGGTCGTCGCGGAAGAGAAGGCCGTCGGCGAGACCAAGAAGGCCGAGGAGCCCGAGGTCGCGCAGGCCGGCGCTGCGACCGAGGTCAAGGAAGAGGCGATCGATACCGAAGCCGCGACTCGCTACAACCAGAACCACGCGTCGAACGTCGCCGAGTTCAACGAGATCACGAATTTCGCGCACACCAGCGGCGGCGAAGTGGACGTCGAGAAGGTGATCGCGTTCCAGAAGGCGCACGGCGTCGTCGCCGATGGCTGTATCGGGTTCCAGACGCTCCATGCCGCGAAGCAGGCCGCCGAGCCCGTCGCCGCGGCGCAGGTTCCGGAACTGACCGAAGAGCAAGCGCCGGCGATGGCGTAGCGCTTGCTGAGCTGGAGCGGATGCGCTCCGGTTTCGCAGGCTTGCTCTGGTTCGTCGCGTCTTGCGGCGGTGGAGGTGGCGGAAATCCCGACGCTGCCTCCCACGCCGACGCGATGCGAGACGGCGCCCTCCCCGACGCGCCGTTCTGTCCCGCGCTCCAGGTGATCGATCCCGCCGCGTCGACCGAGGTGGTGTTCGCGGGCGATGCACCGGCGATGGGCGTGTTCGATCCCTCGATCATCTATCCGGCGGATGCACCCGGCGGTGCGATGGCGTACTCCGCAGTGCCGACGCAGGAGACGATCCGAACGCACGTCGCGCTGTCACCGGATCACGGTGCGACGTGGACCTACGTCGCCGAGCTCAACATGCCCGAGCCGATGACGATCGCGTCGAGCGAGTGCACCGGCGGCGTGTGCACCGGAAATCTGATCTCCGAGGTCACGTCGCTGATCATCGATCCGGCCGAGCCGGACCCGGCGAAGCGGTGGAAGCTGTTCGCGCACCGCTACCTGGTCGGCCCGAACGTCGCCCTGCACTACGCGATCGGAACGATCACGATCCAGACCGCCGCACAGCCGCAGGGGCCGTGGACCGCGCCGCAGAAGCTGATCGGGTGGAACGGTTCGGCGACGTACTCGTCGACCGGCGTCGCGCTGAACATCACCACCGCCGGCGGCACCGCACACGACTGCGTCGCGCTCACCGAGCCCGGCGCGCTCGTGTTGCCGGGCTCGATCGATCTCGCGGTCGGCTGCGTCTACCTCGACGGCGCGACGCCGAAGATCCGGATCGAGCTCCTGCGCTCGACCGATCACGCCGCGACCTGGAGCTCGGCCGGCACCCTGCTCCGCGCCGACGACGCCGCGTGCAGCGGCCTCGCGCCCGGCCTCAACGGGCCCGACTTGTTCGTCGCGAACGGCACCGAGTACGTGACGGTGACGCCGTCCGACGCGACGGGATACCGCGGCTGCATGGTGTTCGCGCTCGATACCGCGGGCCACGTCGAGCGCGACGCCGAGGATCGCGCGATCGTCTCGCGCGCGTTCGCCGCGAACCAGTTCAGCGGCGCCTGCACGTTCGCCGACGGCGCGGGCGGCTACGCGATGGACATCGGCTTTCTCACCGACCCGCGCGTGTTCCGGATCTTCAAAGCAGGGATTGTCGGGCCGTGAAAACCGAGCCGAGCCCAGAGCCCAGAGCCCAGAACACCGCCCAGGCGGAAAGGACTGTTGGGGGCAGAACGATGGGGCGCGGGCCGGACGCCAGGGATCGGGAAAGGCGCCAGCTGATCCTGATGTGAGCGGTGCGCGCTTTTGTCCGTATCGGCGTCGATCACGGCTCGTTCTACCTGGCGCGAACACTGATGCCTGCACGGCTGATGAACGAGGAGTCGCATGCCGCGGCAGGTTCGGCGTCGATGCGAGCTGCCATTCCTGGGCGCCAGCATTCAGAGCATCGTCCCCATCTGGCGCCTTTCCCGATCCCTGGCGTCCGGCCCGCGCCCTGTCGTTCTGCCGAAAAAACTTTCCGCTTGGCGGTGTTCCGATCCGCGATCCGCGATCTGCAGGGTGGTCGGCAATCGCCGATCACCGAATTACGTGCGCGGGCAGATCTCGGCTTTGAACGTGCCGCTCACCGACGAGTCTTCGGTCTTCTGCGACGCGCTGCCCGCGATCCCGTCGGGGCCCATGTCGGTGATCTCGAGCTTCACCTTCTCGATCGTGGCCGTGGAGGCCTTCTCGGCGGGGCCCGCGAAGACGACGTCTGCGCGACGATGGCCGGGCCGCGGCTCCTCGCCGCGGAGCTTCGCGAGCGCCAGGTAGCCCTTCGGACACTTCGCGGCGAGCGACTCGATCTCGAAGACGTTGTCGGCGCAGGAGGCCGCGGGGCAGCCGCGGAGGAACGCGATCGTGGTCGGCTCGTCGCCGTTCGCGAGCTTGCCGAAGGCCTTGTCGTACGTGCCGGAGAACTCGGCGACGCTGTGAACGACGGTGAGGCCCGCGCCGGGCGGCGGCGTGTCGGCACCCTCGCCGGAGCCCCCGGTCGCGCGGGGCTTCGCCGAGCCTTCGGACGAACCGCCGGCAGTGCCGGACGGCGCGTCCTTCTCGGTCTTCTTGCCGCAGCCGAGGGCAGCGACGACGACGAGGGCGAGCGCGGCGCGCATCACGACTTCGCGATCGAGACTTTGTTGATCTTCACGGGCGTCTTCGGCTTGTCGCCCGGCTCGGTCGGCGTGTGCGTGATCTTCTTGACCACGTCGGCGTCGGCGCACTTGCCGAAGATCGTGTAGTTCGGATCGAGGCCGCGCCGCTCGACCTCGGTGATAAAGAACTGGCTGCCGTTCGTGTTGGGACCGGCGTTCGCCATCGCGAGCATGCCGGCGTCCATCTGGAGGCCCTCGCCGTGCTCGTTCTGGAACTGGTAGCCGGGACCACCCACGCCGTTGCCGTTCGGATCGCCGCCCTGGGCCATGAACTCGGGGATCACGCGGTGGAACGTGAGGCCGTCGAAGAACGGCTTCTTCGCCGGCTTGCCGTCCGTGCCGGTGAACGCCTTCTGGCCGGTCGCGAGCCCGACGAAGTTCGCGACGGTGATCGGCGCCTTGTCACCGAACAGCTCGCAGTGGATCGTGCCGAGCGTGGTCTCGATCGTCGCGTTCAGCTTGGTGCCGTTGCCCGGCAACGTCTTGACGTAGGTCGCGAGGTCGGCGGCGACGGGCGCGCGAACCTCCATGTCGCCGGCGGGCACCGGGGCCACCGTCGCCGCGCTCCCGGCGCTGCCGTTCGCGATCGCGACCGCGGCGCTGCCGCTACCCTGCGCGGCCTTCGCACGCGCGGCGGGCGACGGATCGGGGCTCGGTTGACCGGCGGGGTCGTTGCCGGCTTGGTCGTCGCGAGCGTTCTTGTGCTCGCAGGCGGTGATCGTCAGGACGAGACAAACTGAACGAAGGAGCTGCATGGCCGGCGGACCATAACAAACTTCAGGGCAGTGCGAGCTTGCCGGCGCAGGTCGCGCCGGGGACATGTGCCGCCACGTCCGCGCAGACCGCGTCGTACTGGGCGTTCGCCGGGGTCAGCTTGGGCAGGTCCCCGCCGCGCCCGGCGATCCCGGTCAACAGGAACTGCGGCGACTGGATCAGCGCGCTGCACACGAGCCGGAGGTTCGCCGCCGTCACGCCGCTCGCCGGCGCATCGAGCGAGCCGACGATCGTCGCGAGCGCGGCGGCCTCGCCGTCCGGATCGATCGCGGGCTCACCGACGAGCCGGTCCTTGAGCGCGGCGACGAGGTCGCGCGCGGTCGCGGTGGTGTCGGCCATGCCGGCCATCAGCAGCTTGTCGATGAAGTCGCTCGTGACCCAGGCCGGGCGCGTGCACGCGTTCGCGTGGTTCTCCCAGACGAGCCGGGCCTGGAAGTCGAGCCCGCGAAAGCCCTTATCGCTGTTCTTCAGGAACATGCCGACGCCGCGCTCGAACGGAACCTCGATCCGCGGCGAGACGCCGCCGGCCTGGACCGCATGGTACGAGTTGCAACACTGCTGGAAGCTGCACGCCGACGCGAGCTCGGCATTCGACAGCTCGCAGTCGATGTCGCCGTACTCGGGGAACCGCGACGACGCCGGGGGGAGCGCCCACTCGAGCGCCGCGTTGAACGTGCTGACGAGCGTGCGCGCGTCGATCGCCGAGACCGCGTCGCCCGGGCCGTTCAGCCGCTTGGTCGGATCGGGATCGGAGATCACCCACGGGTTGTAGACGTTCGGGTACGTGTACGGCGACGCACCGCACCCGGCCTCGGCCGGCTTGCGATTGAAGTAGTCGCTCGCGACCACCGCGGCGAGCAGTGCCTTCAACGAGTAACCGCTCTGGGCGTAGCGCAGCGCGAGGCTGTTGAGCGTGTCGCTCGCGGCCTGGTTGCGCGGGAAGTAGTTCGCGATCGTGAGCGGCGTGCCCTGGACCTCGACCCACACGTCCTCGGTCATCTTCAGCGTGATCAGCCACGCGAGCGCGGCGTCGGGGTCGGTGATCTTGCCCGCACCGTCGAGCACCGGCGCTTGACCGCGCAGCGTGTCGAAGCCGTGCTTCATCGCCTTGTCGAGGTCGTAGACGGTCGTGCGCGTGCCGGTGACGCTCGCGAGCTTGCCGCTCACGCCGGCCGGATCGTCGCCGACGGTCGGCGTGAACTTGCCGCACGAGGTCGCCCAGCCCCACGCGCGCGCCGTGCCGCTGCCCGAGTTGAACGGGTTGACGAAGCCCTCGACGCGGAACGCGGTGTGCGCCTTGTCGGGATCGATCATCCGGAACGCACCGTAGACCGCCTCCTCGGGGAGACCGGGCACCGGCCAGAATCGATCGGTGGCCGGATCGTCGGAGTCGGTGACCGAGGCCTGGCTGTTGTGACAGTCGAGGCAGACGGTGTCGCGGTGGAGGTACGCGCTGTCGAACGTCGCACCGAAGTCGGAGCGACGCGCGAGCTCGGCCTCGACCGACGGCACGTTCGCGGCGGGGATCGCGTGGTGGATCATCGAGAACAGCTCGGCGCGGTACAGCGGAGTGAGATCGTCGAGCGCGAGCGAAGAGCCGGCGAGGTCCGCCATGTTCCACGCGACGCCATCACCCGCGCCGCTCGCGAGCTGATCGCGGACCGCGGTCGCGAGTGCCGGCGTCACCGTCGAGCGCGTCGTGCCGTCCCAGCACTCGGCCTCGTTCTGGTAGTTCGTCCGCTGGACGTGGAGCGCGTCCATCGTCGCCTGGGTCCAGCGCTCGGCAAACTCCGGCTCGGCCATGATCGCGCGCGCGACCGTGTCCTTCGGATCGAGCTGCTTCGCGACCGCGGCGTTGTACAGATCGACGTAGACGTCGACCTCGGCCTGGCTCTTCGGCCGGCGGCCGATCAGCGCGACGAACGCCTGGCGCACGAACGACGCCGGATCCGCGTCGCACGCGTTGAACGGCGGCGACGCATCGCCGATCGCGGCGTCCTGGTTCTGGGCGTCGCTGCCGCAACCGCCGCAGCCGGAGAGTGCGAGCGACAACGCGAGGAAGAGCGCGGTGAGCTTCACAGCGTCCTCCCGAGGTAGAACTCGATCGTCTGCAAGGCCGCGTCGAGCTCGCCGGTCGCGCCGGGCACGTCGGACACCGCGAAGCCTTCCTGCGCGAACGGCCACATGCCGAGCGCGAGCATCGCCGCCATCCGGTTCTGCGCGGGCGTGCCGAACATCGTCACGGTGGTGGTCGACATCGGCGCGTTGCCGTCGGGACCGATCGCACCGGCGACACCCTTCTGCGCGCTCGTGATCGGGCCGCCGATGAATGCGGTCGCGTAGCCGTAGGGATGGTGGTTGCGGCCGTCGCCGCCTTGCGGCTCGGGCGTGCGGCCGAACTCGGTGTTGAGGATGATCAGGGTGTCGTCGAGCGAGAGCTTCTTCGGATCGGCGCCCGTCGGATCGATCACCGCGGCGAGCTGCGCGAGGATGTTGTCGAAGTTCATCGCGGTGTCGTGCGCGTTGCCCGAGTGGGTGTCGTAGCCACCGCCGCCGCTCGCCTCGCGGATCCCGACGTCGCTGACGCAGACGTACGAGGCGGGCTGGGTCGGGTGGGTGAGCAGGTGGACGGCCGCGCTGATCCCGACCTTCGGGATGTCGCTGTCGTTGACGCCACACGATGCGCCGCTCTGAGGGGCGAACAGATCGCCGCCGGTGTCGGTCCTCAGCGTCGCGGCGATCGCATCGACGTTCGTCGAGGTCTTGAACGCGACGAGCATGTCGTCGGTCCGCGGGCTGCGCACGCGACCCTGGCTCGGCCAGGTCAACCGCTTCTGGTACTGGTCCGCGTAGGCCTGGACCAGCGCGTCGTGGTTCACGCGATTCGACCCGAGCGCGGGGCGGGCGAGCAGCGACGTGAAGCCGCTCGCGCTATCGGTCTTGATCAACAACGGCCGCGCGGCGCCGGGATGCGCACCGGCGGAAGCCGCGGCGCTGACGTTGTCGCTCGAGATGCCGCCGGTCGCGAACACGTACGAGTGCGGCGCGGCCTGTTGCGAGCCCGCGTCGAGGCGCGCGCGCTGGATGTGCGCGCCGAGCCCCGCCGCGGTCGGCTGACCGACGGGACGGCCGGTGAGTGCCTGCGGCACCGCAGCCTCGTGCGGCTCGAGCGTGTGCTTCTGCACGCAGATCCGCATCCGGCTCGTGATGTCGGGGCGCGAGAATAGCTTCGCCGCGAACGGTCCGAGCTGGACGTTGGCGCCGAGCGCGTCGGCCCCGAACGCTTGCGACAGCGTCGCGCCGTTGCCGCACGTGCCGACCATCGCGTCGCTCGCGGCCTTGAACGCGTAGTACTGCGTGTTCGGATAATTCGGATCGCCCGGCTGGCCGTACTCGGGGACGTAGTAGAGCGTCTCCCACGGCGACAACCCGCCATAGAGGAAGATCTCGAGGACCTTCTTCGCGCGCACGCCGTCCGGAAGGAGCGCTCGCTCCGCACCGGGGGGAAACTCGCCGAACGCCGACGCGCGCCGCGATCGCAGCATCGCCGCAGCCCCAGCGGCCCCGCCCAGCGCCCCCAAGAACGTTCGCCGTCGCATGGCCGGTACTGTGGCGCGTTCGAGCGGCGCGTGGGCTGGTTTTCTGCGCCCGGGCCCCTCAAGCCGGCTCTCCGAGCGATGCCTGCACCGCGCAGGTTGGAGTGGATGTCAGTGGCGGCGTCGGTTTGATCGTGATTTCGTGCTTGCGATGCTCCGTGCGACAACGCTCGCCCTGGTGGTGGTGATCGGGATGACCGGTCGGGCGCGTGGCCAGATGTGGCAAGACGCGACCCCCGATTGCACCGGCACGACGGCAGAGTGGAGCAACAAGGTCGCGCTCGAGGATCTCGACGGCGACGGCCAGCTCGACATCCTCGTCGCGAACGGCAGCGGTTACTCGACCAAGGGCGCGAACCCCGAGCCGGATCGAGTGTGGAAGAACCTCGGCAACTGGGCCGGCGCCGCGCCGCATTGCCAGGAGATCTCGAGCACGGCGGTCCTCGGGTTCATGGGCTGGTCGCGTGCGATCAAGGCCGCAGATGTCGACGGCGACGGCGACCTCGACATCTTCACCGGCGGCGCCTACCAGACCCAGGCAAAGTTGTTCCTCAACAACGGGAACGGCACGTGGGTCGACGCGAGCGCGCAGCTGCCTCAACAGGCGACAAGCATCGGCGACGCCGAATTCGGAGACATCGACGACGACGGCGATCTCGACCTCGTGATGATCGACTGGGGCGCGGGAAACGCGCTGTCGAACGGCGGCGGTCCGCTGCGGATCTACCTCAACGACGGACACGGCACGTTCACCGTCGCGACCGCGCCGACCCAGCTCGTGAAGTTCTCGTGGGATCTCACGCTCGCCGATATCGACAACGACTGGGATCTCGACATCCTCGTCGCGAGCAAGGGTGACGCGCACAGCTTCGTATTCACGAACGACGGCCAGGGCCACTTCGTGGAGAAGGCGAACGCGCTTCCGGCGTTCTCGAACAACTACGCGCTCGAGCCGATGGATATCGACGGCGACGGTTATCTCGATCTCGCGACGATCAACGACGGGCCGGGCAGTACGAGCCACCTGTTCATCAACAAGCACGACGGCACGTTCGCCGACGAGACCGCGTCGCGCCTGACCGGTACGGCGAACCCGGGTGCCGACGACAATGCGGTCGTGTTCCTCGACGTCGACAACGACGGCGATGCGGACATGCTGTACGCCTCGTTGTCGGGACCTGAGCGGCTCGTCTTGAATGACGGCACCGGGCACTTCTCGCGCGCGCCCGGCGAGATCACGCCGAACGACACGCCGGGCTCGCTCGGGATCGCGGTCGGCGATCTGAACGGGGATGGCCGGCTCGACGTGGTGCAGTCCCAGGGCGAGGTCGCGTTCCCCGAGAAGGTCCAGCTCGCAACGAGCGCCGTCGCGATCGATACCCAGCCGCCGGTGGTCAGCGTGAAACCGCTCGGCGAGACGTTCCAGGACTACTACCTCGTTCGCGCGCGCGTTCACGATCATCAGAGTCCGTCGCGCCTGGCCGACTGGAAGTCGATCGTCGCGAAGAGCGGTGGTCAGGAATACCCGCTTCACTGGTACGGCGAGTATCTGTGGTGGACGGCCGTGCCGATGTCGACGGCGACCGCGGTCCAGGTGTGCGCGACCGATCGGCAGAACAACACGACGTGCGCGGACGCCGGTGTGGTGACGCCGTTCGATGACACGCCGGTGGGGGATGCCTGGATCGACTGTGTCGGCACCAGTTGTGGCCACCACGGCGGTGGCTGTTGCGAGACCGGAGGCAGCGCGGCGGGCGGCTTGCTACCGGCGATGCTCGTCGCGCTCAGTGCCAGAATCCGACGGAGAGGCCGAGGTTCCGGTAACCCGCGGCGACGTCTCCCGTCAGCGTGATCCGGCCGCGCCGCCGGCCCCATGCGTGGAACTCGAGCACGCGGCCCTCGATCCCGAACGTCGCGTGGAGGCGTCCCGGCACGCCTTCGAACCGGTTCGGCTCCCAGTAGCTGCCGCCGCGCACGCGGAACCGGCCGGGGATCCACTCGTACTCGACGCCACCGCGCACGCTGACCGCGCTGTGGCGACCGCTGCGCTCGAGCTTGCCGATGCCGAACGCGTCGAGGCCATACGCGTCGGGCGACGGGCCGGTGATCACGACGTCGCCGACGACGGTGAGCGAGGCCTCGTCGCGGAACGTGCCGCCGACCAGCTGGTTCCACGCGGTGTCGGCCCAGCGATACGCGAAGCCGGCCGCGAGCTGGGCGGGTGCGACGACGCGATCGGGGAGCAGCGTGCAGATCGTGCCGGCGTCGCAGTCATCGATCGTGATGTTCGAGCCGGTGATGTTCGACGACAGCGTCGCGCCGAGCCGGAAGCTCTGGTGGCGCGGGATCCACTGCGCGCCGGCCTCGCCGCCCGCACCCTGGATCGAGAACAGCGACGCGCACTGCGGGCAGTCCGGATAGACATCGAACAGCGCGGTGACGACGCTGACGCCGATCGCCATGTCGACCTGCGGGAACCACTTCGCGACCGCGGCCTTCAGCTGATACGACCGGGCGTAGAGCGCCGCCGCGCTCGTGGTCTCGTCATCGTCGATCCGCGTGTTGTGGTAGCTCGCGGTGAGCGCGCCGGCCCAGGTGCCGACCCGGAGCGAGCCGCCGAACGTGACCGTGCTGGCGTGGGCGTCGGGGAGCAGCGCGATCCCGCTGTTCGCGTAGTCGCTCGACAGCGAGCCGAACAGGTAGTCGAGGTGGTAGTCCCAGTTCCAGTGGTCGGTGTCGGTGGTCGGGCGGACCGCCGGCGCCGACGGGTTGACGAGCGTCCCGGACGAGCCGATCGAGTTTGCCTGCGAGGCGCCGCCGGTCGCGATCACCGCGCTGTTGCCGAGCGGGACACCCGAGTACAGGTCGATCCCGTAGCTCTGGCCCGGCTGGATGTCCTCGAGGACCGGGCCGGCGGCGGCAAGGCGCGGCAGGGCCAGCACCGCGACGACCAGCCCGAACTTCATGCCTCGATTATACGGAGTATCCTTGCCGGCGATGGCGAGCGGCGAAGACAAGAAGCCGGAAGCCGGCGACAGCATCGCCGCGCTCAACGTCATCGTGCCGTTCAAGCGGCGGTTCGTCGTGCCGGGGATCACGCTCGGCGTGCTCGAGCTGCTCGGCATCGGCTGGCCGCTGTGGTCGACGTTCGATCTGGGTGACCTCGGCGCCGACACCCTGATCCGCACGGTGCTGCCGATCGCGATCGGCGGGATCGTGGTGTGGATCTTCGCGATGGCCGCG